>OIXL01001070.1_pt1 | contig 11436 bp, 10 predicted proteins | sample 1587761 | NCBI WGS metagenome assembly OIXL01 (sample SAMN03283246) | human gut metagenome | biome: human-associated habitat; material: feces | host: Homo sapiens | place: Peru | collected 2012 | reverse complement strand
CCGCCATGGCAAAATAATGGAACACCAAGGGATCGAAATGGATGATGTAGACGGCGAAGCAAGCCGTGGCAAGACTGTTGACCAAACGGCTATGGAAGCGCAGATGGGAGAAAGCGTTGAGCAATCCAATGGCACCAACGATCACCAACGGGTTGTCGTAGCGCAGCATGCGAGCCCAATTGCCCACCAAGACCAATGCCACCACGCTTACCGTCGTCACGACAGCAAGGCTTGCCACATACACCAACCCACCATGCCGCGACAAAATGCGGACAGGATAAAGCCGAAAATAGCGTGCTGTGAGATAGAGGCCAAAAAAGAAAGTGATGCTGTAACCACTAAAATAGTCCAGCGTCCCAAATGTCCAACAATAGTAGCACTGGAAAACATAAAAACCGACCAGCAGCAACTGAAGCTCTCGTTTGGAAGCCTTTTCCACGAATGCGTTGAGCACAGGCGAGAAAATGTAAAGCCCCACGTAGGCCATCACGAACCAGTACTCATCAGTCAAGGCGAGGCACACCTTAATGTCATGCATGTTGAACGTAGCGTTGCCCGTAAGAAGAAAGACAGCATAGATGCCCCACAACAGGAATAACACCTCGAAGATCAGCTTTGCCAGGCCTTTAGGCTTGGCATGTATGCCAAACCAACCGGAAATCATCACGAAGATGTTGACACCATACACTGCCATTGCACCGAAAAGCATCCGGGCTATCGAAGGAGCCGGGACTGAAAACACTTCGGCCCTTGATGGCAACCCGAGCACCCTCGCGTTGGCATGGCACACCAAGACCATGACTATGGCCACTATGCGCAACAGTTCGATGCCCGACTGCCGCAGGTTGTCACTCTTCTGTTTGTTGTTGCTTGTGCACATTGGTGTTGCCGATGTTAAAATCTGTCTTGAACCTTAACGGTTTCCGATATAGCTTGTTGAAATCATACATGTGGTCATACTCATAATATCGCCAAGAGTAGTCGTTGTCGCGCACTCCGTCGCTCAAGAATGTCTTGTAGGGATAGAGATTCGTCAGCGGTGGCGTTTGCCAGGCCATGTACACACGCACATAGAGCAGCAGCGACACCACAATCATCATGGGCCCGAACACCTGCCTGCGGTCGCCCTGCGTGCAAATGTAAGTAATGGTGGATATGATGCCTATCATGTAGTACCAGCTCAGGCGACCGCCATTCTCAGAGCGGATGAAGAAAAGAAGCATGGCGCAAAACACGAGTGCCATGTTGAGCATGAGTATGTTTACGCGACGGTTGGGTATGCTCGCATAGCTTTTGATGATGAAATATAGGAAGAACGCCGCCTCAAGCAGATAATCGACGCGGAAACCGCCCGAAGCATTGTATTGGGCATTCTTGGCTATCATGCTGTTGGCTTCGCCGTAAGCATGGAATATGGCATTAGGTATTGGCGAGATGCCTATGACGAGAGCCACGCCCATGACCGCTAATATCGTCTTGACCGAATATTTCCTTATCGACACGAAATATATGGGAAGGAACACCAAGGCCGACTTGTGCAACGTGGACGCAATGAACCAGACCAAGAGAAACTTCCACAACTGACGCTTGAGTATATAGCGTATGCTGAGCCATGCCACAGTGGCGCCAAGCACCTGTCGCAGGTAGGTGAACGAGAAATAGAACCACAAGGCCATGAAAAGCATGAGAGCATAGGGGTAGTTGACGCAATAGTCGCGCAGCGACTGATAGAGCAGGACATAGATGAGCAGCGTCAGCACGAGGATGAAGATGTAGCGATTGGCCGTGAACCACGATATGATGATGTTGAGCCATATATAGCCCGACTCACCTGAGAAATAGTTGAACACGCCTCTGTCACCATAGGCTTGCCCACTGGTGGTGACGTCGGCAATGCTATCGAAAGCCTCGCCATAGATGTAGCGGTCGTAGCCGCCAAACATGTCGCTCATGCCCACGAAAAGGGCTATCAAAGCCAAATAACCAATAAGGAAGACCTTGCTTCTTCCGTCACCGGAAGTCTTGAACGCGATGAGCGGTATGGCGAAAAGTATGAGATAAAGCCACATAAAAAAGATGTATTGTTGTCTTGTTGATATTAAACATTAGCCTCAGGCGTGCCATTTGGCCAAAATAGTGACCGCGCGCATGCCGCGCTGTCATGGGTGGCCAGCACCCGGCTCCGCCCCTTGGCCGCCATGGCCTCATAGCGCGACACGTTTGCCGCTATGTCGCGCAACCTTGCCACGGCCTCATCGGCATCGTGGAAAAGCACGCAACTGTCACAATCTGTCACGTCTATGTTCTCAAGCGCGAAAGGAGAACCCATCTCCAACAGTCCGTTGGCTATGGCGTCGAGCACCTTGCCTTTGGTGCCGGTGCCCACGTCGATGGCGTTGACCTGTACGTCGTGCCTCTGCAGCTCCTCTATATAGTCGGGCGCGAAGGCTATGTGTTGGCATGTCCAGCCTGCCTTGCAAAGCCTGTCGGCCCATGTCTCCCAGCCTTTGCCGAGAAAAGTGACCTCGAAGGCCGACTTCAAGTATTCATCGGTCAACATGGCCAGTAAGAGCCTATCGCTGCCACGACGGCAGTAAAGGTCGTAGCGCCCGGTGAAGAGCAACCGCACCTTTGGTTGGTGGAAGCTAATGGTCTTGTCGCGATGGGCGTATAAAGGATGAGGCAGGAACACGGCGTTGGTCTCTGGGCATATCTCCCGGAAAAACGCGGTGTCTTGTCGGCCCACGAAATGGAACATGGCATGGCAGTGGCGCATGGCGCGCTCCATGCCTCGATACTGCCAGAAAGCCCAGGCGTAGCGCAATATCTGAGGCAAAGACCTCGTGGCGAAGTCCTTGCCAAGCAAGCGGTGATAGTACAACGACTCGCAGTCGGGCATGGTAGCTACAGCCGGCACATCTGGGAAGAAGTCGGCAAAATGGGCTATCTCCTCTCCGTAAATCCACAACTTGTCGGGAGCGAAAGCCCGTATCGCCGCCCGCACCTTGGCATCAAGGCGTAGATAGCGAAGATAAGGATAGCGCAGCAGCATGCGCAGCACGGCCACGTGGAGCCTGAACATCCAGGCCATCCACCAAGGCTGGCGCAAGATGTGGATCTTCACGCCGAGGGCGCGCTCCGTCTCCGCCACGTCGGATGGTGGTATATGATTGCTATTGTAAGTCCACACCTCAAACCGCGCGTCCTTGCCCGCACCCTTGATGAGATGGTAAGGCAAGGCGGATGCCGCCCCACGGTTGTTGAAGGTGGGCATAGGTATGGATATCAGTGCTATTTTCATAGTATGAAAAAATGGTTAGTCATAAATGATGCTCTATAAATCGATAAATCATCTCTGAAATAGTCTTTGGAGATTGTCGGTCGTGCACCACAGCCATTATCGTAATCTTGTTGCCTGCTTGAATATAATAAACAACATTAGAAGTCAATAGCAAATTTATTAATAAACGACTTAGTTGTCTCATCGCTTGAACTTTCATCATCCAAGGATTTCTCTATCAGCCTGGCAAGACTACTACGGTCTTCCCTACTCCAATTCTTTATTTGATCCCAAATTTGGACTATTGAGTTTTGCGCGACTGCATTTGTAATAAGCATGGTCCTATCTCCTTTATATGTTTCAAAAACTTGCCGCTAAAATAGTCTTTTTCTTGTTATCCACAAAATAATTTCAAGATTATTCCACGACAATTCACGAAAAAAAACGCCCAAGAAACCCACGCTTTGCAGGTGCCGGTCTCGTGACCCACAAACAATCTATGTACCAACTGAATAATTTTATAAAAAGAACGGGCCACCATGTAAGTAAAAGGATCCATCCACTTACGAAGCACATACAGATGGCCTTTAAGGCGCATATTGTTTGAGCGTTTGGAAGGCACTGAGCTCTTACCTTCCAAATGGATTATACGTGGCGTATTTATAAGCATGCGCCTGTATCCATTGCGCTTCATACGATATTGAAGCTCACCTTCCTCACCATACATGAATATATTCTCGTCGAAACCACCACATTGCTCATAAGCCTCACGCAAAAAGAACATGTCAGCACCTGTAATGCACTCTACGTCACGATTGTCCCATGTTGGAGAGTAGTCCTGCGGATGGATTTTGATTTTGAGGAAATGACCTATCGTAAAAGATGGAAAGAAGAAAAAACTTGTACGGTATGAGCCATCGTCTCCGACGAGCCAACTGCCATACACGGTCTTTGGGTCATGTTTTTCGGCAAATTTGAAGAACTCATAAATGGCATTGTTAATCAATAAAGTATCGGAATTGAGCAAGAAGAAATATTTTCCCTTAGCTACTTTCATCCCAAGGTTGTTGCCATAACCAAATCCACCATTCTTCTCAGAATATATATATGTGATGCGCTTATCATGCCCGAAGTACTCCCTTGACCCGTCGTGCGACGCATTGTCAATGAGTATCACCTCAAAACTTATGCAATGGGTCTTCTCAAAAACACTGTCTATGCATGCCTTTGTCAACTCAAGCGTATTGTAATTGACAATGATCACGGAAACATCGATATTATCATTTTGCATTATTAAGCCCTATTATTTCTTTGTAAATACATATTATGCGCTCTGACAACAATTTAGGATCATGTCTTTGTTTACTTATCTCTCGTTCTCTCAACGATATCCGTTCCAATAAATCTTTGCGTTTTGAGAGATTCATTATGTTGAAAGCCAAGGTGTGGGCTTCGTTATAAGGATAAAGGAAACCAGACACGCCATTCTCCACCAACTGAGGAATGCCACCTACGTTTGTAGCAATCACAGGTGTACCAATCAACTGAGCCTCACACAACGAATTGGGAGAGTTGTCGATTATTGAAGGATGGACATAAAAGTCGGCCATAGCCAACTCATCGGCTATCTGCGAAGCATTCAACCTGCCAATGAGGTTAATGTTTACATCCTTACATTTGATGTCATTCAAATTTTCAAAAAAAGACATTTTGTATGCATCGCTCGTATATCTCCATTCAAAATCGAAATGGAATTGGTTTTTCAATAACCATGCAGTTTTCAACATTATCTCATTGCCTTTAAGTGAGCCTGCATTTCCAATCGTCACCAATCTTATCTTTTTGTCATTATTGAATTTCCACCTCAAACTCGATGAATAAATTTCATCTCTAATGGCCTCTGGGCATGGGAAATATTTAGCATCTGATTTGCCATAATATTTCACGATGTTCTTGTCCCAATCCGTGCGTCCCATGAAATAATTGTTACAAGCCATCACTTCCATTTCCAACTCCCGATTTTCCTTTTCAATGGAAAAACTTTTCCTATGGAGAAAAACTTTTAAAGGATTATACCTGAAATATTTCCAATAGTCAAGTTTGTGAATCGCCTGCTCTTCCATGAAATCATAAATATTAATATTACCCATCATGTGTATCACTACAGGCACATTTACCTTGGCAGCCAACAAGCCATAATGCCAACGTTCCGTACCGAAGCAATGGATTATATCTGGCTTGAAATCATCTACAACATTGATAAAATGAGGCATAAGCTTTTCTATCCTTGTTCTTGGCGAACTTGACTTGTCACCAATACTGATAGGATAATAAGAAACACCATCCTCTTTTTTCTTGCCAGACTCACTGTACTCGAAACAAATTCCCAAATCAACATTCGGAAGATATTTCATAAATATCCTCTGCAAGGCTTCTATCCAACTGCCCGTATTGACGACATGGAAGCAACCTGGCGTAATAGCAAACCATAAAACTCGCATTCTCTATGATTTTTTCTAATGACAATATTATCCTCTGTTAGAACACTTCTCCACCAAATGTCAACAAAACAACCTAATCCTGCGTTTAAATGGCATAAGAGACAAGTCTGACCACCTCATATCTATAAAAAACTTGCAAACATAATCTCTAACATCTTTGTCCAAGACATCTCTGTTCACATACAGTTCACGCAAATATATGTCGAACAATAAAGACATGTGCAAAGGATAAATAGGATGGTATAATTTTCTGTTTTTCTCTATAGTCTTGACCCAAGTAAGCAGATTCTTGATTCTTAAACTCGTTAGTTCCGCATCCTCATTCTTTGCGGAAGATTTTCTGTCCGTGTAAAGATAATGCCCTTTGGGACAGAACTGATAGGTCTGCACCCTTGTCATTACAGAGAGAAAGAAAAACAAGTATTCACCCAAAGAAAGATTTTCTTCGAAACTGAATTCTTTTACTATTTTGCTTTTTATAATCTTATTCCATACAGCGTTTATGCCATGACTGACATAATATGAAAACAATGATTTTTTATTTAAAGTCCCTGCTGAAACAGCATGAGTGGAGACTACATTGCCCTGTTCATCCAAAACAGAATACCCTTTTTCAATGACATCAGCATTAGCCACGGATTCGGGTATGCTCAAGAAGTCGGGACTTACAGAATCGTCTGCATCTATAAAAACAGTCCACTCTCCATCAACAAGTGGAATGGCGGCATTTCTTGCGCTACTGACTCCACCATTCCGCTTATGCACGACCGTAATCCTTGTATCATTGACCGCGTAAGAATCACATTTCTTGCCAGACGAGTCGGTACTACCATCATCTATAAGCAATATTTGCAAATCGGTATTCTTGCTTGCCATGACAGAAGATACACAATTGTCCAAATATTTCTCCACATTATAGAACGGAATTAATACCGATACCTTTGCAATTGACATAATCTCTTTACCTTGCACCCAGTTCAGGTACTTATGATTGAACAGCCATATTATGAAACTTGTAAAAAGGCATACCATGACAACACTCGACACCATCAACATCATTGAGCCAACAAATCCATGAGCAAGCAAGGATTCCTTCATCAAATTAAGCATTGTAACAACAAAATAAAAGTGTGTCACAAAAATAAGCAAAGAGCCTCTTCCAAAATACTCTATTGATGCATTCTTATTAATAAGTTTACACAAATGGATAAAAAATATGGAACCTGTTACCGAAAGCAACAAATATAAGGGATATTGAGCCATTGTGCAATTAAAACCAAACGTGACACTTGGAACTTTACCAAACAACTTAATTGACAACAAAGTGACAACAACAAAAACCGCGGTGCTTATTATGCCAACACTTCTCTTGTTCATAAATGATTTACATTCTGAGCCAATCCACAGAAACAGAGTCAAGTTGAGTATCTCCTTATAATAGAAATAATTTATTTGACTATTCATTTCATTGAAAACAGTTGATAAGAAAGACAGAATAACAAGTGTTGCCAACAATATGTTTTTCTTCAAATAGTGTAACAAGAACCAGTATATTATCTTTGAGAAGAACAAAGCTGAAAGAAACCACCAGCCACTACCATAAAGCAAAATTGAGCGAGCGGCATCCGCTATATCAATTTGTGGCAATTTCATTAAAGAAAATATAGTAAAGAACCAAGCAGGGATCATAATCGACTTGAAATTACGCCATACATAATCGCCAAACTTTCTGTTGAAATTGGTGCAATAACCTGTAATGACAAAAAAAGCCGGCATGAAAAATGATACCCAAAAATTCTGTATGGGCATAATCAAGTCAATGTCACAATCTTTCAGACTTTCATTGTTATAAATGAATGTATGATGGATAATGACCAACAACATTAATAGACCTTTGGCAACATCAAGATAATGCAACCTTTCTCTGCTTTCTTTCATATTTCAAATTGTTATACGTTTATTACCTTATCTGACAGGTTGGAGCATAATGACATTAATGATTGACTTTAGAATTATAAGTATCTTAGTGTATTGCCGTTTACCACGACGCTATTTGCTGGGATGTCTTTGGTTATCACACAATTTTGCCCTATTGTTACGTTGTCACCAATTGTCACTGGACCAATAATTTTTGTTCCCGCCCCAATAAATACGTTGCTGCCAATTCTCGCGGCTCCACCACCAGGAACTTTATGTCCTATCAACACTCCTGGATAGAGAGTGCAATTCTCACCTATTTTTGTTTCTGAGTTTATAATTATAGATCCCCAATGATAAATGGTAAGCCCCTTGCCGCAAACATTGGGAGGTATTTGGAAACTTGTAATACGAGAATAATTGCGAAGTTTTCTGAGCCACCACAACCATAGAAACTTGTTTATTATACTAAGCGAAGAGTTTTGATAATGCTCTACGTGTCTTAATGCCTTAATATAAAGCCAAATATATTTTTGCTCACTTATTGGGTTTGAGAATAAATTATATTTCCATCTATTTAACCAACCGTTATTCTGACTGCTGAAATTAACGGCATCTGCCCTTAACCACTCTTTAATTTTATCCATATAGTTTATGCTTTTGCATGTCACTTGCGGGCAAAGTCTAATAAAAACTTCCTCATATTGAGCAAATGCGCGAAGCGCTGCGCGCCAGCTTGAGTGAGATGAATGCCGTCGTGACTGAAAAATTTATGATTTGGAGTAAAATACGGATACTGGCCTTTGGACAGCTCTATACACGCCATCATGTCTATAAAATGCTTACCAAACAACTTACGCTCGTCTATATTCAACGAGTCGTCATACCGAAACGTCTGGTCATAGCCTGACAGTCCGAGCAAGATTCTATCATAGACATTACCATTGCACTTACCGAAGCCTTTGTGCCCCACACGGTAATACTGATGATTGGCTATTTCCGGCATTGCCCTATGAAAATTAAACGGCCCATTGTTGGCCATGAAGATTATGTCAGCCTTTTTTGCTCTTGCCAAAGCCACACTGTCATCAAGACTGTGTACCGAGATATTGTATGACGTTAGTGCTCCGCTTTCCCTTAGGACATTAATCCAATCACGTGCGAAGCTGTCGCCTAACACGAGGATGTTCTTCTTGTTGTTAGTTGGGAAATCAGTGTCAAAAACATTGTTGCGAGAGTTGTAGTCTTGACTCTGAAAAGACGTATTGTCCTTGCTTATTCCAAGTTCCGGCACGTCCCTTACTATGCCATTCTGTTTGTAAAAGCGGAAACCAACCATAACCAACGCTATGGCAACCAAGGCGTTTAAGCCAACGACACTCAAAGAGCGCATCTTGTTCGAGGTCATCCAGTTAGTGAACTTCTGCTCAAACAATGAATAGCTCGCCAAGCCGATTGCCAACGACACCGCCAATACCACACTATATGACAAGACATTGAATGTGGCATCGACAACATAGCGATAGAACGCGAAGATAAATTGATGCCAAACATAAATACTGAAGCTCGCCCTGCAAGCAATGTCAAAGCAGAAAGCCTAAGACGGCAACATGATCTTTCCGCATCTATATTGGCGATTATCAGTGCTGTGGCCATGGCAGTAAGAACAAGCCGATAGGCATTTGACGCGAAATTGACATTGACACATATCAATAAACAAATAGACAACAACGCCCAATACACTTTTTTGTCGCCAACGCCATGCTTGGGCCTTATGGCCACATACGCACCCAATGCAAATTCCCAGTACCTGCATGGCAAAAGGAAAAACTTGAAGGCATCCGAACTACAACCCAGCAGATATGCCAAAAAAGACATTACCCCTCCCGCTATTATTATGAGATTCAAAGCTCTATCAAGCCTCACCTTCATCTTGCAGAGTAATGATATGGCCAAGGGGTACAATAAGTAGAACTGGAGCAAGACCGCCAAATACCAAGTATGCATCAAAGGTTTGAAATCGTTGCTCGTATCCCAATAATTGCCACTTGTGATGTATTGTACGAAATTGTTGGTGAAAGTAAGCGTTCCTATCGTTGTCTCACATGTGTTCTTAAAATTGTCTGGCAACTGCACGAAATAGGCGATAACAAAAGCGCATGTGCACAAGAGCACGACAAGCGGGAACAGGCGCACAATGCGCTTGAAGAGAAAATGTCCATAGCTAAACGCCCCTTTGCGATTGTAAGCCCCAACCACACTCTTAGTGGTGAGGAAACCGCTAACTACCAAGAATATCTCCACACCCAAATAGCCATACTCAAACAGTCCCAAATGATACAATACTACTGCAAATATGGCCAAGCCCTTAAGCAGGTCAAGCAAAAAAAAACGTTGTGGCATACTATTTTTATGATTTTCTTACCGTTTCAACATCCTCGAAATAATGTTTCAAATTAATTGACGTGAGCTATTATACTGTTTTTGTTTACAAATAGATTAATCAACCTACTAATACCATTTTCGAAGAATAATATTCCTACAAGATTCTAGAAATTTTCCTAACCGAGGATAACCATTAATTTTCAACAGCGAAATTATACCAACTCGCATCCCATACTTATCACGCAACTTCATATAAGGCTTAGCTTTTTCATATTCACCTGCAGATAATAATAGGTGATACAAGATATCTGCCTCGCGTTTTTCAAAAGCCTCATTATACTTATATTCAAACAATTTGTTGAAACTGTCCAAAAGTACTTTTTCATTCTCGTAATGTTTCAATTTTGCCTCTTTTGATTCCTGTGCAGCCTTTGCTGTCCATGAGCCAATCGACATAAAGCGATAAACACAAGTTTGCTCATTCAAATAATATGCTTTACCGCTGTATGCTCCCCACATTTGTAGAGGATAGTCACCACAATAAAAACATCTTGCCTCATTTGGCATGGCAAAATAGATTTTACCTCTCATCACAATAGAACAGGTAGGAATAAATTCGCCACCTCTGACAATAATATCATCCAATGGAGATTGGCAATCTTTGCCATACCGGCAATATGGTTTTCTAATCCCATTGGTTTCTTCAAAAGCATCTGTCCAACACATTGAATAATCTGGGTGCGCTTCCAAGAAATCCACTTGTTTCTGTAATTTCAAAGGGTCTATCCAATAGTCATCGCCTTCACACCAAGCAACATACTTGCCATAAGTATGCTCATTCATTATGCGGTTAAGAGAACCGTCATGCTTGGAATATTGGTTTTCGGTCTCCAAAATTGGCTTTATAATATCAGGGTATTTCTCGGCATACTCCTTGATTATAGCTGCCGTGCCATCAGTCGAGGCATCATCGTGCACTATAGCCTCAAAGCGGAAATTCGTCTGCTGCATCACGAATCCTTCCAGGCAGTCGCGAATGTAAAGTTCCTGATTGTAGGTTATGCAACGGATGGTGACCATCAGTGGTTTATCATTATCCATGTTTTTCTATTGTTTTGTCTATGTAGATGTTTTCTTTTTTGCAAGGCTCACGTGTTCTACTTTCTCCTCACCATTCCTATCACCTCCCTCAGCTCAGGGAACTTAAACGCGACACTGATGCCAAGATATACGGCCACACCAGCAGGAATTCCCAATATAAGCTGAAGGTAGACGCTATTAATGACAAGTGTGAGCGCATAGACCATTCCCCCCATGGCAAACGATGCGAAAAGCACTGGAGTGAGGTCACGC
>OIXL01001069.1_pt1 | contig 11446 bp, 5 predicted proteins | sample 1587761 | NCBI WGS metagenome assembly OIXL01 (sample SAMN03283246) | human gut metagenome | biome: human-associated habitat; material: feces | host: Homo sapiens | place: Peru | collected 2012 | reverse complement strand
GTCATCATCTTCCTTAAATAGCTCGCTATTCGCGTCAGATGATTCCTTGCTCTGTATAAAAATCCAAGAATGAAATCTGATAACGATTTAATCAGTGTTTCCCTAGAAGCGCCGCGGAGCGTAAATCATGGCAATGCCTGACGGTGGCATTTAGTGACTAGTCACTAGTCACCAGTCACCAGTCACTAGTTAATTGGGATTTCTAATCTCTAATTCCTAATTTCTAATGTCTCATCCTAAAAAGTCGAAATGCCACCACCTGTGTTATCTATACCTCGAAAGGAGATCCTATGGGAAAGTATCGTCTGAAGTCCCGACAGGCGGGATCCGTCATCACTTTGATGGAGATCGACACCGAGAGCCGCGCATGGTACATCAAGGCCGACCATAAAGAAGCCGCGTTGAAGGCGCTCAAAGATATGGGACCGGCTTTGGCATGCGTGGAAACGATCTATATCAATGGTGACGATGTGTCGAGTGTGGTTTTTGCGCCTGCATCTATGATGGATCCGGATATGCCGCCGGTGGATTTCCCGCCGCCGGAAGAACCCATGGAGAGCTACAGCCTTGCGCCGGATATCCCTGTCTTCCCGACCGCTGACGACATCGCCGCGGCGCAGGAAGCGGAAATGGCAGCACCGTCAATGGCAGAAGAGACACCGATGCCGGGGATCTCCATGCCGAGCAGTCTGCCATCTCTTTCGAGCGTCCTGCCGAAGAGTGCTTTCATAGCACCTTCGCCCGCTGCCAAAAAAAGCGGTGCAGTGAATGGCATATACCTTGGCAGGAAGCATATCACGGGAGAGGCCATCGAGATCCGCACCGTGAATGAAGAGAAGGATGGTGTCATTTTTATCGGCACGGTGATCTCTATCGAGGTCCGCGAGCTTCGCAGCAAAAAGAAGCTCCTTCTCATGAATCTGGCCGATGAAACGAATGGCATCCCGTGCAAGAAATTTTTCGACCGCCCTGAGGAGGCAGGAGCTGTCGAGTCTTTGAAGCCGGGGACGACAGTCAAGGTGCGCGGCAATGTGCGTCTCGACAAGTACTCCGGCGGGCTTGTGCTGGAGCTGTCTCAGATGGAAAAGGGAGAGACAGTCAAGATCGACCACGAGGACAATTACGAGACGCCCCGTGTCGAGCTCCATCTGCATACGAAAATGAGCCTCGATGGACTTATCGACAATGAAGAGATCATCAAGACGGCAGCAAAGTGGCATCATCCGGCGGTCGCGATCACAGACCATGGCGTCATTCAGGCGTTCCCGAAGATTCAGGACCTTGCAGACAAGTACCACCAGAAGGTCATTTATGGCATGGAAGGGTACATGATCGATGAGATCCCGGCCGATCCGGATGCCGACCGCCAGCAGTACGGGCATATCATCATCCTTGCGAAGAACATCACCGGCCTGCGCAATCTGTACCGTATGGTGACACTGTCACATCTCAAATTTTATAGAAAACGCCCGCTCATCCCCAAGCCCATTCTGGAAGAGCTTCACGAAGGCTTGATCTACGGCTCCGCCTGCGTCATGGGAGAATTCTTCCGTGCGGTCCTTGCGGGGGAGAGTGATGAAGAACTCATCCAAAAAGCCAAGTTCTACGATTACCTCGAAGTCCAGCCGCTCGGAAACAATGAATTCCTCATCAATGACGACAAGTATGGCAAGATCAATACGAAGAAGGACTTAGAAGATCTGAACCGCAAGGTCATCGAGATCGCCGACAAGGCAGGGATGCCCTGCTGCGCGACATCCGACGCCCATTACATGTTTGCGGAAGATCAGAGAAATCGTGACATTCTCCTCTCAAACTGGGAGAAACCGGGGAAGATCGAGTCCCATCCGCCCGTTTACATCCGTACCACACAGGAAATGCTGGACGAATTCAGCTACCTTCCAAAGGAAAAGGCCATCGAGATCGTCGTCACGAATACAAGAAAGATCGCCGAGCAGTGCGAAGTCTTAAAGCCACTCGCCGAAGAGTGGAAGTCCTACAACCCGAAAATCGCAGGCGCGGATGAGAAACTGGTCAAGATGTGCTACGACAATGCGAAGGCCATCTACGGCGACCCGCTCCCGAAGGTCGTACAAGACCGCCTGACGCTCGAGCTCACGCCGATCATCAATCACGGCTACGGCGTCCTCTACTACATCGCGCACAAGCTCGTCAAGCACTCGAATGACAGAGGCTACCTTGTCGGCTCGCGAGGCTCTGTCGGCTCCTCCTTCGTCGCGACGATGTCAGGCATCACAGAGGTGAATCCCCTCCCGCCGCACTACGTCTGCCCGAAGTGCCACTGGACCCATTTCTTCGAAGACGGCTCTGTCGGCGGCGGCTTCGACCTGCCGGATAAGAAATGCCCGAAGTGCGGGAGCGACCTCGCAAAGAACGGGCATGACATCCCGTTCGCTGTTTTCCTCGGATTCGACGGAGACAAGGTACCGGATATCGACCTGAATTTCTCCTCGGGAGACGATCAGGGCGTCGCGCACAAATATACCGAAGAGCTTTTCGGCCGCGACAATGTCTTCCGTGCCGGCACCATCGCAGGCATTCAGGATAAAACAGCTTACGGCTTCGTCAAGAAATACGCGGAGAACCGCGGGCTGACATTCAATGATATTTTCATCGAAAAACTCTCCGCCGGTGTAGCCGGGGTGAAGCGCACGACCGGCCAGCATCCGGCAGGCATCATGGTCTGCCCGCGTGATATGGATATTCACAATTTCACGCCGCTCCAGTACGCCGCGAATAAAAAATACCTGAAGGATGAGAATGGCCGGCAGATCCCCGGGACCATCACCACACACTTCGATTACCACTCCATCTCCGGCCGTATGCTGAAGCTGGATATTCTGGGCCACGATGATCCGAAGGTCATCCGTATGCTGCAGGACATCACCGGTATCGACCCGCTGAAGATCCCCTTCGACGACCAGAAGACACTGTCCCTCTTCAGCTCGCCCGAGGCACTGGGCCTGACACCGGATGAGCTTGCGAGTGCGATCGGAAATAAAGGCGTCACCGTCGGAGCCCTCGGGCTTCCGGAATATGGGACGCCCTTCGTCCGCGGCATGCTCGAAGACACGCGCCCGAAGAATTTCTCGGAGCTGGTCCGTATTTCCGGCTTTTCCCACGGCACTGACGTATGGCTGAACAATGCTCAGGACCTCATCAAGAACGGCGTCGTCAAACTGGAGGATGCGATCTCTACCCGAGACGACGTCATGAACTACCTCATCCAGCATGGCGTGAAGCCCCTGACATCCTTCAAAGTCATGGAAAATGTCCGTAAAGGTAAGGGCCTCGAAAAAGGCGGCTCGAATAACCGCGCCGAGCTTGACGCCGCGCACGTGCCGCAGTGGTTCATCGACTCCTGTCTCAAGATCGGCTACCTCTTCCCGCGAGCCCATGCCGTCGCCTATGTCATGATGGCCTTCCGCATTGCATGGTTCAAGGTCTATCAGCCGCTGGCCTACTATGCCGCCTACTTCACTATCCGTGCCGAAGGCTCCTTCAATGCACCCGTCATCCTGCGCGGCCTTGCGTCCATGAAGCAGGAGCTGGCCCGCATCGCAGCGCTCGACAAGCCGACAGCCGTTGAAAAAGGAAATGCGACCGTCATCGAAGTCGCTGCTGAAATGTACCTGCGCGGACTCTCCTTCCTGCCGATTGATTTGGAAAAATCTGACGCTTCGCAATTCCTCATGGTCGATGGGAAACTCCTGCCGCCATTCAACTGCATCCCTGCTCTGGGTGATGCGGTGGCCAAGGAGATCGTCCTTGCCAGACAGGATCATCCCTTCACCTCGAAGGAGGACCTCAAGAAGCGAGGCAAGGTCAGCCAGTCCATCATAGATACCTTAGACTCCATGGGCGTCCTCAAAGGATTGCCGGAAGAGGAGCAGATGAGCCTCTTTGCGTTCTAGTCTAGTCGCTGGCGCGACGGGTTCAGGGTTCAGGGTTCAGGTTGATAGGTTCAAGGTTGCGGAGCGGCGCATAAAATAAGTAGGCGTCGTGAGTTTTAGATAAGTCGAGGCGTTGCAAAGCGACGCAAATAAAAATGCCAACCCCTTCCTCTGCGCGGATTTTCCTCTTTTAGAGGAAGCGGATCGCGATAGTACTCCCTCCTTTCAGAGGAAGGAGGGAGAATTTGGAATGCGGGCATTGCCTCATATATACTCGCGGCGTTTTTGATTTTTATGCGCCGCACCAACCCTGTTGAAGCCTCTGAACCTGTAGAACCCGCTGAACCTCTTTCGCACGCAATCAAAGGACGGCAACGCCCCGAGGGGCTAACCCTGAACACTATTTCCCTTAGCCAATACGATAAAGGAGAACACCCCATGTCCCAAGACGCTCTATTTCACGCCACCACCATCCTCGCGGTCAAGAAGGATGGACACACCGCCGTCGCCGGCGACGGGCAGGTGACCATGGGCAATGCGGTCATCATGAAGAATACCGCCCGCAAAGTCCGCCGCCTCTACCACGGCCGCGTCATTGCCGGATTTGCAGGCTCTGTCGCAGATGCCTTTGCGCTCTTCGATAAATTCGAGGCGCGCCTCTCCGACTGCAATGGCAATCTTGTCCGCGCAGCCGTCGAATTTGCCAAGGAGTGGCGACGCGACCGCGTGCTGCAGAAGCTCGAAGCCCTTCTCATCATGACTGATGGGGAGCACCTCTTCCTGGTTTCCGGAAACGGCGAAGTCATCGAGCCGGACGACGGCATCCTCGCCATCGGCAGCGGCGGAAACTACGCTCTTGCCGCCGCGCGTGCTCTGGTCTCCGCGACCGATCTTTCCGCCCGAGACATTGCGGAGAGATCCCTGCACATCGCCGCCGACATCTGCGTCTATACGAATCACAATGTCATCGTGGAGGAAATCTGATGAACGAAAATACAAACCTGACCCCGCGAAAAATCGTGGAATATCTGGACCAGTACATCATCGGGCAGACCGATGCGAAGAGATCTGTAGCCGTCGCCCTCCGAAACCGCTGGCGTGCCAGCCGCCTCACGCCGGAAATGGCGAAAGAGGTGAGCCCGAAGAACATTCTTCTCATCGGGCCGACCGGTGTCGGCAAGACAGAGATCGCCCGCCGCATCGCGACCCTCACCCGCGCCCCCTTCGTCAAGGTCGAAGCTACCAAGTACACCGAAGTCGGCTACGTCGGCCGCGACGTCGAGTCCATGATCCGTGACCTTGCCGAAGAAGCCGTCCGCCTTGTGAAGAAAGATGAGAGCGCCCGCCATGGCAAGGATGCCGACGAAGAAGCGATCCACCGCATCGCGGAAGCCATGTGGCCCTCCAAGAAAGTCGAGACACGAAGCCCCATGGACATCATCTTCGGCGAAGCAAAGAAAGAGACGCCGATGGATGAAGGCGAGAAAGAGCGAAGAAAGGACCTCGAGACGCGCATCCGAAACGGCGATCTTGACGACCGCGTGATCGAGATCGAAGTGGAAGAGAAAGGAAATCCGGGGAACACCGATAACGAACAGGCGAACCAGATTTCCATGATGCTCTCCTCCATGATGCCGAAGAAGATGAAAAAGAAGAAAGTCACCGTCCGCGACGCGAAGCGCATCCTCGCAGAAGCCGCTGCCGATGAGATGGTCGATATGGAAGTCGTCAAAGACAAAGCCATCCACTACGCCGAAGAACGCGGCATCATCTTCATCGATGAGATCGACAAGATCGCAGGCGGCCGCTCCTCCGGCGGCCCCGACGTTTCCAGAGAAGGCGTGCAGCGCGACATCCTCCCGATCGTTGAAGGCGCGACCGTCAAGACCAAGTACGGCCAGATGAAGACCGACCACATCCTCTTCATGGCCGCTGGTGCCTTCCACGTCTCCAAGCCCAGTGACCTCATCCCCGAGCTCCAGGGACGCTTCCCGATCCGCGTCGAGCTTTCAAGCCTCACCAAGGATGACCTCCGCAGCATCCTGACCGAGCCGCGGCAGGCCCTCATCCGCCAGTACACCGCGCTCCTCGAGACCGAAGGCGTCGACATCACCTTCACCGAAGACGCCCTCTCCGCCATCGCCGACATCGCCTCCCGCGTGAATACCGAGACCGAAGACATCGGTGCCCGCCGCCTCTATACGATCTTGGAGCGCGTCTTGGAAGACCTCTCCTTCGATGCGCCAGACCTCGAAGATAAGCACGTCACCATCGACGAGAGCTATGTGAGAAATAAGCTCGGTGACGTCACGGAAAATATAGATATTTCGAATTACATCCTGTAGCCCTTTGCGCACAGGATAAAACCGCTGGAAGGAGGATCCCTTGTGGATCACTTTCCGGCGGTTTTTTGATGGCGATTTTTCGCTCGGTGGTGCAGCGTCTGATTTTGTATGCTTTTGAGGAGAGAGGACGTATATGCTATGATAGTTGCGCTACATTCGTTTCATTGTCATGGCTGGCTGGGACTCAAGTCTGATTGTTGCAAGCACGATTGATAAAAATATCAAAACTTTGATATTTTTATCAGTTTTAATGGAAGATTATGAATTCAATAATAGCTAAAATCCCATAAAATACTTGTCGATCAAGAAAATATATGCTAATATGTTTGCATAAATAATAAATCACTCTTTAGATGACAGGGAGAGGTGGAGAAATGAAAAGAAGCAAGCTGTTCATTACCGCTGCAGGCATTAGCTTTGCTTTTGGCGTGACCTCTATCGCTTATGCAGATACGCCATTTCTTCGTCAGGAACAGTTGCAGGAGCAAAAGATTCAGCATGCCATCAGTGCGAGCCGGAGCACGGCTCAGCTGACGAAACCTATCGCCGTTGAACAAGCAGTAGAAGTAGATCCTTCGATTCAAGATCTTTCTTCTACTGCTTTTCTCGTGCGAGAGATCGTGGTAGATGACAATCTGGAAGAGTTCTCCTTTTTGGAAGATATGACGGCTTCCTATACGAATCAGGAAATTACGCTGGCAGAGGCAGCAAAGCTCCTTGCCGCTATGAATCAGAAGCTCTCGGATAAGGGATACGTGACCAGCCGCGTGGTGATTCCTGAGCAGAATGTAGCGAGCGGTCTGTTTCATTTGAAACTGCTGGCAGGACGCATGGGGCGTGTGGTTTATGCGGAAGGCTGCAAGGCAGTTACTTGGCGCAATGCCTTTCCCATCCATGAAGGAGATCTTTTGAATGTATACCTGCTTGAGCAAGGCGTGGAGCAGATGAGAAAGGTTGCCTCGCAGGACGTCTCGATGCAGATTCTCCCCGCGAATGCGGCAGGTGTTTCAGATGTGGAGCTGACAACATATGCGGGGAAGCAGCTTTCCGGCAGTCTATCGGTGGACAATGCAGGCCTTGCAGAAACAGGCAAGTACCAGTGGACGCTGACGACAGGCATCGATCGTTTCTTTCATGCGAATGACCAGCTGCAGTTTTCTTTTTCCATGGATGGCAGTCGTGATGGAAGCGAAAAAGGGACGCGCAATCTGAGCTTTTCCTACTCCATTCCTCGCGGCAAAGATACGCTGACGTTTCGCCATGACCGCTACCGGTATCACCAGACGGTGCGTTCCATCCCCTATGATTTCATCAGCCAGGGGAAGACGAGTGTCAGCCGTCTGATGCTGGATCACCTCATTTCTCGCAACCGGATGGAGAAACGCTCGTGGGACTTGGCGGTTATCAAAAGAGACTCGCACACCTTTTTGAATGACATGGAAATCCCTGTGCAGCGTCTCGATCGGACGGCGCTGGAAATCGGGCTGTCTGATCAGTTGCGGCTCGGAAACAGCAGTCTCTGCCTCCGTCTTGCCCATCGGCAGGGCATGGGATGGCTGGGAGCGCAGAAAGAAAATGAATACAGTGATGCACCGAAGAGCCGCTACAAACTGTGGATCTTTGACGCAGACTGGTACAAACCACTGACGCTTGGCCATCGCCCTGCTTCTTTTTCAGCTTCCTTTCATGGCCAGTGGAACACGGCAGGCAAACGGCTTTATGGGATTGACCAGATCAGTATCGGAAACAGTTATACCGTCCGCGGCTTTGACGGCGAGTATACACTGATGGGCGAAAGCGGCTGGTATTTGCGAAATGAACTATCCAGTCGCATCCCCTCTCTGCATAGTGATGTATATGTTGGCGTGGATGTCGGCAGCGTATATGGTATCTCAACGGAATCTCTGGTTGGGCGCACCATTGCAGGCCTCACGATAGGACTTCGCGGACATCTCCCCTCTCACATTTCCTATGACGCCTCTATCAGCCGTGCGCTGTATCATCCGGAAGGGTATCATACGCAGAAATGGGTGCCCTCTTTCTCTATGAGTTGGCATTTTTAGAAACAGGAAGTACAGATCATGCATTCCAATAAGAAATTGATGAAGAAAATCGCAGCCGCTCTTCTTGCGAGCCTTTTCTATACGGACACCATTCTCCTGGCTGCCTCTCCCATTCTGCCAGACACAAAAGCTCCATCTGACCGCCAGCCCCTCGTGCAGGAAACGGCGAGCGGCATTCCTCTTGTCAATATTGCCGCGCCTTCAGCTGGCGGAGTCTCTCGCAATGACTATGAGCGCTTCAACGTGCCTGAAAAAGGGGCCATTCTGAATAACTCCTATACCCTCTCGAAAACAGAACTCGCAGGCTTTGTACAGGGCAATGCGAATATGGCAGGTGGCCCGGCGAAGATCATCTTGAATCAGGTGACAAGCGGCCATCCCACGACGATGAACGGCTTTCTCGAAGTGGCAGGTACGAAGGCCGATGTAGTGATCGCAAATCCGAACGGCATCACCGTGAATGGCGGCGGCTTCATCAATACCGGTCGCGCCATACTCACCACGGGCAAGCCGGAGTATAGTCGGGACAATCAGTGGAAAGATATTCGCGTCTCGAATGATGCGATGATTGTGATCGACGGTAAAGGCCTCAATGGGGAGAAGGCCGATGCCATCGAACTGTATACCCGCGCAGCAAAGATCCTGGGGCAGATCAAAGCAGAGACGCTTCAGGTGACGACGGGCGCGAATGTCATTGATGCTAAAAGTGGTACAGTAGCGGCCATCGAAGGCAGCGGAGTGAAGCCGCAGGTTGCCATTGATGCCGCAGACCTTGGTGCCATGAATGCAGGACGTATCTTTTTCGTATTGACGGAAGAAAACATTCCTGCACAACTCCAAAGTGCCATTGAGGCGCAGGACCTTGTGATCGACAGCAAGGGCAATCTGTATCACACGGGCATCATTCATACAAAGGATGGAGCGACGATTCGCGCAAAGGACATACTGAATAAGGGCACTATCGCGTCTGGCGGACATCTGTCTCTCACCTCGGAAGGCACACTGACGAATGCGAAGACCATCGGCGCAGAAGGCCATGCAGAGATTCACGCGGGCGATGTGGTGAACCAGTCCGTGATAGCAAGCGAGGGACATCTTGCCATTTCTTCGGATCGCACCATCACAAATGAGAACAGCCGTATTCTGGCCAATGGCGATGTCACTCTCGCTGCGAAGACATGGATGGACAACCAAAACGGAACTATCGCAGCTGGTGGGAATCTGGATGTCAAAACAGCGGAACTGAATAACGAGCAAGGAAACGTCACTGCCTATGGCAATGGCTTGCTTTCGGCTGCGCGGAAATTGGATAATGCGGAAGGCCATGTGGCGGCGAATCAGGCGCTCAATATCACGTCAGGAGAAGTCGTAAATACCAAAGGCACACTGACCGCTGGGCAGGATGAGCGTATCGAGACGAAGGCCATCCAACTGGACGGGAAACTCATCGCAGGAAGAAATCTCACGGTGCAAACGGAAGCAGACATCACGAACGAACACGCAGAAGACGGATTCGGCATCACGAAAGCAGGCGGCGAACTTGCAATTTCTACGAAAGGAAAACTTACCAATGCAAAGAAGCTGGAAGCGGATGGAAAGATCTCACTGAACGCAGATGGCATCAATAATCACAAGGACGCAGAAATCACAGGCGGGGCGATTCGCATACAGGCAAAGTCGCTCCTGAACCGCGGGCTGATGAATGCCGATGGAGAGCATGAAATTCATGCTCTCCATCTGGAAAATCTGGAAACAGGCCGGATTTACGGAAACAATATCACGATTGACACCAAGACATTGGAAAACAGAAAAGATAAAGCACTGGAAGAACAACTCGCAGAGAAAATGTGTGTGCTGAAAGCAAAAGAGCAGGCACTTGATGAAGCGTTTGCTGCGGACGTGACAGCTTTCACGAAGGATGAGCAGAAGACAGCGTATCTTTCGGCCATTCAGCAGCGGCAGAAAGAGTATGACGAAGCGAAAGCAGAAGTGGACACACTGCGCCATGAGATGGCAGCGCATAAGTCCGGAGCTATCGCGGCGCGAGAAAATCTCGCAATTTCCGGAGATACCCTGCTAAGCAGCTCGGCAGCTCTGCTCTATGCGGGTGGTGATTTGAGTATCATAGAAAAAGACAGCATCACAAACCGCGGAGCCGACATCACTGCGTTGGGAAATGTTACGCTCGCTGCGCCCCGGATTTCCAACGAAAATGAAGCTTTCTCGGCCAAGCGCGTATGGACAGGCGAAACGGTCAACCCAGATCTGATCCGTATCGATGAAGCGGGGCATCCCGAAAAAGGGCAGGCATTCGATGCCAGTGAGTTCAGCGCGCTGGGCAGCGGCTATGGCGCGTACCACAACAAAGCTGAATACAAGGAGCTCATCGAAGAAGCCGGCTATGATACGATCGAGCAGATCACCGACGAGGAACGTGCCGCAGGCAAGGAGCCTATCCCAGACGAACTGATCGGAAAATCCGCGCCGAACTACAACTATGATGACCCCATTTTCCAAAAGTTTGGCGTCACATCTATGACCTCCCCTCGCCCCAGCTACGATGACCCCAAGCAGGCCGAGTGGGACGCACAGTACAAAGGTATCCTGGAGACGCTCAATACTAAAATCCGAGCCTACAATGAAGAAGCGGAAAAAGAGAACAATTCCCACGGTGCGATCGGCAGTTACAAGATCAAGAACTACACCATCATCCGCACCACCACGCACACCTCCGAGAAGCAGGTACAGGAAACCCGCGCAGGCCAGGTCGCAAGCGGAAAACATATGACACTCACGGGGAATGTCATCAATGAAAACAGCCGCATCACAGCAGGCGCTTCGCTTTCTACAACTGGCGGCAGCCTCGAAAACAAAGCCGAACAGAATCAGGTACAGTCCGTCACCTTCGGCACCACACAGGAAAGCTATACCAAGAGAAAGCCAAGACCACACAAGGCATGGCGCAGACATTATCGCGGACAAGTCTTCATGACACCGCAGAAAGAGATGGGCAATCTCACTTCCCTGGGCGTCGGCAGCTACGCGGGATTGAAGTGGTAAACTAAAATTGGACACAGAGGGGGTAATCTTTAGACATACAGTGTACACTGCATAGGCAGTGCAA
>OIXL01001065.1_pt1 | contig 11471 bp, 15 predicted proteins | sample 1587761 | NCBI WGS metagenome assembly OIXL01 (sample SAMN03283246) | human gut metagenome | biome: human-associated habitat; material: feces | host: Homo sapiens | place: Peru | collected 2012 | reverse complement strand
CCGCACATTCTTTTGCGGGAAATAGATCTCCATGTAATAGCCGACCTGCAAGTACTCACGCCCCAGCCGGGAGGCATCCTTTACGATCAGGGTGGAGACCTCACCGGCCTCAATCATTTCTACGATCTTTTTCCAACTCGGCCGCTCAAAATTTGTTCCGGAATACCCGTCATCCGCAAGAAAAAGTGTGTTTTCAAAGCCTTTATCCCGTGCGTATTTTTCTAACAGATCCCGCTGATGCTGGATGCTGTTTGACTCTCCAGTACGCTCGTCCTCCTGACTGAGCCGCCCGTAGAGAATCGTATATTGTTGCTTCTGACTTGCCATTGTAACCTCCTTTTCCGTGGGGCAAGCCGGTACGGTACGGCAAGTATACCGCACCGGCTGGCACAAGTCTATGAGAACCTCACGCGCTGTGCGCTTCTTTTTTCAGTTCCGCATCAATGTATGCGAGCAGCTTGTCCGTTGCCGTCGCAGACGGCTCTGCCGGAAATACAGACGTGATACAGAACCGTCTGCCGCCGATCAGCATCTCGCGCTGTTTTGTGATGCAGTCTTCTTCCATACAAGTTGTTGTGTCCCGGAAAACAGTTGCGACATCGCCATCCTCTGTTTGCCGAAGTTTTGCACACTCCGGCATATATCCGCCGAGAATACCGGTGTCTCGGTAAATCTCCCAATCCTTTTTCATAGGCCCCCTTTCTGCCTCTTGCATGGAGGCTGCTTTTATAGATGCTGTTCCATTGTCCAATCTTCGTGATCGTCCTCGGCGTGACCGAGGGCGGTTTTCTTTTGCCGGAGCTTCTTGCGGCGCTTGCTGTCGATGTGCAGAGCTATAGTCGTTCCGTCACGTGTCGGTGCATCGTCCGTCATCTGCTCCACAGCACGGCCAAGGCGCACAACGCCGTGCACAAGATCACTGCCGCAGTCGAGATCCACGCGCAGGTGATGATCTTCTTCTGTGCCGTCTGCTCCATATCCGAAAGCTGATTCTTCGTATCGTTCAGGATTGTGGTCAGGGCGTTCTTCGTACTCTCGGTCAGCGTTTTGCAGCCGGAAGAATACTTCTCGTTCAGGCTCCCAGCCTGTTTCTCGAATTTTTCTGCGCTCGTCTGCATCTTGATCAGGGATTCCTGTGCGTCCTCCCTCGTCAGAAGTTTTTTCAGGTCTGTGTCCAGCTGCATCTGCTGCTGAAACAGATTGTGCTGCATTTTGAGCATCGCGTTCCAGTTCCGCTCCGTCACCATCACGCTGGTTTCCAACTGCTGCACCTCGCTCATCGACCGCCGATGCAGCGCCTGAAGTTCCTCCGGTGATTTTCTCTGTTCTGTATGGACGATTGCGATTTTGCCACGCCTCCCTCCTGCAACTCCCGCAGGGCAGTGTTGATCTTGGCGAACTCCTGCACGGCAGAATCCAAATTGGCGAACTGTACCTTGCCCATGTTCGCCAGCACTGCCAGTTGGTTGAGATTGTTGCCGATGGCCTTCTGCTGCCGCAGGACTTCCTTCAGTCCGTCCAGAATCACAATGCGTTTTCCGAGACAACAGGCGGTCACATAGTCGCTCTGGCTCATATGGGCTTGTGCTGCTTTCCGGCGTATCGTTTCCAAATCCTGTTCCGAGATCCGAATGCTGAATTGCTTGTCTTTTTTCATGTTTCCTCCGTTTTCATTGAAGTGGGTATGGGCTTCTGCCCGATTTGAGGCATTTGGCAGGGAGCCGGTGGACCGGCGACTAGCCAAATGCGATGCTGGCCCTCCCTTTGAGGGAGGATTTTCCCCGCTGCGGCGGGGCTTCTCTGCGTTGGGTTGGCGTATTGCGCCTGCGTTTTTTCGCGTTGCCCCCACGTTGGCGCAACGTGGGCTTTTCCCATTGTGCCGCGCACACGCTCGCAGGTGGGGCGGAAAGCCGCACACAGCGGCGACACGCGCCTCACGGCGCGCACCGGGCGCTCGGTACACCCACAGGGTCGATGGTGCCGATTATTTTCACGGGCGGTAAATCGGCACTATCGGCACGTTTGAGCGAAATCCACCGTTTGCCGTTGCTGCGGTACGTCTCTGCTAAAATCCCATTTTCCCTTAGAGCCGCAACGCTTTCCCGGACCAGCCGGGTGATCTTTTTCGGTGTGATTCCCAGTGTACCGTCAGGGTCGATCTTTGCGGACAGTGCCGATGGCGTGCCGGTGTATTCCGGATCGGCACTGAGCAGCGCAGAGAAAAGATGCACGAGCTGAAGCGCAGAAATCTTAGAAGCGCCGGTACAAGTTTTGCTGTCTGCAAGCAGCTTCCAGACATGATCTTCCTCGCCAAGCTCCAGCTTTAACGTCCGATCCGGGATATCACGCCCGGTGCAATGCAGGGATGCGGCGTTGGCGCTCCGCGCATTCTTTTGCAGGACAAAAGCGGAATCCGCCGCGCCGCTTAAGCCTGTTGAACCGGAGATCATGTTCATCGGGTCATCGTCATGGAGCTTGCGCAGATGGTGAATCAGCAGGATGGCAATATGATGCCTGTCCGCAAGCTGCTTGAGCAGGCCAACGTCCTGATAATCGTTCGCGTACAGATTGCTGTCACTGCCTGCGCTACGGACGCGCTGCAAGGTGTCGATGACAACAAGTTTCGTGGTCGGATGCTCGGTCAGAAACTGCTCAATCTGCTGTTCCAATCCGTGCTTGAGCGTGTCGGCCAAGATTGCAAAGTGGAGCGCCGCCGGTGCGTCTTCAGTCAGGTCAAAGAGCCGCGACTGGATACGCCGATAGGAATCTTCAAGGCTGAGATACAGAACTTCGCCCTGCGTCACAGTGAAATTCCAGAGCGGCTGCCCCTGCGAAACGCACAGGCACAGCCACAGCGCCAGCCACGATTTGCCGATCTTCGGCGCGCCCGCTAGGATGTGCAGCCCCTCCGGGAGCAGCTCGTCTACCAGAAACGGCACCGGTGCGTATGGCGCGCTTTGCAGCTGTTCGGCGGTCATGGTTTCGAGTTTCTTCATTTGTTCACTTCCTTTCGATTTTATTTGTTGTAGATGCATTCTCTACAAATTAACAATTAGATGATAGCATAGCCATTGACATTCCACAATAGGTAATGTATCATTTAAGCGCATACACTACACAAGCGAAAATACATTCTCTACAAAGGAGGTGCACGCAAATGGGCGTTTTGGGAAAAGATTTATTGGATTTCCATCGGCCGCGCACCAATACGAAGGTGGAGTTTGGTGCTTCCGGCTATTGGGTCGAATCCCATCCGGAGATGCAGCCTTACGGCGCTGTGCTGACGGAAATTCTGAATCTTGACGCTGCGCCGTTTCAAGAATTATTGGATCAATATCGGAAGACCGTTGCAGAAAGGGATGCAGAGCAGGCAGCGCGGGCGTTTCAGGCTGTGACAAATGGATTTGCATCTTTACCGCTTTACCGCCTGTATTGGGATGATGTTCAGCTGTTTGCAAGCATGGATGTGAGCGAATTATTTGTGGGCGAAGCGCAGGAAGCGTTCCGCGAATATGCAATGCAGGACGATACACTGCCGCTGTTCATGCAGGAGCAGATGGACGCCATCCGGCTGATCCAGGATCGCTATGCGTGGTTTCTGGACAGCATTTTTGCGGGCAAGCCGTTCGAAAAGAAAAAGGGTCAGAGAAAAACTTCTCTGGCCCAGCAGATTGAGAAAAAAGGCTTGGAGCCGTTCGTCAGCGGCGTCAGCCTTGGCGCAGATTCGAAGGTGGACGCGCCGAAGGTAAACGCGCAATTCTGCATCCGTGGCACTGGGCGCGAGGCGGAGCTGGTCGAAAAAATGTACTTCGACCGACTGCTGGATTTTGTCTATGTGGAGTTCATGAAGGGGCTGCAAAAAGGATTTGTGCCGAAGCGCTGCGCCAACTGTGGTCGCTGGTTTTTGCAGGTGCCGGGCGCGACCTTTGTCTATTGCGCCGGTCCTGCGCCGGAAGACCCAGGTAAAACCTGCCGGGAGATCGGCGCGGCCAGCAGCTTTAAGGACAAAGTTGCGAACAATGAAGTCTGGCAGGTGCAGCAGCGGGCATACAAGAAATACTACGCGCGCACGATGCGGAAGGATATGACCAAGGCCGAGTTTGAGGCATGGACACGCGACGCAGAGCAAAAGCGGGACGCCGCGCTGGAACCGTATGCGCATGCAGAAAGCGCGGAGGAACGCCAGCGCATCGTGACTGAAGTAGATGAATATCTGAACAGATTATAATGGCATACACGCAAATAACATGACAAAACTGCGGCGTTTTCTTCCCCAAGAAACGCCGCAGTTTTGTTTTAGGATTGGATTGGGATAAGCGTATTAACTGGTTGTAAGTATAGCAAAGTGCTGCCTGTTTGAGAAGCTCCCCTGGGGGATGTATTTGGACTGTGCTTTGCCTGCGCTATCATCCCCGTGTGGGGTTTTGAATGCAAATTCTCACCGATTTCCGGAACGCAAAACCTCCCCATGGGGTTTGAACAGACTATAATTTCACGCAATACGCACAAAAAAGAAGATTGAAATTTATATATTCCGACAAATCTCGCTTTAAAAACCTCCCCGGGAGCTTTTTCTATTTGTCCAATCGCGCTACACTGACAGTATCCTGAAACGGCGAAACTCGCCAAAGAAAGAGGAGGAGCAAATCATGGCATGTTTTCTGGTACCGACTGCGGAAGCCATCGTTACGGGTGTCATTTCCAAAGCGGAAAAGAAGAATGAGGTTGTGGCAGAGGGTAAGATTCCGTTTTCCCGCAAGCTCAAGTGGCTTAAAAATATGCTCTGGGGCGGCGCAGCGCTGCTGGCGTATGAGCATGTGTGGCACGGTGAAGTGGTACCTTGGTTCCCGTTTTTGACGGCCGCTTCTAACCCGGAGGACGCCGCGGTTATGCTGCATGAGATGGCAACCGTTGGCGTAACGATGGCGGTGCTTGTCACTGTTGCGTGGGGCTGCATCGCGCTTGCCGCAGACAAAATTGTCAAGCGCGAATCAGGGATGACACCCGCTGTGCGATAAGGAGAAAGGCCATGACACTTCTGACCTGTGTATTTGCGGCAATCATCTGCTCGATTCTGTGGTACAAGCACGCACCCGACAACACCATGCGGCTTGGTACGCTGAGCCTTATGTACTGGGGCGCATCGCTTATGTGGCTTGCGGATGCGATCTTTGAATACGCCGAGCTGCATGAAGCGTTCTTCACCCCGGAACCGGCTGATATGCTCAATGACTTCTATCTGGGCCTGTCCGTTGTGGCGTTGGGTCTTATCATCTGGCTTGTAATTTTACTCGTCAAAGACCCGAAAGGCGCGGTAAAAGCGTCGCTCCTGAAAAAGAAATAAGCGTGAATACCCTCTGCGCGTATGACCCGTGCAGAGGGTATTTTCTGTGATCCCCATGGGGGGATATTTCATCTGATTGTTGGCACATTTCACAAAATAGGGCAGCAGTTTTCGATATATCATTCAAAAACAGGAAAATTTCTTGTTGCGATTGCCGCATGGAATCAAAAATACACCGCTTTTACCCCCGGAGGGGGTTATACGCTGCGAAACCCCTTTCAAATTTCATCCCCCGGGGAGGCTTACGGTGCGGCGCAAAAACCTGTAAAATAAAAAAATCTGAGAGGCGGTGGTGCGCGTGGATGACTGGAATACAAAGCCGGAGCATGACCATGTCCATCCGCACACGCATGACTGCGAGGATGAACATGACCACCCACATACGCATGTGTACGAAGACGGTCACACGCACAAGCATCCGCACCACCATGAAAACACAAAATACGTTCAGAACCGGTTGGCGCGGGCATCCGGTCATTTGCAGCATGTCCGGGCCATGGTCGACAGCGGCGAGGACTGCTCAGATGTTCTGATGCAGCTTTCTGCCGTCATTGGCGCTTTGCAATCCATCGGTAAGGTCATTTTGAAGGATCATCTTGACCACTGCGTTGTCGATGCAGTGCAATCCGGTGATACGCAGACGCTGGAGGATTTCAAAAAAGCGATTGACCGCTATATTCGCTGAGGAGGAACACCATGATCGACAAGAATTTTGATCCGTGGAAGCGGGTTCGTGAATTCAGTCCCGAAGCGCTGTTACAGGAAAGCAGCGATCTCGTGCAGTGGCCGATCAAGCTCTTTCAGGCACCGAAGCTCTCGCCCTATTACCATGGCGGGCATCTGCTCATCGCGGCGGACTGCTCCGCGTTTTCCTATCCGGGATTCCATGACGCGCTTTCTAAGGGGCGGATTCCGCTGATCTGCTGCCCGGAAAATGATTTTGATATTACCGTAAAGCTGGCGGACATCTTCAGCCTCAATGACATCGCAAGCGTCACGATTGTCACCATGGACAAGCCGTGCTGCGCAGATCTCAAGGACATGGTGCTGCGTGCCGTGAAGCAGAGCCGCTTGCCCATCCCCGTGCAGATCACGAATCTGTTTGTAGATGCCGAGGAAGTGGACTGACAAAAGCAATGCGTTACGAAAGAAATACAAAAAAGCAAGATACTTACCGTGTGCCAGATACGGACATTGCGATTCCGGCAACGTTGATCTGCGGCAGACTTCCGGGCAAAACTATTACGATTTCTGCTGGTGTTCACAGCCGGGAATATATCGGCATTGAAGCGCTCATCCGGCTGGCGCAGGAGCTGACCCCGGAGGCGGTGCGTGGAACGATTTTGCTGCTGCACTGCTGTAACTATGAAGGCTTTCTGTCGCGCAGCCCGGACATCATGCCGCAGGACGGAAAAAATCTGAACCGCGCCTTTCCGGGTGCGGAGGACGGCACGCCGACGCAGAAGCTTGCCGCCTTTCTGGAAGCGGAGATCATCCGGCACACCGATTATCTGGTCGATCTTCATTCCGGCGGCTTTTGTGAGGCGCTCGTCCCGCATGTCTATTACCACGGCGCAGCAAGTCCATCGGTCTGCGCGGACTCGCTCCGCATTGCGGCGCTGTCCGGCGCGGAATATCTGGTTTGCTCCGAGGCAAAAAACGGATTTTACAGTCATGCCGGTCAGTGCGGCGTTCCGGCGATTATTCTCGAACGCGGCGGCTGCGGCCTGCTGCGCGAGGAAGAAGTTCAGGGCGATCTTTCGGACATAAAAAACATACTCTGCGGTCTGGGTTTCCTGCCGGAGGAACGCGTAAAGACATATTCGCACACCATGGCGCAGAACGGGCGGTATTTGAATGCGCCGGTCAGCGGGTGCTGGTATCCGAAAAAGCGTCCGGGAGACAGGATCAGAGCAGGAGAACTCCTGGGCGAGATCCGGGACATTTATGCCGAGCGGCTGCGCAGCGTTTTTGCCGAAGCAGACGGCGTGGTTCTGTATCAGACAGCTTCGCTCGGAATTGCAGCGGGAACCCCAATGATCGCATACGCAGAACTGGAAAAGGAAGGGTCACAATGATCTCAGCAATGGAACAGCGCGTCCGGCACTACTGGACGCTTCGGTCGCACGATTTTGGTACCGTGCGGAAAAATGAATTGGACAACGACATGGGGCAGCGGTGGCTTTGCGAGCTGGAGAAGCTTTTGCCTGATGGGAAAAATCTTCGCATCCTGGACGTCGGCACAGGCACCGGCTTTTTTGCAATTTTATTGTCACAGGCCGGGCATCAGGTAGAAGGCGTTGACCTGACCCCTGCCATGCTGAGCGAGGCACAGGAGGTCGCTGCGCAGCGCGGCCTTTCCATTGTGTTCCGCGAGATGGACGCGCAGGTGCTTGATTATCCGGACGAAAGCTTCGACGTGGTGCTCAGCCGGAATCTCACATGGACGCTGCCGGAGCCGGAAAAGGCCTACCGGGAATGGCACCGTGTTCTGAAGCCCGGCGGGATGCTTTTGAATTTTGATGCGGACTACGCCGCAAACGTGCGCAGCCACAGCACACAAAACCGGCAGGTCGCACCGGACAGTCCGTATGGGCACATCGGCATGACGGATGCGCTGCAGCAGGAAAATGACGAGATCACGCTCAGCATGGACATTGGGCAGCTCCGCCCGGCGTGGGACGTGTGTGTTCTGCGGAAAATCGGGTTTTCAGCGTGCAAAACAGACCTGAGCGTCGGAAGACGCATTCTGGGAGAACTCGATCTGACGCACGCGCCGATGTTCGGCATTTACGCGAAAAAATCCTGACACGATACAAAGGGAGAAAAAGCCATGCAGCAGTTTACAACCTACGAGGAAGAAAATATCCACTATTGGACGAATCGCGCGTCCGGCTATTCGGCGGTCAATCAGGAAGAGCTGGCGGGAGATCAGAAGTCCGTCTGGCGCGGCGTCATTTCCGGAAAAATTGTCGCGCACTTTCCGGGAAAACGACCGGATGAAATCCGTGTGCTTGACGTTGGTACCGGACCAGGCTTTTTTGCAATCATTCTGGCGGAGCTCGGCTATCAGGTGACCGCTGTGGACTATACGGCGTCCATGCTGGACGCGGCGCGCCGCAACGCCGGTGCGCTGGCTTCGCGTATCTGCTTCCGGCAGATGAACGCGGAGGAACTAAGATTTACGGCAGCGTCGTTTGACGTGCTGGTGACCCGGAATGTCACCTGGAATCTGCATGACCCGGAAAAGGCCTACGCGCACTGGACACGGGTGCTGAAGTCCGGCGGCTTGCTTCTGAACTTTGACGCAAACTGGTACCGCTATCTGTGGGACGAAAACGCGCAGACCGCCCACGAACAGGATCGGGAAAATCTGCTTGCATCCGATGTGCGCGATGAAACCGCAGGTACGGATGTCAACGCCATGGAGGCCATTGCCCGGCAGGCGCCCCTGTCTGCCCGCCAGCGCCCGGCGTGGGATCTGGACGTCCTGCGCGGACTTGGGATGCAGGCGGCTGCGGATACGGAGATCTGGAAGCAGGTCTGGACAAAGGAAGAGCGCATCAACAACGCCTCAACACCAATGTTTCTGGTGGAAGGGCGGAAATGTCCGCTGCTCCAGTAAGGAGACACTTTGAAAAAATACATTCTCAAACGATTTTTACAGCTCATTCCGGTCCTCATCGGTATCACGTTTTTGTCCTTTGCCATGATGCGAATCGCGGGCAGCGACGCGATCACCGAGCTTTACGGCGACAAGGGCGCGGTAGCGCAGGAGATCATCGATGCCAAGCGCGCCGAGCTTGGACTCGATCAGCCGTTTTTGACGCAGTATCTGGCATGGGTTGGCGGGATACTGACCGGAGACATGGGCATCAGCTATATTTCCGGGCGCGACGTGTTTCAGACCTTTGTGTCCAAGCTCCCGGCGACGCTTCTGCTGACGGTTCTGGCAATTTGTGCAACAGTTATCATCTCTATTCCGCTGGGCGTTTTGGCGGCCGTGCGGCACGATAAATTCACAGACTATTTCCTGCGCGTTTTCAGCTTTATCGGGAACTCCCTGCCAAACTTTTTTGTGGCGCTGCTTCTGATGCAGGTGTTCTCTATCCACTGGAGCATCTTCCCCGTGATCTCAAACGGGACGACTGTGCAGAGCGCCGTACTGCCGACGCTGACGCTTGCCGTCGCCATGTCTGCCAAGTATATGCGGCAGGTGCGCGCCACTGTGCTGGAGGAGCTGAACAAGGACTATGTGGAGGGCGCAAAAGCGCGCGGTGTGCGCGGACGGGTGATTCTCTGGAAAAGTGTTCTGAAATCCTCCATGCTGACAATTATTACGCTGCTGGCGCTGTCCATTGGAAGTCTTCTCGGCGGCACGGCGATCATTGAAAGCATCTTCATGTGGGACGGCGTCGGCAAGCTGGCGGTGGACGCGATCACGATGCGCGATTATCCGCTCATTCAGGCGTATGTGGTCTGGATGGCAATCATCTATGTGATGGTAAACTTAATCACCGATCTTCTTTACCACGCGCTCGACCCGAGAATCAGACTGGGGGTGAGCGAGGTATGAGTCAGCCAACGATCCGCAAACAGAGAATCCGGCGCAGCAGCGTCAAAGTCCGACTGATTGTGTTTGGAACGCTTGCCGTGCTGCTGATCCTGTTTTCTGTATTTTCAGAACAGCTTACCCCATACGATCCCTATTTGCAGGATTTGAGCAATGCCAAAGCCCCGCCCTCGGCAGAACATCTGCTGGGCACCGACCGCTATGGGCGCGATATGCTCTCGCGCGTTATTGTGGGAAGCCGAACGAGCATTTTCTCCACGCTTCTGCTGGTAGCGGTCATTACCGTGCTGGGAACTGCCGTCGGCATCTTCTGCGGCTGGAACGGGCGCTGGATGGACACGGTGCTGATGCGCATCTCGGATATGTTTCTCGCCTTTCCGGGACTGGTGTTCGCATTGGCAGTGGCCGGTTCTCTGGGCGGAGGACTTCAAAACGCGATCCTTGCGCTCGCGGCGATCTCATGGCCGAAATACGCCAGAATTGCCCGGAGCCAGACGCTCGCGCAGAAGGACACCGTCTGGATGAAGGCAGCAAAGCTCTCCGGCAGCAGCACAGCAAAGCTGATCTGCAAGCATCTTCTGCCGAATATGATCGGGCCGATCCTTGTAACGTCCATGCTGGACATCGGCACCATGATGATGGAGCTGGCAGCGCTGAGCTTTCTCGGTCTTGGCGCAAAAGCACCGACTGCCGAGTGGGGCAGCATGATGAGCGACACCCGGAGCCTAATGACCACCTCCCCCTGGATCACTTTCAGCCCAGGTATCGCCATCTTTCTTTCGGTGATGATCTTTAACCTCCTGGGTGACACCATCCGGGATTATGCAGACCCCAAAAGCCGGAGGTAACCGATGGAAGCACTATTGCAATACAATCATGTGGACATTTTCTATCTGGAGCAGCCGGTTATCCGGGATGTGAGCTTTTCGCTTCATTCCGGGGAAATTCTGGGAATCGTGGGCGAAAGCGGCAGCGGCAAATCCACCCTCATCAAGGCGGCTATGGGCTTACTTGGCTGCGAGGGTCAGGTCACCCGAGGAGACATCTGGTTCAAAGGGAAAAATCTTCCGGATTTGTCCCCCAAGGAACTGCGAAAGCTCTGCGGCCCGGAGCTTGGCTATATCTTCCAAAACTCCGGCAGTGCTTTCTGTCCTATCCGTACCGTGGGTGCCCAGCTGTTTGAGACCATGCGGGCCCATGGGAAAATCGCAAAGGCGGATTTTGAAGTCCAGGCATTGGAGCTGCTTTCCAAGCTGGGTTTTGACAGCGGAAAACGTATTCTGGAGAGCTATCCCTTTGAACTCTCTGGCGGTATGCAGCAGCGCATTGGCATTGCGGCTGCCATGCTGCTAAATCCAAGTATTCTGTTTGCGGATGAGCCTACCTCTGCCCTGGATGTAACCATTCAGAAGCAGGTGGTAGAGGAAATGCTGTTGGTACGGAAGACCTTTGGAACGGCCATCATCCTGGTGGCCCATAATTTGGGAGTCATTGGTGCCATGGCGGATCGAGTTTTGGTATTAAAAGATGGAGAATCCGTAGAATACGGAAAAA
>OIXL01001063.1_pt1 | contig 11510 bp, 11 predicted proteins | sample 1587761 | NCBI WGS metagenome assembly OIXL01 (sample SAMN03283246) | human gut metagenome | biome: human-associated habitat; material: feces | host: Homo sapiens | place: Peru | collected 2012 | reverse complement strand
CGGCAACGATAACCCCGGCGCGAAGTCCCAGGGCATGAAGCAGCTGATGGCCGGCGGCGGTGTCGCCCTCATCGGCACGACCCTTGTCCCGCTTCTCTCCGGACTCTTCGGCTGATCGTAAAGGAGGTACCTGCCATTGGAAGCGCTGTTACAGCAGCTTTCGGATTGGCTCAAGGGAATGCTGGTCGACGGCATCATGAATAACCTCTCCGGGATGTTCGATGCTGTCAACCAGCAGGTGGCGGACGTGGCCACACAGGTTGGGAACTCGCCGGCAAACTTCTCGCCGGCGGTCTTCGGCCTCGTCCGGAACATCTCCGAAACAGTCATTATTCCCATCGCGGGCATGTTCCTCACGTTCATCGCCTGCTATGAGCTGATTCAGCTGATCATCGAACACAACAACCTGGCAAACTTTGAAACCTGGATCTTCTTCAAGTGGATCTTTAAGACCTTCGTCGCCGTCATGCTGATCACGAACACCTTCAACATCGTCATGGCGGTCTTTGATGTGGCGCAGCATGTGGTCAATGCTTCCGCTGGGCTCATTTCCGGCAGCACTGCGGTCGATGCCTCCACTCTGGATTCCATCCGGGATACGCTGGAGGCCATGGAAGTAGGGCCGCTCCTGGGACTCTTTCTGCAGAGCTTCATCGTGCAGGTGTGCTCATCTATCCTGTCGGTAGCGATCTTCGTCATCGTCTACGGGCGGATGATGGAGATCTACCTGATGACGAGCCTCGCACCGATCCCTTTCTCCACCTTCGGGAACCGGGAGCAGAGCCATATCGGCCAGAACTACCTGAGGGCGCTTTTTGCTCTTGGCTTCCAGGGCTTCCTCATCATGATCTGTATCGGCATCTATGCGGTACTGGTCCAGACGGTATCATTCTCGGACAACATCATCGGAAGCATCTGGGGCGTCATGGGATATACGGTCCTTCTGTGCTTTGCACTCTTTAAGACCGGATCCCTTGCGAAGTCAGTCATGTCAGCCCACTAAGGAAGGAGGTGGCAAAGAACTATGGCTGCATATATCCCTGTCCCGCGAGACCTTACGCGGGTCAAAACGAAAGTATTTTTCAACCTTACCAAAAGGCAGCTGATCTGCTTTGGGACGGGAGCACTCATGGGTGTCCCGTCCTTTTTCCTGCTGAAGCGCATCGGAAGTACGAGCCTCGCGGCGATGGGCATGATTCTCATCATGCTGCCGATGTTTCTGCTTGCCATGTATGAGCGGGACGGACAGCCGCTCGAGGTATTCGCAAAGCACTTTATCGAAACGAAATTCATCAGGCCGAAGATCCGCCCGTACCAGACCAACAACTACTACGATGCATTGATGCGGGCAGTGGCGGCGGAGAAGGAGGTAGACAAGATTGTTTCCGTTTACGAAAAGAAAAAGTCCCCGGCCGGACGTAAAACTGCCGGAAAACCTGTCAAAAAAGGATCGGAAAAAGGTGGAGGAAATCGTCGAAGCCGCAAGGAAAAATGACGGCATCCCGAGGACCGCTCAGCAGTCTATTCCCTTTGACAGGATGTTCCCCGACGGGATCTGCCGCGTGGGCGAACGGTACTACACGAAGACCATCCAGTTCCAGGACATCAACTACCAGCTGGCCCAGCAGGAGGACAAGACCGCGATCTTCGAGGAATGGTGCGGTTTCCTGAACTTTTTCGACAGCTCCATCTACTTTGAGCTTTCCTTCATGAACATGGCGACGGATGCCGAGAGCTTTGAAGCGAGTATCCGGATCCCCCTGGCTCATGACGGCTTTGATGATGTCCGCGAGGAGTATTCGGAAATGCTGAAGACGCAGCTCTCCCAGGGAAACAACGGCCTCACGAAGACCAAGTACCTGACCTTCGGCATCGAGGCGGATTCGATCCGCCAGGCAAAGCCGAGGCTTGCCCATGTCCAGAACGACCTGATGAACAACTTCAGGCAGCTTGGAGTCCGGGCACAGATCATGAACGGCAAGGAGCGCCTGAAGCTCATGCATGACATGTTCCACATGGGCGATGTGGAGGACAAGTTCCGCTTCGACTGGAAGTGGCTGGTTGGTTCCGGTCTTTCCGTGAAGGACTTCATCGCTCCGACGGCATTCGCATTTCCCGGGAGCCGCATTTTCCAGATGGGAAGCCTCTACGGGGCCATGAGCTATCTTGCGATTACGGCGTCGGACCTTTCCGACCAGCTCCTGAAGGACTTTCTGGACATGGATTCGAGCCAGATCATCACGATGCACATCCAGTCCGTCGACCAGACGGAGGCCATCAAGACCATCAAGCATACGATCACGGAGCTTGACCGGTCCAAGATCGAGGAACAGAAAAAGGCAGTTCGGTCAGGTTACGACATGGACATTATCCCTTCGGACCTGGCAACTTACGGCAAGGATGCGAAGTCGCTCCTTAAAGAGCTGCAGAGCCAGAATGAGCGCATGTTCCTGATCACCATGCTCATCATGAACACCGGCAAGACCCAGCAGGAGCTGGAAACGAACGTCTTCCAGGCAAGCTCCATCGCCCAGAAGCATAACTGCATGCTGCGGCGCCTGGATTTCCAGCAGGAAAATGCCCTCATGAGCTGTCTGCCCCTTGCCCATAACCTCATTGATATCCGCCGCGCTCTCACCACTTCGAGCACGGCGATTTTTGTACCCTTTACTACCCAGGAGCTGTTCCAGTCCGGAAGGGAATCCCTGTATTACGGCCTGAACGCTCTCAGTAATAACCTCATCATGGTGGACCGGAAGGCCTTAAAGAACCCGAACGGCCTGATCCTCGGAACTCCCGGTTCCGGTAAGTCCTTCAGTGCCAAGCGTGAGATCACCAATGCTTTCCTGGTGACGGATGATGATGTGATCATCTGCGATCCGGAAGCTGAGTACTCCGCCCTGGTGGAGAAGCTGAAGGGCCAGGTCATTCACATTTCCCCGGTCAGCACCCAGTACGTGAATCCTATGGATGTAAATGCAAACTACAGTGAAGAGGATAACCCTATTGCCCTCAAAGCCGACTTCATCCTGTCCCTCTGCGAGCTGGTAGTCGGCGGCAAGGAAGGCCTGCAGCCTGTGGAAAAGACGGTCATCGACCGCTGTGTCCACCAGATCTACCAGAAGTATTTCGAGGATCCGGTGCCGGAGAACATGCCTCTCCTGGAGGACCTTTACAACGCACTGCTTCAGCAGGAGGAAAAGGAAGCCCACCATGTGGCGACGGCGCTGGAGATCTATGTAAAAGGTTCCCTGAACCTCTTCAACCACCGAACCAATGTCGATATCCAGAATCGTCTGGTCTGCTACGACATCAAGGAGCTCGGCAAACAGCTGAAAAAACTCGGCATGCTGATCGTCCAGGACCAGGTCTGGGGTCGTGTTACGGAGAACCGCTCGGCCGGAAAGTCCACCCGCTACTATATGGACGAGTTCCACCTCCTTCTGAAGGAAGAACAGACCGCCGCCTACAGCGTCGAGATCTGGAAGCGGTTCCGTAAATGGGGCGGCATTCCGACGGGCATCACCCAGAACGTGAAGGACCTGCTTTCCTCCCGGGAAGTAGAGAACATCTTCGAGAACTCCGACTTCATCTATATGCTCAACCAGGCCGCCGGCGACCGGCAGATCCTGGCCAAGCAGCTCAATATCTCGCCGCACCAGCTCTCCTACGTGACGCACTCCGGCGAAGGTGAAGGCCTTTTGTTCTACGGAAATGTGATCCTGCCGTTTGTGGACCGGTTCCCGCAGGATACGGAACTCTACCGGATCATGACGACGAGGCTCTCCGAGATCACACCGGAAGCAAAGGAGGCGTAATCCATGGACAAAGAATCATTCAGCCGGGACCGTCCCGGCAAAAGCAGCAACCTCGGTGAAAAGCTGAACACCGAAGGCAAGGCAAAGAAAGCCGCCGGGGCAAAGCTCCGGAGCGAAACTGCCGCTCAGAAGGCGGCGACCGAGAAGATGCGGTTTGAAAAGGCGGTCTTTGCGGATGAGGAACCGCTCTCCGCAAAGGCAAAGCGGGTAAAGCAGCAGAAACGCTATGCCAGGAAAAAGCCCGCAGCCAGCCGCGCCGCCCGGATGGCGGAAGGCAAGGTCCGGTCAGAAGGTGAACAGAACAGTGACGACAACGTCGGCGTGGAAGCGGCCAATGCAGGAACACAGGCTGCCGAGACGGCGGCAGATACTGCGGGGGATACGGCATCCAATGCCTTCTCCCGCTGGCGCCAGAAGCAGGCGATCAAAAAGGAGTATGCGGCTGCAAAAGCCGGGAAGAGTACCGGGGATGCTGCGGGAGCGGCGGCCGGTGCCGGAAAAGCGGCCGGCGGAGCTTCGGCCAGGGGAGCCGGGAAAGCTGCCAGAGAGACGAAGAACGTCATGGAAAAAATGGCGGAATTCGTTTCCTCACACGGTCACATGATCCTGATGCTGGGAGGCCTGCTCCTTACCATCATGGTGGTTGCCTGTGCCATGGGCTCCTGTTCCGCCTTTTTCCAGAGCAGCACGAACCTGGTGGTCGGCACTTCCTATACGGCGGATGATGCCGACATCATCGGTGCCGAGAAGGACTATAAGGAATTGGAAGAGGAGCTGCAGCACAGGCTTGACCACATCGAGGATGAGTACGACGGGTACGATGAGTACCGAATCCACTCGGACCAGATCGGACATGACCCCTATGAGCTGGCATCGTACCTGACCATCGTGTTCCAGAGCTATAAGCGAAACCAGGTCCAGGACACCCTGCAGGAGCTTTTTGACAGCCAGTATGAACTGACCATCGAGGAGATCGTCGAGATTCGGACTAGGGAAGTGGAACATTCCTCCACGGATCCGGAGACCGGTGAAGAGGATACCTGGACGGAACCCGAGGAGTACGAATACTACATCCTCGATGTAACCCTCAGGAACAACGGCCTTGGGAAAGTGATCACGGAAGCCGGCCTTACCGAAGATGAAATGTCCAGGTACGCAGTCCTGATGCAGACCTACGGAAACCGGAAGGAAGTCTTCGGAGACAATCCTTATGCGGTTGCGGTCGAGGATGTCCTGCACTACGACATTCCGGGCGAAGCCCTTACGGACGAAAAGTTCCGGAGAATGATCGCAGAAGGTGAAAAGTACCTTGGCTATCCGTATGTCTGGGGCGGATCATCCCCCGGTACGAGCTTTGACTGCTCCGGCTTTGTTTCCTGGGTAGTCAATCACAGCGGGAACGGCTGGAGTGTCGGCCGGCAGACGGCGGAAGGACTTCGCCAGTGCTGCAGCATTATCCCGAGATCGGAAGCAAAACCCGGTGACCTGATCTTTTTCAAGGGAACCTACAACACGAGCGGTGCCTCTCATGTGGGCATCTATGTCGGGGACGGTATGATGCTACACTGCGGGAAGCCGATCCAGTACGCCAGCTGTGAAACTAGCTACTGGCAGTCACACTTTTATTGCTTTGGCCGTCTGCCTTAAGTCCGGCAGGCGGTCTTTTTCATCCAAAGAGGAGGTTGAAATGGACGAAACGAGACTGAACCGGCTGCGGGATGAGCTTAACAAAGCCCGGAAACGCCGGGATGAATGGGATACAAAAGTCAAAGACCTGGAACGCCGGTACAAGGAAGCCGAGAATACCTGCATCCATGACATGGTGCATGCGGCGAACCTCACGCCGGAACAGCTGGCGGAGCTCATCCGGGCAGCTTCTTCGGGAAAGCCGTATGCTCTTCCGGCGTCTGCTGTCGGACCGGAAAGCAGTTCCGAAGATGAGGAGAACTATCTGGACGATATCGATGATGAGAAGGAGGAAATCGAAGGATGATGAAAATGAAAATCGCCGCAGCGCTTGCGGCTGTGATGATCGGGACGGCGGCACTGCCCACGGTTACGGCCTTTGCCCAGGGAAATGATCCTGAGCAGGCGGCTGCGGCAGAGACCACGGCAGCTGCAGAAATGACAGCATCTGCTGCGGAAAGCACTGCAGAAACTTCGGCAGCTACGGAAACTGCCGAAACTGATGAAAAAGGCAGTACGGATGCGGAAAGCAAGGAGGCTGAACCTGAAGCTGCCGGTGATGAGGAAAAGACGGAAACCTTTGACTTAAGCTCCTTGGATCTTTCCGGGATCCCAGGCCTGAACCTTGATGTCTATGCTGATATCCTCTCTGACCTGGACCCGGAGGTCGCGGAAGTGCTCTTAAAGAACCCGAAGCTTCTGGCTTATATCCTGCCGACATTGCATGTGACGGTTACCGATAACGCTGTCACCATTGCCGTTGATGGCGACGAGCCGGAGGAAGATCCGGTCCGTACCGGGCATATCCGCACCAATGGCAGCAACTTGAATGTCCGTACCGGCCCCGGCATCGGTTTCGATATCATCAACAGCCTGGCAAACGGCACCGAAGTACAGGTCATGAAGGAAGAAAACGGCTGGTATCAGCTGGAGTTCCCCGCAAAGTACGGCTATGTCTGCGGAAAGTACCTGGAACTGAATGACATTACGCCGAAGGAGACTCCCGAAGGATACACCTTTGATATCGACGGTGAAATGATGGCTGGTTTCCTCTCCGCTTTTTCCGGGATGTTTGAAGAACCCCAACCGGTTCCGGAGATCAATGGGCTTACTCCTGACGGGAACCTCTCTCTGGTAGACGACATCGGTCCCATTACCGGTGAAGGCCAGCAGTTCGTCACCCTTGTCACCAAGGCCGGCAACTATTTCTACCTGATCATCGACCGCAACGAGAAGGGCGAGGAAAATGTCCACTTCCTGAACCTGGTGGATGAGCGCGACCTCTTCACCTTGATGGAAGAAGATGACCAGAACATCTACACAGAACAGCTTGCGGCGGAGCAGGCGGCAAAGGAAGCCGCTGAGAAGGCAGCGCAGGAAGCGGCCCAGAAAGAATCCGAAGAGGATCCCGATGCTGAAAAGGAATCCGGAAAGTCCCGAAACATGCTTCCCCTGCTCCTGATCCCGCTCATCATTGTAGCTGCCGGCGGCGGATGGTTCTATGTCCAGACCAAAAAGAAGAAGCAGGCCGTGAATGCTCCGGATCCTGACGCTGACTACACCGACGATGACGACGATGAGGACTACGGTGCCGGTGAGGATGATGCGGACGGCGATGATATCGCTGTTGTCAGTGATGTCGGCGGTGATCTCTATGAGGATGAGATCCTCGGAGATGACACCGACGATCCGGAGGAAGTGTGATGAAGGTGGTTATGACCCCGCAGGAGCTCCGCAACTATATCCGCTTCATGCCGGATGACGAGATCGTAAGCATCACCATTGAGTACAGAGAGGACGAACAGGACCGGGATGACAGAGAACGCTAAACCAAAACGGTACAAGCTGAAGGAAGTCTGCATCCGCCTTGCTGAGGGGCATCCGCTATATTCGGATCAGCCCCTCTCCACCCCTGCGGCAGCACTGGATGTAATGAGAAGGGAAATGAGCCAGTATGACCGGGAGGTCCTCTGCGTGGTCAACATGAATGCCCGGCTTCAGCCGATCAATTTTAACGTGGTAAGCGTCGGCGACATCAATACCTCGATTGCTGCCATTCCCAACATCCTGAAGTCGGGGCTCATGAGCAATGCGAGTTCATTCCTGCTTCTCCATAACCATCCGTCCGGCGATGTGACGCCTTCTCAGGACGATATCATGACCACCCGGAAGGTGATCGAAGCCGGCAAGATCATGGGAATTCCCTGTGTGGACCACATCGTGATCGGCGGCGGGAACGGACACTTTTGCAGCCTGCGGGAACAGCAGCTGGCAGACTTCAGCAACCAGATTATTTCCATGACGGCGGAGGACATCCTCCGTGTCGCGGAGAGTAAACCAACGTATGAAGGAGGAACGAAAGAAATGCCTGAGAACGCAAGAGATAGCCAGGTGCCGGATTTCGTGCAGGAGGCGGAAGCCCAGATGGCGAAGGAAGCCCAGGCACCGAAGCGCGAGGAAGTAAGCATCAAGTTCGGCAAAGGCCTGGCGGAGCCCTTCCAGTCGAAGGACGGCCGGGAATTCATGCGGATATCGATCCCGAATCAGGATCCGGCGGACAAAACACCATGGGCCAGCTTTGTGCTGCCTGCGAAGGCAGTCCATGAGAACCAGTACGGCAAAGGCCTATGGGCCAAGATACCGGCGGACGGAACCACAGTTGTGACGAAGCCGGTCCTGAAAGGCCAGGATGAGAACGGCAAGAACATCTGGGAGGACCAGAAGACCAAGCTTCCGAATAAGGAACTAAAGGGAATGGTCGAAGCCTACAAGACAAGGCCGCCCCAGGAAAAGGCGGCCGAGCCTAGGGAATCGGCCAGGGAGAAGCTGGATGCTCTTGTGAAGGACACAGCGGCAAAGCTCTCCCCGGAAAAGACCCCGAAGGCAAAGTCCAAGTCGAAGAAAGGCCCGGAGCTGTAAGCCAAAGAGGCGGCGAAAGCTGCCTCTTTACATAGAATTTTCAGATACTTGTCTGATGACACATTTTGTTAAAGATCCTGTGATACGATAGCAATCCGAAGGCATTTGTTCAGAAGTATTCTTCTTCCATGGGAAAAGATCAGCTCAAGGCCCTCGGATCGCCTGATGTTGATGCAATGCACATTGCTTATGCCGAAGTTGTAACGATGCCAACGTATGCAGAAATGGACAGAACCGTTAATAAGATGAAACAGGTTCGCCCAGACCTTGCAGACGAGATTGACAACATGGCAGAAACCATTGAGCCTGGATATCTCAGGTGTGTATCTAGCATGAAAAACGGTACCGAATCTGCATCTTCAGATCATAAGTTCGGACAGATTTATAAGGATGTTGGAACGTCTGGACTTGTCGGAGACGAGAAGATTTATCTCGGAGAATACAACGGGAAAAAGCCAATTGATCCTTACACATCATTGTCAAATTTGCAGAAGAATGTGGATAAGTTTGAGGAAAAGTACGGTGTACAGGACGAAACCGTCAGGGAACTGTTGACGAAAGCAAAACGTGCCGTAAACGACATTGACGATGCTGTTGGTAATGGCAAATATGGTGTTGCTGGAGAAGTAATTGATAACTATCAAAGCGCAATGAAGGACTTGAAGAAGTATGCAAAGGACAACATTGATGGCTTTGATGCAAATGACATCAATCTGCGTTCTGTGTTCGGTTCTTCAAACAACATTTGGAACTATCAGAAACACAGAGTACAGAAGTCCAACGAGACTTATAGTCCGGATGCTTATGCAGGAGAACCGGTCAAAAAAGCGGTAGGGGAAAGCAAGGAGATTCCTTCTATCAAAGATGGTTCCAATTGAAACGAAGGCTGACTCAAAACGAGTAAATGCTAACCTCAACGGTTCCCCTTCTCCTACGTCCAAAAACGTCTCTTTGGTAGAGCCTTCGTCTATTCCCAGCATAGATTCGGTAGGGAAGAATGTCAATGTTGATGAGTTGAACAAGCGCGGACAAAATGCGTCTGATCAGCTTGTTAATGATGTAAAAAAAACCGAAGGTAGCTACGTTCCGGTCATAATGTGTGGAAATCAGTTTTTTAAGTCCGAGAAATTCAAAATTGAGATGAAAGTATCTCCAGAATGCAGACCAAGGTGGGATCATCACAATTGCAGAAAATTACCTTCCCTTTGAAATGATCCCGGTAATGCCGGAGCTCCTCTGCACAATCTGATAGTTGGGTATAGAACTCGTCATTCTTCGCTTTTTTCGCATTATTTAAATTCCCGTGGTTGGACATTTCCCTGATTACTCCTCAAAGCAAATATTGTATAGGTATATTATACCTATAACCGTTCAAGAAAAGCCTGCTCTGAGTTTTCAGAGAGAATGCCCGCGTGTGCCCATTTGGGCACAGCAAACATTGTGCCAAGGCGTGAGATGAGTAGCTTTGTTCGCCGAAACATAAAAATGTCAGACAAATATGTCTTGACGAAAACTGCCGCTTTCTGTTATGTTTGGTATATAAACCAGATGCCGAATCGTAGAAGAATTTTATCTGGAATTTTAAGAGACAGAGGTGTGGTCCGATGGCAACAAGATTAAGCGAGCAGACGAAGAAGCGAATCCTGCAGGTATGCGTGAAGCTCTTCCTGGAGCAGGGATACCGAAAGACAACGATGGCGGAGATCATCGAGCAGGCAGGCGTTTCCAGCAGCAGCTTCCAGAATATTTTCCGCGCAAAGGACGGCGTACTGACGGAGCTTGTGCAGTTCATGTTTGAGAATCAGTTTGCAATGGCAAGAAGCGCGGCAAGTGTAAAGCTTCCTCCCGTTTATGTCTATGCAGTGGAAACCGCGATTCAGATGACGCTCACAGAACTGAACGAGAACCTGCGGGAGATCTATCTGGAAGCATATACGCAAAGGGAAGCCTGCGAATACATTCAGAAGGAAACGGCGAAGGAGCTGTATCGGATTTTCGGGACGTATCAGCCGGAGCTGACAGAGCAGGATTTTTACAAGATGGAAATCGGATCATCCGGCATTATGCGGGGGTATATGGCATGTCCATGTGAGGAAGAGTTCACACTGGAAGAAAAACTTCGTTTGTTTTTCCTGATGAGTCTTCGAGCCTATCACGTTCCGGAGGAGGAGATCCATCAGGTGATTGGTTTCGTGGAAGGGCTTGATATCCGCAAAGTTTCCGAGCAGGTGATGCAGAAACTGTTCCAGGCGCTTGCCATGCACTACGAATTTTCCCTGCAGGAGCTGATGCAGGAAACACAAAAGTAAGGGAGGAAAACATCAATGAAAATGAAACAGCTGACAGCAGGTATGATCGCACTGGTTATGAGCATGAGTCTTCCGATGACAACGTATGCCGCTGACTGGTATCTGGAAGATGGGTCCATTACCGTGGATGCAGGCGATTCCGGGCAGACGGTAACGCAGGATGGCAATTCAAAGCCGGATGATGCTCCTGTGATTACACAGCACAATAGTTCTGCGGAGACGAGCAACACAATCACGATCAATGCGTCTGAGAATGCAACGGCAAACGTGACGATCTCCAATGTAAACATCAATGCAAGCAACAATACAGGCAGTGAGTCAAAAGCTGCTGTTTCCACTGGCGGAAAAGGCAATGTAAACATCGAGCTGGATGGCACAAATACGCTTAAGAGTGGTAGGGAGCATGCCGGTCTGGAAAAGAGCAAAGACGGTAAACTGACCATTACGGATGAAAATGGAAACGGCAAGCTGATCGCTACCGGCGGAGAGTATGGGGCTGGTATTGGCGGAGGCAGCAAAGGTAATGGCAGTAACATCACGATCACCGGCGGCGAGGTAACAGCTACCGGCGGTACCAATGGAGCAGGCATCGGCGGAGGCAACAAAGATAATGGCAGTAACATCACTATCACCGGCGGCAAAGTCACAGCTACCGGCGGTATGTTCGCATCGGGCATTGGCGGAGGTTTCTTTAGAGACGGCAATGATATCACCATCACCGGCGGCAAAGTCACAGCTACCGGCGGCATTGGCGCATCGGGCATTGGCGGAGGCGAGC
>OIXL01001060.1_pt1 | contig 11560 bp, 9 predicted proteins | sample 1587761 | NCBI WGS metagenome assembly OIXL01 (sample SAMN03283246) | human gut metagenome | biome: human-associated habitat; material: feces | host: Homo sapiens | place: Peru | collected 2012 | reverse complement strand
TGCAAAACAGGTGCAGCATACCACAAAATAAGGAGCTATTTTTGGACACAAAAAGGTTATCTTTTAATATTATTTGAACCGTGAAAGAATATCGTTATAATGGGCTTCTAATGGTTGTTAGATATTAAAAGTTTACCTAAGATAAAGAAACTATCTATTTTTTTTACAAAAGATGTATGTTTTGCAATTATTTTCAAAATAGCTTGATTTTGTAAACAAAAGTTAATTTTATATACGTTTCGTTTTGCGATTGTCTAACATTTCGTTTTGCGGATTATAGGAGCTGGCTAATCCTAATGACCGTATTATAAGAAGAAAAGAGAAAGCGGAGTTGGTAACAGCTGATGTGCCTCGTCTTATATGCAAACCTGGTTTTCATTTTATAGATTGGAAACCACAGGTACAGGGTACTATAGTTACGTCTGATATGGTATTTCATGCGCAATATCAAAAAGATCCCCAAACTTCCTCTGTAGCCGAAGAGCCGGTTGTTAGTAATGTTCAGGACCTTCCTGTTATGCATACCATACGTTTTGTAACGGATGGTAGTTGCCAACTTGACGGAATGGAACAGTTGCAGGTTGAAGATGGATATGAACTCACAGAGAATGATTTTCCTAAAATGATTCCTCTGGAAGGTTTTAGTAACCCATATTGGGATCCTGCATATTTAGGTTCTGTTCATTCTGATTTGGTCTTTAAAGCCAAGGCTTCACGGAACAATTATACAGTGACCTTCCTGCCGGGAAAATATGGAGAGTTGAAAGGAATTTCTACATTTACGGTTCCGTATGGCTCCCGTATAACACAAGTGCAGATTCCGCAAGTAGTTCCTTTCAGTGGTTATACTTTTGCTGGTTGGAACATTACTCCATTGGATTATAGTGTGGCCAATAATTGTTCTTTTCAGGCACAATACAGGAGTATTCCATGGTTGACACGGCTTTGGATGTGGTTCACGAGTTTCGGATGCCTGAAATGGTTGCTTCTTTTGCTGGCATTGCTGCTCCTGTTAGGACTGTTCAGTTGGCTATTCCCTGGTTGTAACGAATATAGGTGGAATCGTTATTATCATGATGTCGTAGTTACTGATGGAAATCAATATCATGTTGGAGAATCTACAGGTAAGATACACTATCTGCGTTCTGGAGAAGGACAGGATGTTGATTATATCTTCCCTCAAGATACAATACTTGAGCACTCCGAAATTAGTGATGAGGTACTGGAACATGGTGGAAATATCAATGCTTTCTTGCGTTTCTCAATCATTTGGAATCAGCAAGGTGAGGATATGGTAGATCTGGACGCACATGCAATTCAGCCTGATAATGAAGAAATTTATTATTGTACACACATGAATAATCCGACATCAATGTCTGGTGTATTAGATGTTGATGACATCCGTCCGCAAGGTACTGGTGTAGAAAATATCATTTGGACAGATCCGGAAAAGATGTCTGATGGTACATACACACTTTTTATCAGGAATTATGATGGCGGTAGAAATCATGGGGCCAAAGCTGAGGTGGCTTTTAATGGTAAGACATGGCACTACACGATTGATCAGCCTATCAGAAGAGAAGAAGATATTCCAATAGCACAAATTAAAATATCAAACAATAATCAAAATTTTTCTATCCGACACTCTAAATATTTAGATAGGACAGAATAGTAATAAGGAAAAATAATTATGCCAAAGAAATCAGCTATATTGAATAATGTAACAGAATATTCTCCAGAAGATTTAGCAAGTTATATCCAGCAGGGTATTGTGACGTTTGAAGAACTCCGAAACAATACCGAAGGAGAGTTTACTGCTAAGATGCAACTTGATGTGGAGAAGTTACTTGCAGGGAATGAAGACGGAGACTTTCAGACAGTAATGGAGTCAAACTCTATAGCAGACTTGCAGGATTTTCTTAATAAGTATCCAATGGGAACTGCTGCGCATTTGGATGCTGTCCGTCAGCGTAAGCACGAACTGGAGGCAACACTGGCTGCAGAGCCTGTAATGCAGGTAGATGATATTGAGGAAGAAGAGTGGCAGGAAATCAAGGATTCCTGTGATGTACAACTTTTAGAATCTTTCAAGGAAAAATATCCTAAAACTTCTCATCTTTTTGAAATTAACAGACTCATTACTGAAGAGAAAAACAAGGAGCGTAATCGTGAAAAATCTCCTGTTGTTCTCAAGACTATGATTAATAATGCAAATAGTGTAGAAGAAGTCTGCAAAATCATTCAGGAGTTACTTGAAAACGAAATGATTTCAGTTAGTACCCTCCTTGAGGTGATAGAGCAAGACCATAATCTATTATCTTCTTCGGTTTGCAATGATATCATTTCAAAAGGTATTCTCAATCGGAATGACTTGAGTAAGTGTGGCATTTCCGATGAGTTTATCAACAAGATGTTGGCCAATACAGGTATTCAAAACTTTGAGCCTGCACGCCCTTTGCAGACAATCAAAGAACCCTGTACAGAGGTGTATTTCTGGGGGATTCCTTCTTCAGGAAAAACATGTGCGTTGGGTGCTATACTCAGTGCTGCAAAGAATGGATTGGTAGCTCGTAGCATGATTCCTGATAATAACTGTCAGGGATTTGGTTATATGAACAGACTTTCTTCAATATTCTTTCCTGGACGTGTCTGTCGCCTTCCTGGTGGAACTCCTGTGACTTCTACCTATGAAATGCGTTTTGAACTTGAAGACCAAGAACACCAGATCCATCATGTAGCATGTATTGATATGGCGGGAGAATTGTTTACTTGTATGTTCATGCAAGATGCAGGAGAACAACTACGTGACGATCAACAACAAGCGTTGGAAACTTTGCATAATATTCTGCTCAGCAATAGATCGAATAATAATAAAATTCATTTCTTTGTTGTTGAATATGGTGCAGAAAAACGTCTCTTCAATGGTCTTCCGCAGGCAGAATACCTCAATTCGGCAGCTGCTCACCTTAATAATATGGGACTCTTTGATAGTAATACAGATGCTATCTATGTCCTTATATCCAAGGTGGATAATGCTTCCTATAAAGGATCGCTTGATGATCATTTGTTGAAATATATGACAAAGAATTATTTGGGCTTTTATAATAATCTTCTTCGTATCTGCAAAGAGCATAATATCAATAACGGGCGTGTCAACATTGTTCCTTTTTCTATAGGAGAAGTATGCTTTAAAGATTACTGTCTGTTTGACGCAACCTCTGCGACTAAAGTTGTGGATTTGTTTATACGTTATTCTTATTATGAGGAAAAGAGTTGGTTACAAAAATTGATAAACATGTTTAAAAGTTAAGAGATATGAGCAAAATAGAATTATTAATACAAAAAGCCCATGGTGGCTTGACTGATGTGTTCGTGACAAATAAGGGAGCATGGTATGGAAAGACATACGATATGCGAAACTATATTTCTCACTTGCATCTCAGCAGACTTTTCTATGTCTTGAATTATCATACGACTGGAATTTATTTTTCAATAGTCAAACCATTGAATGTGGGAAGAACTGGCGATTACATGGCAGCTTGGATTTATATTCCAAATTCCATAACTGTTGCTTCAGAGGATTTATTGAAATTGGTTTCACTTGTACAGGAAAAAATTGTAAGTGGAGTAGAGCAATATGATAATCTTAGACCGCTTTTGGACAGCTCTTATCCTGATTTGCAGTATATTGACTGTATGCCAGTTCGTCAGACCGAAGCTCTTGCCTATAGAATGTATGGTCAGAATACTGATTTTGTCTATTTAGGAAACCTCTTGGCGCAAGGATTAGATCAGTCTTATTATAAGAAATATAAGGCTGTATTCTTTTTGGATATTCCTGCTCGTAATGAAGTACCACCATCTGTTTTACAGCAGATGTATGATTTGTCGAGAAATGGCTTTGAACAGCCTGCTTATCTGTTCCCTCCTCAAACTTTGCCAGTAGCTGGTATGGAACTTTTCGTCAATCAAGTTCCTTTTCGTGATAAGCCTTTGAAGACCATATTAGGTTCAAAGTTAAATATACTTCTTCATAGGACGGGTTACAAAGACGTGGTTTTATCTGTAAATATCTGTAAACCTCGTCAGTCTTTTTTGCTTCAAAATGAAATACTTTGGGAAAAAGAAATCAATGCCCAAATGTTTCACGTAATGTTCAAGGGGCATCTTGCAATGCAATACCAACTTTTTGTGAATGGTAATCTTGTGTCGAGTGATCACTCAATAAGTATTCGTGAACAAGAGGCAAGGAATGCACGAGTGGAGGTGATGAAACCTGGATGTGCTAACTATCAGGGATACTTGAATCTCACTCAGCCGCTTACTCATACAATTGTACTACAGGAACTTCCTATTAGGAATGCTTCGCATACATCTAAGTCAAATAGCTCAGTGTTTGCAAGCAAGAAATTCTTGTTAGGAATGATTGTATATACTGTGGTAGTTTTCTTTGCAGGTATCTGTTTGGGAGATTTGATCAATAAAAACGATATTCAAGAAAATCCAGAGATGTCAACTCCTATTGAGAATGAAGTATCTCCAGAGTCTGATAATAATCTTGATTTTGAATCTTCAGAATCTTCTGAATTGGAATCTGAAGGCAAGCGAAATACAGATCGTAAGGCTTCCCGAAAGCAACAGACAGATCAACTAGAGAAACAAAAAGACAAGGCGAAGTCACAGGGAAAAGAAACTGAAGAACCTAAAGAAAAAGCAGGTGCAGAGGCTGCCGCTTCGGGTAAATCTGTTTCTCAATCTGCAGACAAGCATGCTTCTCCGACTAATAGAAATAAGGATAATGAATCTGCAAATGTATCCACACATAGTTCTGAGGATAGTCCGAAAAGTAATAAAGAAAAATAACTATAAATTATCGTATTATGAGATTTGAGTATATTTGCCATCATTGCAATAATCGTTTTACAACGGTTTTAAATGCGACTAAAGAACGTGTTGCCTGTCCATATTGCCAACAGATAATGACCGCTTCAAATATTAATGTTGTGGTTGATGATAGTGTAAATCAGGTGAGAAATCAGCAACCTGTCATTAATCAACCACAACAGGCTCGGGTTCAAGCTCGCCCTGTTCAGGGGCGTCCAGTCCAAGCTCGTCCAGTTCAGGCTCGTCCAATTCAAGCTCAGCCAATTCAAGCTCAGCCAGTTCAAGCTCAGCCAGTTCAAGTTCAACCTGTTCAGGCTGAGGCTCTGGATCCTATAGTTCTGGCACCTCATGCAGAACCTGCTGCAATGGTGAACGATATGGATAAGCCTGATGAGTCGAATGTAGAACCGTCTAATATAGGCGGGGCTAAGCCAGAGAACTCTGCTGGAGAAGTCTCAAATTCAGAATCTGAGAAAGCTTCATTACAGGAGAGTTTTAACAAGGCTCTTTTAGAAAGTGTCGAAGAGGACAAAGAAGATGACGAGAATGTAGAGATTGCCGATGAACTGAAGGAGGCTATGAATGACACTTACGAAGGTGTTTCGAAAAAGAAGTTTAATCCAGTATTGATGATAGTATTGGTGGTAGCCGCTGTGCTGTTTACTGGAATCTATTTCTTATTTATAAAAAAGGATAAGCAGGCTGAGAAAACAGAGATGCTTGTTAAAAATGAAAAAGCAGCAGTACAAGCACTCAAAGATTATGCAAATAATTATCCTGATATGAAGATTACTCAGTATTTTATGCTCGATTTGGATCAGGATGGACAGAGAGAGGTTATTGCAAACAATGACAAAAACCTGATTGTCTTTGGTGCTGAGGAAGGAACTGCGTATTTGATTCATAAAAAGCCAGTTTTTGAGTGGGTATATCTTCGTGGAAAAGGGGTTTTTGTGGTAAATTCTGATGAGGCTCAGACTGAAGGAAGTGCTGTATGGCTTATTAAAAAACAGAAAAAACTTGTAGAGGATGCTCATCAGGAGAATTATCATTTTGTCGATGGTAATTATATCAAGACTTTGGATGGTAAAGAAACGAAGGTTTCTGAAGATGATTATTATGGTTTTGTCAATACGATTATAAAAAATTACACCAAATTAACTCCTGTAAAATTGTAAGTTATGAGAAAGATATGTTTGTTTATTTTGCTCCAAGTCTATATTGTTATGGGGTGGGCGCAAGAGACATATACTCTTGCGCCTCATCGCGAGTATATTGATAAGGTAATTGATGATGCAATAACATATGCCAATCAAATAAAGATCGAGGATAGCCAACTAAGTCCATTGATGAGGTTTGCAAAAAAGAATATTGCAAGTGATGTTAAGTTTGCTAATCTTGATGAGAAGATAGATTTTCTCAGATTTTCGAGTTCCGATAGCTCAACAGGTGATAAGTTTGCTAATTTTGATGGATCAGACTCTTTTGTAGGGTTGTGCCCTCCGAATAAGACATGGCGTATTGAAAATCGTAATTATCGTCTTCCTACACAAGATGAAATGATTTATATAGCTCCATTCTTTACTTCGCTAAAGGATATGCCCCTTTTTACGAAATCAGGAAAGTTGTATAATAATGTGGAGACTCTGAGTTTAGAAAAAGCGGGAAAGACTACGGTTTACTCAGACTATATGAGTAAGGAAAATGTAATCTATGGATTGCGTTTTAAGAAAAGAGCAGATAACGAACCGACAGATAATCCATATCGAACGGCCTATCGTTATGCTTTGGCTGGCGGTTCGCTCTTTATTGGGGTCAAGCATATAGGTTCGTCAGTTAGTGTAAAGAAAGTAAAGGATATTGCTAATCCTAAATGGTGGGCAGCACAGAATGATATTCAACTTTTAAATTTGCCAATGAAGAGAGAAAGAGTTGCCTATTGTTCAAGCGATCCTGTCCTCCTTCTGATAGACAAAGAGAGTGTACGTATGTCCACTGAAAGTAATACGAGTAACTATCTGACAAGGCCTTATATTGATATTGACAAGACGTATGAAACAAACAGGACAGTTATGCACTATAATATTTCTGGCACAAATATTAAAGTGAATAAGACAATGGATCCTACACTTGTCGAACATATTGGAAAAGAACTGCCAACTGCAGATGTTTATGTGCGTTCCAATCCTTCTTCTTCCTATTTAGCATATAAGGATGGTAAGTTCCCTTATGGTGAAATTGTATCTCAACCTATGGGTGGTGGTGCATTTAATTATCATATCACGTTAAAAAAGAATTTTAGTGATGAATTGAGGATTATGGAGTTTTATATTAAAAATGCAACTGATATTCCCGAACTTGAGGGTAAGTTCACTATGACTCAGATGCCAATTGAAATCAATCATGTTCCTGACTCAATTCCTGCGGACTATCTCGCTAATAATTATCTCACTCAAAGTGGCTCAATGGGAAGTAATTCAAATTCTGAGATGGGATCTTTCTGCTGGGATTCTGCTAAATCTTATGCAAACTTCTCTGTTGAGGATGAAGAAAGAATGAAACAGGTGTTGTCTTTTGATGATTTAGACAACGTCCCATTGAAATACTATCATTTGCCTTCTCTGAATAATCTGAGTTGTATCTTGCCTTCTCACACGAAGTCTTTCACTGAGAAATATGACTTAGAGGAGATTGATTCTATGGCTTATGGCATCTATGATCAGGACCCTAATGTCGTAAGATCTACCTCAGTTCGGGATAATAAGCTCTGTCTAAAGGCTTTATAATGTATTTATATAAGGGACATAGGGGCTTGGCAACCATCTATATATCATGGATGGTTGCTGAGACAAAATCCTCATGTAAAATATGCAATGTTAGAAAAGACTCAGCTGTTTCGTATTTTCGATAACGTATCCAGTAAGTGCCTTGGGCTTGTTGTCAAAGAAACAGTATGCCCCTAATGCAGAAATAATATTCATGATGAAATTCGCCACAGACCTGTGACGTGAATGTACTATCTGAGCCGTATTTTTCAACAGGTCATTAATCGTTTCAATGATGTATCTTTTGCGTAGCATCATCTTGTCATAGAACGGCATTAGTTTGTTCTTCATGTTCACTCTCAGTCCTGTTACCAACTGGATGCCTTCCTCAAAAAGTGAATCAAAGAGCTTTTGTGAGATATAGCCTTTATCTGCAAACAGCTTACCATACAGACGTTTAGCCAATACATCGAATACCGCTGGATCTTTGTCGCTAACGTTCGCACCAGTGAGAACAAAAGCAATTATCTCACCTCTATCATTACAAGCCAGATGTAGCTTGAACCCATGACACCATCCCATGGTTCCCTTTCCGTCTGTGGCAATACCTTTGAACACTTTGTTGGCATAACGCCTGAGATTGTGGCATATAGGTATCATGGTTGAATCAACAAAGGTTATACCTGTACATCTGCCAAAAGCACGGAGATTCAGGAAGAACATGAGAGGGAAGAATACGCGACTTTCAAGTTCTACAAAACGGTTATAAGACACCGCATTTGGAAAATATGACTTCAATGTTCCTCTAATAAAGAATAGGTAATAATGCTTGAAGTTTCGGAACGAGCCGAAATGGAAATACAGCAAAATCGTCATGATTTCACTATCAGATAAAGAGGCTTTACGTCGTCTGCGCTTTACTCCATCCTCACCCAAAAGCAATTTTCCTGCATTTTCAGCATCAAAAACTTTGTAAAATTCATCAATAATACAAAATAATTCTGTAACTTTGTCCTTGGTAATCTCCATAATGATATTTTTTTATGTTTGTAACTAATTGGAATTCAACTACAAAGATACAAAAAATATCGGAGATTACCAACTTTTTTAGGCACTATTTCTTATCCCGAACTGAGGTATTTTTTTCTTGCTATGCAGATAGAATGCACACCTTTTTTGTAATTTTGCGTTAGATATTTGAGGATTTTTGGTCTTCGTATGGATATTTTTTGTACCTTTGGTGCAGAAATTGGGCTATTGGAGTCCGTAAACTTTAGTTGATATGGCGTATGGAACAAGATATTTGTCCTGAGTGTGGTAGCATCGATCTTCTTTTTTATGAGGATGGGAGCGTGGAATGTTTGAGCTGTGGGTTTGTATATCATCCATAGTTCTTGGATTATGTGTAACTTTTAAATGGTGTGAAAATGATGGTTAGATGCTTGAAAGATTAGAATTAGGCAAGTGGGGAGTTACTGATAGCTTCCCCTTGCTTTTTGAGAAGTAAAATTTAAATATTAGAGATTATGAAACATGTAATATGCAAACTGTTGCTTGCTTTCTTGGCGCTCACCTTGGCAAGTTGCAAGGAGAATTATTCACAAGGTGAGAAGGTTGGTAATCTCATCGAGTTTACTAAGAAAGGTGTGGTATGGGAGACTTGGGAAGGCAGTTTGAACATGACACAGACTGGTATGAATACCAGCGGAGCACCTTTTTACTTTAGTTTTGACAAGGATAGAAATGACCAGGACTCTTTGATTGCACTGATGAAGCAAGCACAGGTAGAGGGTTGGAAGCTCAAAATCCGATATCATGAGGTATGGGGCTTTGTCAATGTATTGGGTAATCGTGGTGAGACGGACTACTTTGTGGATGATGTGACAGTTTTGGATAAAGACTTTGCCAATCCTTTGAAGCGCATGGGTGCCAAGGAAGGTGGCAGAGTGGTAGATACCGTCTTTGTGGTAATTGACAAGAATGAGCTTTTAAAGCGCAAGAAATAAAATTGGGCTTGAAGGATGAAGAAATTATTGATATTCTTGGGAGTGGCGTTATGTCTTAGCAGTTGCACCAAGAAGGTGGCTTATCAAATGGTGAAGCCATTGCCTGCTGCTTATGCGGTAAATAAGTTGCAGGATGCTACCGTTCCTGTCTCATTTTCTTCCAAGGACATTTCTTGGGAAAGCGGTAAGTTGAGTATGGAAGTCTTTTCCGAGGACTTATATGATGCAGTGGCGGTTAGTCAGTTAAAGAAAGGGGATACCGTTGTTTATGTGGGTAAGCCTATTGTGGTGAAGGACATTGACAGGAAAGATAAGTATGCTACCGTTAATGGTGGCATTGAGGAAGGAGGAGCTGATCTTACTGCCAATGAAGGCGGCACTTATAGAGGCTCCCAGATGGATGGTCATTCCACTTATACCAGTTTGGGGAAGGTTACTCTTCCTTTAGCCAAGGATTTTGTGCTGATAGATTGTGGTGAGAATCCAACCGATCCTTCAGACACCATTATTACTGGTAAAAAGGAGTATTTGGAGAAAGTGCCAGAGTACAGGCGTGACTTCCATGTGCTTGATACAAGAGTAAGAATAGAGAAAGGTACAGTTGTGGAGGTTCATCGTCATTGGATACCTTGATAGATTAAAGAATGACTATATATGGGAAATAAGGTGTTTTTTACAAGGGTTGCTTTCCTATCCCTTTTGTTGGGGATGTCTTTGCTCTGTGCTGATGCTCAGGTTAATGGGCAGATGAAGCGAGCAAGGTCAAGAACTGCAGTGTCATCTACGGCTCAGACTATGGATGATATGGCTTCTATTAGGAGGGTAGTCAAGGAAAAATTTGCTTCTTGGTGTAAGAAGGGAGAGTTCGAGAAGGCTGCGGCTGTGGATGAAAGACTTCGAACTGATTCCAAGGCGGCTTTTGATAAGATATGCTTTGATGCGATTTGGGAGCAGATAAGTAAGAAAGTTAGCCAAGTGAGTAGTGCTGAGAGAATGATTTCTACGTATGATTCAGAGAAGGAGACTTTTGAAGTCACTGTTTCTGTATTGGGTATCATACAGCAGTTTTCATTGAATGTACCTATAGATGTTGCTCCACAGTTCAAGGCCGATTTTCCTTCCTTACCACTATCTTTTGGCAGTCAGTGGGGTGTTCTGAATGGAAAGCTTTATCCAAAGTCTATAAAGTTTGATGATTATGACATAGGCTTTAGCTGCGAGGTTCCGATTGCTTCTGATGGGATGAAAGATGTTGAAATCTCGTTTGATGGAATGGGGATTTCAAATTTATATCTGTCTGGTCATGTGTTCTCATTGAGTGAGTATATGCAGCAAGACTCGGAACTTCTGAAGGAGTTTAGCTTTCAACAAGATAACTCAAAGCTCTTTGATGTAGTGGAGCAAATGCCAAGTTATCCAGGTGGCAATGGTGCCATGATGGCTTTCATTTCGAGTCATGTAAAGTATCCAGAGGGTAATTATTGTGCCCAAGGTAGGGTAATTGTGTCTTTTGTTGTAGAGCGTGATGGCTCGCTTTCGAGTTTTAAAGTGCTAAGAAGCGTAGAAGAGCATCTTGACAAGGAAGCGATTCGAGTAGTAAAATCCATGCCAAAGTGGAAACCTGGTAGGCAAAATGGCAAGGTCGTGAGGTGCAAATATACTGTGCCAGTTGTTTTTAAGCTGCAATGAAAGGATATGAAGGTATAGGTGCAAGGCTTATCCAACTGTGATGAAGCCTGCTTCGTTAGTCATCGAAACAGGCTTCATTGATAGTTGAAGTAGGCTTCATCGGGCAATGAAGCTTATTACAGTTTTTTTCTGCATATATAAAAAAGCGGAGCGTGATTTCACAACCACACTCCGCGCAAACTTAAACAACCAATAAAAGAAATAGATTGATCGTTC
>OIXL01001059.1_pt1 | contig 11573 bp, 10 predicted proteins | sample 1587761 | NCBI WGS metagenome assembly OIXL01 (sample SAMN03283246) | human gut metagenome | biome: human-associated habitat; material: feces | host: Homo sapiens | place: Peru | collected 2012 | reverse complement strand
CAGCATCAGTATCCTCACCTCGGCGTTGTGCATCTTTTGTATTTCGTTCATCGGCTTCTTGAAATACACGCTCTGTATAGCCTTGTTTATGATGCCATGACCGACGGCGAGCACCACCTTGCCGGGATATGCCGTCTTTATCCATGTAAGGAAGTTTTGAGCGCGGCTTTTCATGTGTTCAAGGCTCTCCACGTCATCGGGCCATTCCACGTTTTCAAGGTCGGGAATAAACTTGCCCGTGAACGAACCCCAATCACGCTCACGCAGCAGCGGAGACGTCACGATGTCTTCCGGCTTCAGTCCCCTTGCCGACGCTATTATGGAGCAAGTCTGGATGGCACGATGCAAGTCGCTTGCCACGAAAGCGTCTATTTTCGCGTCTTTCATCTTTTCAGCGACATCACGAGCCTGGGCCTTGCCGGTCTCGTTGAGTTCCCCTCCTTGCCAGCCCTGCAATATCTGGGCGGCGTTGGCCACGGTCTCGCCGTGGCGCACAAGATATAATGTAGTCATAACAAATCGTTATCCTAATGGATTATTGTCATTATTCGGGTTGCAAAATTACAAAAAATAACACGGTTTGATAAAATGTTCTGATAAAAAAGCCTATCTTTGCATTATCTTTTCACTCTGGAAATCACGGCGTCCCCATACAAGACCTTTGAGGACACGGCAAAACAATTTATTATGAAAGTCTTTCGTAGCAGCGTTTTTCGCGCTTTGTGCGCCATAGTCATCGGCGCGTTGTTGGTAAAATATCGTGAGCAGACCGTGACATGGATCACGGTTGCCATTGGTATAATCTTCCTCGTGAGTGGCATAATCAGCATCACCGCGTGGTTCTCAGCCAAGCGCAAGAGAGGCACTAACGGCATGGACATCTACGACGTGCAAGGCCGTCTCATCACCATGCCCTCGCAGCCATTCCCCGTTGTCGGGCTTGGCAGCGTCATCCTTGGTGGCGTGCTGGCAATGTTTCCAAACAGTTTTGTCAATGGCCTGACCTATATCATCGCGATAATGCTGATCTTAGGCGCGCTCACACAGTTTTTCAACCTCACCGTCGCCCGTCGCTTCGCCAACATCGGCATCGTGTGGTGGATATTCCCCACCTTGGTTCTGCTGGTCGGCCTTGTCGCCGTGGTCAAGCCGTCGTTCATAGCCAGTGCCCCGTTGCTCGTCCTTGGCTGGTGCATCATCGTCTACGGGGCGGTAGACCTCATAGACTCTATCAAGATACACCAGTGCCGCAGACAGATGGGAGCGGTCAACGGCACCGAGGAAGCCACGGCCGAGGAAATCAAAGAAGAGAAGACGCCGGAGTGAGGGTCTTGATATAATCAGTCAACATGCCGATGCCCTTCAAGTTTTCTCCGCCCTCAGGTATTATGACATCGGCAAAGCGCTTCGTGGGCTCGATAAACTGCTCATGCATGGGCTTCAGCACCTTCAAGTATCTGTCCACGACCATTGACACGGTGCGTCCCCTGTCGATGGTGTCACGCTGTATGTTGCGTATAAGGCGCTCGTCGGAGTCACAATCTACAAATATCTTCAAGTCCATCATGTCGCGCAACCGCTTGTTGAGCAACGTCATGATGCCTTCTATTATTATGACAGGCTTGGGCTCCACATGGATAGTCTCTGGCAACCTGTTACTTAGGATATACGAATAGGTTGGCTGCTCAATGGCCATGCCATCGGCAAGTTCATGCACTTGCTTGATGAGCAACTTCCAGTCGAAAGCGTCAGGATGGTCGAAGTTTATAGCCTTACGCTCCTCATCCGTAAGCCCCGTCGTGTCGTTGTAATAAGAGTCGAGTGGCACCACGGCCACATGGTCGGGAGGAAGCGACTCTACTATTTTCTTGACTACAGTGGTCTTGCCGGAGCCTGTGCCACCGGCAATGCCGATAATTGTTGGTTTCATTGTCTTGTTTCTAAGTCTGTTCTTTTATAAAATGCCCAATTCCCTGAACATGTTGTCATAATACGCGGCCTTGTCCTCAAGCTTCATGGGATAGGCACGGCTTGAGCTTGGCTGCCTGTACAGGCTTATCGCCCTGCCATGGAAGTCGAAATCTACATGCCCGCCCATCTTCAAGTCGTTGGCCTTCTGGCCTATGCCATAATGCTCCATGAAGATTTTGGTGGCCAGCCGGCCTGCCGTGAGCACGCCACGACATAGCGGCAAGGCCGTGAGCATGGCGTCGAGGTTTGCCCTCTCCACCACTTCCAAGTCCTTGTCTGATGCCGTCCCCTTGGTACGCCTGATTCGCAAGCAGGTGTCGAAAATGGCGATGCCCCTCTCCGAGAGAAACGCCTTCAAGTCGTCGAGGCGATAGGTCTTGTTGGCCTCGTCCACGAAATGAAGCTTGTCGCCAAAGAAGCACAGCCCCATGATGCGCCACATGTCGTTAGTGTAGTTGGGATAATACCAGTCTATGCACCAGCGTTTTGGCGATGGCGGGAAGGTGCCGAGCATCAGCAGCCGGGCCGTCTTGGGCAAAAAAGGCTCAAAGGGATGGCTTTCTATGTCAAGCGTCGGCATCGTGGGTCAGTCTTTCTTGTTCTTGTCTTTCTCCACCCTTGCCTTCTGCTCAGCCTCCGACGAGGCGATGTTCCTCAGCTCAGCCTCCGTGTACTCGGGCAGGGCGAACACGCTTTCCTTCAACGCCTTGTCTTTCTTCTCGCGCTGTTCTTTCACGAGATACACCACGGTGGGCAGGTGGTCAGAGAAGCCGTCGAGCCAAACGCCTCCGGCCGTGGTGCGCTTGGTGCCTCCCTTGTACTTGCCTTCCGTCTGGAAGAGGTAAGGCATGCGCTGAACCTCGTACTTGAAGTATTTAAGCGTCGTGAAATCCTTTTCCCCGTTCTTGTTTATAAGGCTTGGCGACAATATTATCTGGTCGAAAAGGTTCCATGAGCCTTGATATTGCAGCGTGCCGGTGCCTTGCTTGGCAAGCACGTTGTACCAAGGGTTATACATGTCGTCCTTGCCAACCATGTCCGCCTCCTCCTTAGCAGAGAGCACCTCATGCATGCTCTTGTTGGTAGGGTCGTCGTTCATGTCGCCCATCACTATGACTTTCGCCTTAGGGTCAAGGCCGAGGATCCTGTCTTTCAACGCCTTCACCTGCGCGGCGCCCACCTCGCGGAAGTAGCTGACATTGAAGCGGCTCGGCAGGTGGTTGACGATTATCACCACGTGCTCGCCAGCCATCTCACCGCTCACGGCAAAGAAGCCACGGGTGCGGAAGAGCGAGTCTTGCTTCTCGGTGGGCACATAAGGGTAGAGCCTATAAGCCTTGACGGAAAAGAGCGACGGATTGTAGATAAGGGCGCAGTCGATGCCACGGCGGTCGGGACCCTCGACATGGCAGAACTTGTATCCGCGCTTGCTGAGCTCAGGCTGGGCACACAGGTCGGTAAGGCAACGGTCGTTTTCCACTTCCGACACGCCAATCACGGAGCAGCCCACGCCAGGGAGCATCGTCGTGCCCATGTCGCCAAGGGCGCGAGCCATGTTGTGCAACTTGTGTGAATACTTCATGCCGTTCCACTTATACGAGCCCGAAGGCAGGAACTGATAGTCGTTCTTGCCAACGTCGTGGCACGTGTCGAAAAGGTTCTCAAGGTTGTAGAAACCCACGGCATAAGCGTGAAACTTCTTCTGGGCGCCTACTGAGACACAGAAGAACAGCAATAAGAAAAACGCGGAAAAATACTTTTTCATCTTGTCAAAACGTTGTCTTGTTATTTGTTTTTGCAAATATCGGAATATTTTTCGATATTTCATTGTTTCTTAATTAAAAAACCAACAATAATATGTTGTTTTTTACTATCTTTGCAATATTATTAATACTCATATTTTAATTTATGCAAAAGAAGCTTATCATGGCCCTGGCTGCCTTAGGCACGGTCTCGGCGGGTTATGCCCAGCGAGACTCTGTCAACATTGGCGAGCAGGCCTTTACCTTCACAGAGGCACAGCTTGGCGAAGACGAGAACGTGACACAGAGCGTGTCGATCATCTCTTCCAGCACCAACGCCTATGCCAACGGGGTGGGATACCGTTGGAGTCCCGTGAGATTCAAGTACAGGGGCTACAACGCCAAGTACAACGAGATGTACATTAACGGCAACCCGGCCAACGACGTGGAGCGTGGCGGCTTCAGCTACTCTTTCGTGGGCGGACTCAACAACCAGACGCGCAACATGGAGTCGGCACTGCCTTTCGAGGGAAACAACTTCTCAATGACGGCGCTCGGCGGAAGCAACAACTACAACTTCCGTCCATCGGCAATGCCCGTGGGCCAGAAATTCTCGCTGGCCGGCGCCAACCGCAACTACACGGCGCGTGCCATGTACTCTTACAACTCCGGCCTCAACAACAACGGTTGGGCGTGGTCGGCAGCCTTGACTTACCGATGGGCAAACCGTGGCTACGTGGAAGGCATGTTCTACAACTCGCTGAGCTATTTCCTCGGGTTGGAAAAGGTGTTCTCCAACCGCCACACGCTGTCGCTTGTCACGTGGGGCAACCCCACTGAGCGTGCCACGCAGAGCGCGTCGACCGACGAGATGTATTGGCTCGCAAACAACTACAACTACAACCCCAACTGGGGATACCAAGACGGCAAGAAGCGAAACTCACGCGTGGTCAACGACTTCGCGCCGGCGGCCTTGTTGACCTGGGACTTCAAAATCGACGACAACACCAAGCTGACCACGTCGCTGCTGGGCAAGTATGCCATGTACAGCAGCACACGCCTCAACTACAACAACGCCACCAACCCCGCGCCAGACTATTATAGCCTCATGCCAAGCTATTTCTATAATGTATGGGACAAGGACGACAGCGACACCAACACGCCGTCGGCCCTCGATTCTTGGCAGGCCGCCGTCGACTTCTTCAGGTCGTCGAAGGCCAACAGGCAAATCAACTGGGACAAGCTTTATTATTCCAACAAGATGGCATCGGCACAGGGCGCTGACGCCATGTATTACCAGCAGGCTTACCACGACGACCAGCTCGCCTTCAGCCTTTCATCGTCGCTCCACAAGGACTTCTCGTCAAGCAGCTCGCTCAACGTCGGCGTGAACCTCAGCACCAACAAGGGCATGCACTATCAGACCATGGAAGACCTGATGGGAGCAACCTCTTTCCACAACTCCAACTATTATGTCATCGGCACCTACACCGAGACTGCCCCAGAGGCGTTCTACGACCTCAACGACGGCAGCACGCCAAAGCTCGTGAAGGAAGGCGACCGCTTCGGCTACGACTACAACGTCTTCGTGAACCGCGCGCAGGCATGGACGGGATACGAGCTTAGCCTCAACCGCGCAAAGCTGTTCGTAAGCGGACGCATTGGCGGCACGTCGTTGCAGCGCGAGGGAAAGATGCGCAACGGTCTCGCGGCCAACAACTCGTATGGCAAGAGCGAGAAGGCTTACTTCCTCGACGGAGGCGGCAAGGCCGGCATCAGCATCAACGCCGGACGTGGCAACACCATCTACCTCGGTGGCGGATATGAGTGGAAGGCGCCAACGGCCAACGTGGCGTTCGCCTCTCCGCAAATCAACAACGACTTCGTGAAAGACCTCTCTACCGAGAAGATATTGTCGGCCGAGGTGGGCTATCAATACCAGACAAGCTGGCTGCACGCCAACATCCAGGGCTACTACTCTCGCCTTCAGGATGTCACGGAATACAGCATGTTCTACTATGACAACGCCAACTCGTTCTCTTACGTGTCGCTTTCGGGCATCAACAAGCATTACTATGGCGTGGAGCTCGGCCTTGACTTCAAGGTGACGTCCGCGTTCAGCATCAAGACCCTTGCCACTGTCAGCGAGGCCAAGTATGCCAACAACGCCAACGTGCGCTACATGCTATCCGACGACGGCAAATACTACGATGACATCGTGGTCAACAAGAACATGCGCGAGGGCGGAACGCCGCTGTCGGCCTACTCCATCGGCCTGTCTTACAACACCAACGGCTGGTATCTCGACCTTATCGGCAACTACTACGACCGCATATACCTTTATTATACTCCTGTCAGCCGTTACTACTCCAACCTCCCTATCGCAAAGGACGAGAACGGCAACACCATCGTAGACGAGGACAACAAGCCCATGCGCGACCTCTCAAAGGTCCCGTCGCAGGCCAAGGGCAAGGGTGGCTTCATGCTCGACGCATCAATCGGCAAGAGCATATACATCGGCAAGCACCAGATGTCTTTCAACCTCACGCTCACCAACATTCTCAACAATCGCAAGATCGTGACCGGTGGCATGGAGCAGAACCGCCAGTCGTACGACGACAGCGGAGAGGCCATTAGAACCTACAACTTCATCAACAACCCGAAGAAGTTCTATGTGAACGGCATCAACGGCATGCTCAACATAACTTATAAACTCTAAACAAAGGTGAGAACCATGAAGAACACAATTAATATAAAGACGACATACCTCCTGATCTTTGCCTTGGCGTGCACGCTTTTCTCATCGTGCATGAACGGCGACTGGGACGAGCCCGACTTCAATGGCGCAGCGCCTTATGGCAACAACAGCCTGACGGAGCAGAACGTCATCACCATAGCTGCGCTCATAAAGAAATACCCTAACGTATTCGCGTCGACCGACCAAAACAAGCAGATAGACGAGGACATCATGATAAAGGGCCGTATCACTGGCAACGACGTGGGCGGCAACATCTATAAGCAGGTGACGCTGCAAGACAACACCGCGGCCATTATCATCGCCATAAACGAGGGCGGCTTGAACGGATACCTTGCCGAGGGCAGCGAGATTCTCGTAGATCTCAAGGGGCTCTACATCGGCGGCTACCGCAAGCAGCCAGAGATAGGCGCGCCCTACAACGGCACCAGCATAGGCCGCATGCAGAAAGACATCTGGGCAAAACACTTCAAGATCCTCGGCTCGCCAGACGCCTCGCTGATTCAGCCCGTCGACTTCAACACAATCAAAAACGAGATGGATGCCAACTGCGCCAAGCTCGTCACCTTGAAAGACGTAACGTTCAAGGAGGCCGACGGCAAGTCGACATTCTCCACTGGCACCTCCACCGGCAACGCCGTGAACCAGGAGCTCGACGATTATGGCTCGAAAGTGGTTATCAGGACGAGCACCTACGCCGATTTCGCCGCCATAACCCTGCCTTACGACAACGTGGCGAAGAAGAAGCTGAAGTGCGACATCACTGGCATTGCCACACGATACAACTCCACTTGGCAAATCCTCATACGCAAGACCAGCGACATCGTGGTGAAGTAATAAGGCCACGCGTGCCATTGGGCAACCAACAATAAACACACAAACACTCACACGAATAAAACACAAGAATAAATATGAAAGCGATTTTTAAACTAGCATTTGCCTTCGCTGCCCTTCTTTCGTTCGCGGCATGCTCCGACGTGCCCATGCCTTACGAGCAGCCTGGAGATAACCCCAAAGGCGACGAGCCATCAACCGAGACCGTGGCAAAGGGAACCGGCACGCAGGCCGACCCTTACAACGTGACCGCAGCCTTGAAGGTTATAAACGCTCTTGCCTCTGGCGAGGAGACACCTACCGCCATCTACGTGAAGGGCGCGGTTAAGCAGATTAAGCAAATAGAGACCGAGCAGTTTGGCAACGCCAACTACTATATCACCGACGACGGCAACAACGAGATTTACATCTTCCAAAGCTATTACCTCGGCAACCGCAAGTTCACCGCCAGCGACAAGCTGGAGGTTGGCGACACCGTGGTGGTCTATGGCAAGTTCACCAACTACATGGGCAACACCCCGGAGACCGTGGGCAAGGGCACAAGCTACATCTACAGCCTCAATGGCAAGACAGAGGGCGGCACCACACCCGACACGCCAGCTGAGGGCGAGGCCACTGGCGACGGGACCAAGGACAACCCCTACAACAGCGTGGCAGCCAACAAATACACATCTTCTCTCGCTTCAGGCGCGGAGTCAGACAAAGACATTTACATCAAGGGCAAGGTTGTTTCAGTGAAGGAGCAATACGGCACCCAGTTTGGCAACGCTACTTTCTACATCTCCGATGACGGCAAGGCCGACAACCAGTTCTACGTCTTCCGCGCGCTTTATTTGGATAATAAGAAATACGCTTCCGGCGCAACGCTGAACCCTGGCGACGAAGTCGTGGTATGTGGCAAGGTTACCAACTACATGGGTAACACCCCAGAGACCGTACAAGGCAAGGCCTACCTCGTTTCATTGAAGACCAATGGCGGTGGAACTTCAGGTGGTGGCGACACAGGCGACACCAATGCTGCCAACGGTGACTTTGAGAACTGGACAAGCGGCCAGCCAAACAATTGGAAGACCACGTCCACAGCAGGCAACGCCACGCTCAGCCAAAGCACCGACGCACACGGCGGGAAATATTCCGTCAAAGTGGCGGGAACACCTTCTGCCAACAAACGTCTCGGCTACAAGGAAATGACATTGAAGGCAGGCGAATACACCATGACGTTCTATGTAAAAGCCGCTACCTCAACAGGTGGATCTGTTCGCCCAGGTTATGTACCTGTTACCGATGGCAAAGTCGGCAACTATATCTATGGCGATTATGTCAACGACTTAACCAGCACGACATGGACGAAGGTCACTTACAAGTTTACCATCACCGAGGAAGGCACCTACAGCCTCGTCATAATGAACAGCAAGAAACCTGGCGGCGCTGTCTTGATTGACGACTTCACACTGACACTTGGCTCAACGAGCGTGATTAAATAATAAATATTATTTTTAGCAATCCCATCATCAGTAAAAAAGATGATGGGATTTTTTTATGTACGTGGCCCTTGATTCGAATGTACAATTGGTATTGCCGGTATTAACGTGCAAGGGCCGCACCCTTCCATGAAAACAGAATAAACCAAACAGAAAAATAAAATATCTTCCCAATTCCTTGGCAGATGTGAATATTCTTCGTAACTTTGCACACGATATAGCATTAGCACATTATTAACAAGTTACATAAAAGAACAAAATGAAAAAAGGTATTCATCCAGAAAACTATCGCCCCGTCGTGTTCAAGGACATGTCCAACGGCGATATGTTCCTTACAAAGTCTACATGCAAGACTACAGACACAGTAGAGTTTGAAGGCGAGACTTACCCAGTGGTCAAGGTAGAAATCTCAAGCAGCTCTCACCCATTCTACACGGGCAAGAGCAAGCTCGTCGACACAGCAGGTCGCGTGGACCGCTTCATGAACCGCTACGGCAAGCTGAAGAAGTAATACTTTATTCTACAAGCATAAAGACATTTGAAAATGCGGTCGGACGTAGTTGCATATGCGTCCGTCCGCATTTTCTGCTTATTAGGCAGAACCTGTTAATTTACATTCACCATGAAGAACCATTGGAAGTCGGCGGCATGGATGCTGCTCGTGTTAGCCTCACTCTTCACCGCATGCTCGGAAAGCGACAACCTGCCCAAGCCAAGCAAGGGAACCGAGACAGGGGCCAACGACAACGCCAACCCCACAAAGCAAAACAGCAACTACGCACGCCTTGAGTTCCCCCACGTCAAGACCGACGGCAACAACCTCGTAGTGGTGCACAGCACCACAGAGTATGGCGTGAACTTCTCCGTGGAATGGGATTGCGACAAGAAGGCGCAACGATGGACGTGCTATGAAATGGACGCGAGAACCAGCACAAAGAACTGGAACCGCAAAAAATGGGACACGACATCATGGGGCGGTGACCCATTCCAGGAAGACAAGGACATACCGGAACAGTATCGCACGACACTTGACGACTACCGTGGCTCAGGCTATGACCGTGGGCACATCTGCCCATCGGCCGACAGGCTGAACTCCAAGGACGCCAACGAGCAGACTTTCTACCTCAGCAACATGCAGCCACAGGTCAACGGCTTCAACACGGGCGTCTGGGCCACAATGGAGAGCCAGCTCCGCACAGTCTGGAACACCTCAAAGTATCGCGACTTGCTCTATGTTTGCAAGGGCGGCACGATAGACAAGAGCTCGCAAATAGCTGGTTACGCAAAGAACAAGCTCATCGTGCCAAAATATTTCTTCGCCGCGATACTCGCCGTGAAGGACGGACAATACAAGGCCATCGGACTGTGGTTTGAGCACAAGAAGAACAACGACAAGCACCTGTCAAACTACGTAGTGTCAATAGACGAACTGGAGAAGCTCACCGGCATCGACTTCTTCTGCAACCTCCCCGACAAGACGGAGAAGAAGGTGGAGTCGGCAACCAAAGCCGAGATGCTTATCGACTGGGGATTGTGAAATTATCCAACTCCGAAATAAATCTGAAAATCGTTTATCGTGGACGTCAAGCCACAGTTTGACGCGCCCCTACATACCGAGCCGTTACGGCTGTTCACCGGAACACGACGCGAGCGCCAATTGGCCTTAGCCGTGATATGCCACCGGCTTTCCATGGCAACAAATCTTTACATGTTCCGCCATGAGCATGACCTGATATAATTGCTCAAAAACTTCTTGGATAAACAAAATAAAATCAGTAACTTTGCCTTTTGTAAGAAAGTATCAGGCTCCATGCGATTTACAAACAAGGACATCAATACATCATCAGCGGTTACGGGATTCGCCGCCGGCATCTTCGCGGCTATTTTCTACGGCACCAATCCCTTGGGCGCGTTGCCACTTTACGCTGACGGCATCACCTCTGGCAACGTCTTGTTTTATCGTTACGGCCTCTCCGTGGCCTTTTTTTTCCTATGGCTTATCATGCGTGGCGAATCGCTGAAAATAAAGCGTGGACACGCCATCAAGCTCGCCGTGCTCGGCATGATGTTCGCCATGTCGTCGCTGACGCTCTTCGAGAGTTTCCACTACATGAACGCCGGCATAGCCTCAACCATACTCTTTTCCTACCCCATCATGACGGCCCTCATCATGGTGATGTTCTACCATGAGCGCGTCAGTTGGCGCACGACCTTTGCCATAGTGCTTGCCATCTCCGGCATAGCTTTGCTTTACCGTGGCGGAGGCTCGGGAAGCGACACGCTGTCGTCTACAGGCGTGCTGCTTGTGCTGTTCTCTTCCCTGCTCTACGCCCTGTACATCGTCTACGTAAAGCAGTTCAAGGTAGAGGGCATGTCAAGCGTGAAGTTCACCGCGTGGGTCATCTTCTTCGGGTGGATATGCATCATGGCGTTCATGGCATTGAAGGGTGAGGCCCTGCAAGTGCTCCATGGCACTCAATGGATTTGGGGCATACAGCTGGCATTGCTGCCCACGGTGCTCAGTCTTTTCCTCATCAACGTGGCCATAAAGAGCATCGGATCCACGCCTACGGCGATAATGGGAGCCCTGGAGCCGCTCACCGCGGTGGTGATATCCTGCACGCTCTTCGGCGAGGAGTTCACCCTCCGCCTGGCAATAGGCATCATACTGATACTCTCGGCGGTAATGCTCGTCATCATAAAAAAGGAACAACACAACTAAGTAAATATTCTCCAGAGTCACATGACATATCATTACGATTTCCTCATCATCGGCGGTGGCGTAGCCGG
>OIXL01001055.1_pt1 | contig 11604 bp, 10 predicted proteins | sample 1587761 | NCBI WGS metagenome assembly OIXL01 (sample SAMN03283246) | human gut metagenome | biome: human-associated habitat; material: feces | host: Homo sapiens | place: Peru | collected 2012 | reverse complement strand
TGCGAGCCTTCTGAAGATGCTGAAATTCGGATTTCATTTTACCGGCATGGAGGCAGCGATCCTGGGAGCCGGCATGGTGGTTGCGTTTGTGGTATCGGTGATTGTCATCCGTTTCCTGATGGGTTACATCCGCAAACATGACTTCAAGCCCTTTGGCTGGTACCGTATTGTCCTTGGTGCTCTGGTGATTGTGTATTTTGCATTGATTCGCGGAGTCTGAGCTTTTTGATGGCAGAAGCAGCAAAATCACCAAATAATATGTGAAATTTTCAGTGAATTTGTTGACAGACAATTTGGGGTGTGGTACCGTTTATCGCATAAAAATAACATTTCATCAGATTTTGACTGATCGAAAGGAGAGATTCGGGATGAGTACGGAAAAGAAGCCTACGGCGACTGTGAAGGCAAGTTTTATCTCGACGAAGACAGAAGATACAAAGGTACCGGTTAAGAAAGAGGAGAAAAAAGTGGTAAAGAAGGCAGAGAAGAAGGCTGTTGCAGTAAAGGCTGAGGAGAAGAAGGCAGTTCCCGCAGTAAAGGCAGAAGAGAAGAAGGCAGTTCCTGCAGTAAAGGCCGAGGAGAAGAAGGCAGTTCCTGCAGTAAAGGCGGAAGAGAAGAAAGCGGTTCCTGCAGCGAAGGCAGAGAAGAAGGCACCTGCAGCAAAGGCTGAGAAGAAGGCACCCGCAGCGAAGGCCGAGAAGAAGGCTCCTGCAGCAAAGGCAGCAGCAGAGGTCGTCCTTCAGTGGAACGGAAATGACTACACCTATGACAGGCTTCTTCAGTCTGCAAAGGACGTATGGCAGTATGACCAGGGCAAGAATGTTGCTGACTTCAAGAAGGCTGTTATTTATGTAAAGCCGGAAGAGGGAAAGGCATACGTTGTTGTCAACGATACCGATGAGCTTTCCTTTGATATCTGATCCCGATCTGTGAATTTTATATCAGAAGCGTAGAACCGCAGGCACCTGCATAAACAGCAGATGCCTGCGGTTTTTTTATAATTTCTTAATTGATCTGCCCGTTGACATTAAAGGGGGGCAGTGCTAGATTATGTTCATGGTTGTTAGCACTCAATGATGATGAGTGCTAACAATGATAACAGGAGGGAGAATGGAACTGCAGGAAAGAAAAATGAAAATATTGCAGGCCATTATCCGAAATTACCTGGAAACCGGAGAACCTGTAGGAAGCCGTACGATTTCCAAGTACACGGATCTGAATCTCAGCTCGGCGACCATACGGAATGAGATGTCGGATCTGGAGGAGATGGGGCTGATCACTCAGCCGCACACATCGGCAGGACGTATCCCTACGGATCAGGGGTACCGGGTGTATGTGGATGACATGCTGCGGGATGAGAAGAAAAAGCTCAGCAATATGCAGAGCGTTCTTCTGGAGAAGCAGGACCGGCTTGAGAACCTGCTGCAGGATGTTGCGAAGCTTCTGGCGGTCAACACCAAGTATGCTTCGATGATCTCCGCACCGGAGATCCGGCAGAACAAGATCAAGTTCATTCAGCTGTCGCAGGTTGACGCAGAGAACATTCTGGCCGTGATCGTGATCGAAGGCAATGTGGTCCGCAATACCATGATTCGTGTGAATGATGTGCTGGATCAGAAAACGTTGTTCCGGCTGAACATGATTCTGAACAATGCGCTTTGCGGAATTCCGGTGGAGGCAGTCAATCTCGGAACCATTGCTTCTATTAAGAAGCAGGCCGGAGAACACGATGAGATCATTGAGAATGTGATCAACGCGGCGGCACAGGCGGTGCGGCCGGATGACAATCCGAAGATTTACACAAGCGGAGCCACCAACATTCTTCGCTATCCGGAGCTTGCCGGTGATACCACACAGATGGGTGAGCTGATCAGTAATTTCGAAGAGAAAGAGGCCCTGGGAAGTCTTGTTCAGGAAACGCTTTCGGAGAGCGGCGAGAATGGCATTCAGGTTTATATCGGCAACGAGATGCCGATGAACGGAATGCAGAACTGCAGCGTTGTTACCGCAACCTACGATCTCGGGGAAGGCATGAAGGGAACGGTCGGAGTGATCGGACCGAAACGTATGGATTACGACAGAGTGATCGGAGTCATGCAGGAAATTATGAAGCAGCTGGATACTCTGTATAAGAAATGATGGAGGAAGCTATGGCAGAAGAATATAAGAATCCGGATACCGGACAGGAAGAAATGAAGGATACCGCGCAGATCCCGGTTGAGGATCAGAAGGCGGAAGAAGAGATTCAGGCAGAAGACTGTGGAAATTCTGATTCCGGAGATACGGAACAGACAGCCGGAAATGCGGAGGCGGATGCCAAAGCGGGAACCACAGACAAGAAGGGCTTCTTCTCCAAGAACAAGAAGGCGGACAAGGAGAAGGCCGGAATGCAGGAGAAGATCGATTCTCTGGAGGATCGCGTACGTCGGCAGATGGCGGAGTTTGATAATTACCGCAAGCGAACCGATAAAGAGAAGGAGCAGATGTTCTCCATGGGCGAGCGGAGCGTCATTGAGAAGATTCTACCGATTGTGGATAACTTCGAGAGAGGCTTTGATACCGTGGACGAGTCGGATAAGGATGATGCGTTTGTGATCGGTATGCAGAAGATTTATACACAGCTGACCAAGCAGCTCGAAGCACTTGGAGTAAAGCCGATCGAGGCAGTAGGCAAGGAATTTGATCCGAATATGCACAACGCGGTGATGCAGGTGGAGAGTCAGGAGTACGAAAGCGGGATTGTGGCACAGGAGCTTCTGAAAGGCTACATGTATCATGATCAGGTGCTTCGCCACAGCATGGTAGCTGTTGTACAGTGAGCCGGAAGCCGGAGAGAACTTCGGGAAATCAGTCCCCGCAAGGGGTTGATCGTATAGATGAAACAGGAAACGTGACAGTATTGAAATAGATCAGAGTGCCGCAGGGCACGGAAACGGAGAAGATTATGAGTAAGATTATTGGTATCGATTTAGGAACAACCAATAGCTGCGTTGCAGTCATGGAAGGTGGTCAGCCTACCGTTATTGCAAACAAGGAAGGTGCGAGAACGACTCCTTCCGTAGTAGCTTTCACGAAGAACGGAGACCGTCTGGTCGGTGAGCCGGCGAAGCGCCAGGCTGTTACCAATGCGGAGAACACCGTTTCTTCTATTAAGAGAGACATGGGTACGGACAACGGACGTACACTCAATGGCAAGAAATACAGCCCGCAGCAGATTTCCGCAATGATTCTTCAGAAGCTGAAAGACGATGCAGAAAGCTATCTGGGCGAGAAGGTCAGCGAGGCAGTCATTACGGTTCCGGCATACTTCAATGATGCACAGCGTCAGGCAACCAAGGATGCAGGAAAGATCGCAGGACTGGATGTAAAGCGTATCATCAACGAGCCTACGGCAGCTGCACTGGCATATGGTCTGGACAACGAGAAGGAACAGAAGATCATGGTTTATGACCTTGGCGGCGGTACCTTCGATGTTTCCATCATCGAGATCGGCGACGGCGTCATCGAGGTTCTTTCCACCAACGGTGATACACACCTTGGCGGTGATGATTTTGATGAGCGCATCATGGCATGGATGGTCAGCGAATTCAAGGCAAAGGAAGGCGTGGATCTGTCCGGCGATAAGATGGCAATGCAGAGACTGAAGGAAGCCGCTGAGAAGGCGAAGAAGGAGCTTTCCTCCGCAACCACTACGAACATCAACCTTCCGTTCATTACGGCAACCGCAGAGGGCCCGAAGCACTTCGACATGGATCTGTCCAGAGCAAAGTTCGAGGATCTGATTCGTGATCTGGTTGAGAAGACAGCAATTCCGGTGCAGAATGCAATGAAGGACGCAGGACTGACCAATGCAGACCTTGGAAAGGTTCTTCTGGTCGGTGGTTCCACCAGAGTTCCCTGCGTACAGGAAAAGGTTCGCCAGCTGACCGGTCAGGAGCCCTCCAAGAGCCTGAACCCGGATGAGTGCGTGGCAATCGGTGCTGCAATTCAGGGCGGCAAGCTTGCAGGTGATGCAGGTGCCGGGGATGTCCTTCTTCTGGATGTCACTCCTCTGACGCTGTCGATTGAGACAATGGGAGGCATTGCAACTCCTCTGATCGAGAGAAATACCACGATCCCGACCAAGAAGAGCCAGATTTTCTCCACAGCAGCAGACAACCAGACTGCAGTGGATATCAATGTTCTGCAGGGTGAGCGTAAGTTTGCAAGAGACAACAAGTCTCTCGGCCAGTTCCGTCTGGATGGAATTCCGCCGGCAATGAGAGGCGTTCCGCAGATCGAGGTTACCTTCGATATTGATGCAAACGGTATTGTTACCGTATCTGCAAAGGATCTTGGAACCGGCAAGGAGCAGCACATCACCATCACCGGCGGCTCCAGCATGTCGGATGACGATATTGAGAAGGCAATCAAGGATGCCAAGGAGTACGAGGCACAGGATAAGAAGAGAAAAGAAGCGGTCGATGCAAGAAACGATGCTGACTCTGCAGTCTTCCAGATTGAGAAGGCTCTGAAGGAAGCGGGCGACAAGGTGGATGCCGGAAACAAGGCTACGGTTGAGTCGGATCTTGCAGAGCTGAAGGCAGTTCTGGATCGCACAAAGGACCAGCCTGACATGAGCGATGCTGATGTGGATGCACTGAAGTCCGGCAAGGAGAAGCTGATGAATGATTCTCAGCAGCTCTTCAATGCAATGTACCAGAACATGCAGCAGAATCAGCAGGCCGGCGGCCAGCAGGCAGGACCGAACCCGGATATGGGCGGCCAGCAGAACGGTGGCGCTGATGATGTGGTAGACGGAGATTACAGAGAAGTCTGATCACGAAGCTTGAAAAGCCGCAGACAATGAAATAATATGGTATAGCCCGGGGCGGGGAATCCGTTCCGGGCCATATCATTGACTAAGGGAATGCTAAGGATTTGGAAGACTTATGGCAGAGCAGAAACGCGATTATTATGAAGTGCTGGGTGTAGACAAGAATGCCTCGGAGGATGAGATCAAGAAGGCATATCGGCAGCTGGCGAAGAAATATCATCCCGATGTAAATCCGAGTGAAGAGGCTGCAGCTCTTTTCAAGGAAGCATCGGAGGCCTATGCGGTGCTGAGTGACCCGAAGAAGCGTCAGCAGTATGATCAGTTCGGACATGCGGCGTTTGACGGAACCGGCGGCTATGGCGGCGGTGGCTTTGACTTCAATGGCGCGGACTTCGGAGATATGTTCGGTGACATCTTCGGGGATCTGTTCGGCGGCGGAAGAGCAAGAACCAACCCGAACGGACCGATGAAGGGAGCCAGCATCCGCACGAGTGTCCGGATCAGCTTTATGGAGTCGGTATTCGGAACAACGAAGACGCTGACGCTGAGTCTGAAGGATCCGTGCCCGACCTGCAATGGAACCGGAGCAAAGCCGGGAACCAGCCCCAAGATGTGTCCGAAGTGCGGAGGCAAGGGGCAGGTGGTCTATACACAGCAGTCCTTCTTCGGAACTGTCCGTAATGTTCAGACCTGCCCGAACTGCAGCGGAAGCGGCAAGATCATCGAGGAGAAATGCACGACCTGCGGAGGAAGCGGATACACCAGCAGCCGGAAGCAGATTGAGGTGACGATTCCGGCCGGAATCCGGAGCGGAATGAGCGTCCGCATTTCCGAGAAGGGTGAGCCCGGAATCAACGGCGGCCCTCGCGGCGATCTGATGGTGGAGGTCCTTGTCGAGGAGGATTCGAACTACTATCGCCAGGACAATGATCTGTACAGCAATGTCACAATCTCCTATGCGGTGGCAGCGCTGGGCGGAAGTATTGTGATCGACACGGTGGACGGAAAGGTCCTGTACGATGTCAAGGAAGGTACTCAGACGGGAACTCGCGTACGGCTGAAGGGCAAGGGGGTTCCGAGTCTTCAGAACAAGAACGTCCGCGGCGATCAGTATATTACACTGACGGTGGAGACACCGACCAAGCTCTCCAGAGAAGCGCGTGAGCTTCTGGAGAAGTTTGATGAGGCAACAGGTGACAGCCTTCACGAGGCGGAACGTGTCCGGGACAACGGAGACGGTCCGAAGGAAACCGTGAAGGGAAAGCGCAAGAAATTCTGGAAATAAAACGGTCCGCATCCCGGAGCCGGAGGAGAAAGCCTGATCATGGTTTTCTCTTCGGTTCCGGAATGCGGCATTTGTCGTTATGTGAGGTGTACTTATGAAGTGGATGCGGTTTCGGGTTCGTACAACAGCGGATGCGGAGGACATTCTGATCAGCTCCATGCAGGACATCGGTCTGTGCGGTGCCCAGATCGAGGATCATGTTCCGCTGACGGCGGCGGAAAAGGAGCAGATGTTTGTGGATATTATGCCGGAAGAGCCTGCTGATGACGGGAGTGCTGTTCTGAGCTTTTATGTGGAGGAGACCGAAGACGGGAAGCTTCTCCTGGAGGACGGAGAGAAGACGCCGGAGGAAGTTTGCGGCGAAATGGAGAATGTGATCCGTGAGCTCCGTGAGTATTCGGATGCCATCGGAGATGGGACCGTTACCATTGAAGAAACCGAGGACATCGACTGGGTGAATAACTGGAAGCAGTTTTTCCACCAGTTCTGGATTGATGACGTTCTGGTTATCCCTTCGTGGGAAAAGCCGGTGGAAACGGATCGAGAGCCTGCCCTGACTTTTCACATTGATCCCGGTACGGCCTTTGGAACCGGTGCACATGAGACCACACAGCTCTGCATTCGTGAGATTCGCAAATATCTGTCAAAGAATACGGAAATCCTGGATGTCGGAACCGGAAGCGGAATCCTGTCCATTCTGTCTCTGATGCTGGGAGCAAAATCGGCCGTGGGAACGGATCTGGATCCCTGTGCCGCCCCTGCCATTGCGGAAAATCTGGAGGCGAACGGAGTGGATGCAGAACGCTTTGAAGTCATCCTCGGCAATCTGATTGATGATCCGAAGGTACAGGATGAGGTTGGCTATGATCGCTATGATATCGTGGTCGCCAACATTCTTCCCAATGTACTGATCCCGCTTACGCCTGCAGCCGTTCGTGCGGTAAAGCCGGGCGGTGTTTTTATCACGAGCGGCATCCTGGAAGGAAAAGAGAAGTCGGTTGCGGAAGCCATGAAAAAGGAAGGGCTTCAGATTGTGGATATTACCGCGCAGGGCGAGTGGCGCTGCGTGACAGGACGGAAAGTCTGAGGGAGAATTATGCTGCATCTATTCGCAGATCCATCCGATGTACAGGATGAGCTTCTGACCATTACAGGACCGGAGGTGAATCACATTCGAAATGTGATGCGCTTAAAGCCGGGCGAGGAAATCAGTGTCAGCATCGGCGGAGACGGCAAGGAATATCGATATGGCATCGAAAGCTATACAGAGGATTCGGTTCTGTGCAGGCTGCGCTTCGTGAAGGACAAAGAGGTGGAGCTTCCGGTGAAGGTCCTGCTGTTTCAGGGACTTCCCAAGGCGGATAAAATGGATCTGATTGTGCAGAAGGCAGTGGAGCTTGGTGCAGCGGAAATCATTCCGGTGAGCATGGAACGCTGCGTTGTGAAGCTGGATGCTGGAAAGGCCGCCAAAAAGACGGCGAGATGGCAGACCATTGCGGAATCTGCGGCATCTCAGTCAAGACGGAGCATTATCCCCAGGGTTCTTGCACCGATGAGCATGAGAGAGGCTGTGGAGTATGCGAAAGCACAGACGGAGGTCCGTGTCATTCCCTATGAGCTTCAGGAGGATGATGGCTCCGTGAAGCAGTATCTGGAGAGTCTGAAGGAAGGACAGTCCGTCAGTATTTTCATCGGACCTGAGGGCGGCTTTACGCCCGCTGAGGTGGAGCTTGCGAAGGAAGCCGGGATCCGGCCGATTTCTCTTGGCCGGAGGATCCTTCGGACGGAGACGGCGGGACTTGCGATTTTGTCCTGGCTGATTTACATTCTGGAAATACAATAAAAGGCAGCGGTGAAGTCTGCTTGCCTGGGACGAGGAAGAAGACAGAAGAAGGCAGAAATGGAAAAAAGAGAAATTTATCTGGATAATTCGGCGACGACCCGAGTATTTCCGGAAGTGGTCCGGCTGATGGACACCATCTATCTGGACGAATACGGCAATCCGTCGAGCATGCATCACAAGGGCGTGGAGGCGGAGCGGCATATCCGGGAGGCAAAGAAGACGTTTGCGGATATTCTGAAATGCACACCGCAGAACATTTATTTTACCTCCTGCGGAACGGAATCCGACAACATCTCCCTGATCGGTGCGGCGAGGGCCAATGCAAGAAGCGGGAAGCATCTGATTACGACGGCAATCGAGCATCCGGCTATTCTGGAGACCATGAAATACCTGGAATCGGAAGGCTTCGAGGTGAGCATTCTCCCTGTGGATCACAACGGCAGGGTGGATCCGGAAGCAGTTTATGATGCGGTCCGGGAGGACACGATTCTGGTTTCCGTAATGCACACGAATAATGAGATTGGTGCATTGGAGCCCATTGCGGAAATCGGCCGCAGAATCAAGGAGAAAAATCCGAATACACTGTTTCATGTGGACGCGGTGCAGGGCTTTGGCAAGGCGATCATCCATCCGAAGAAGATGCACATTGATCTTCTCTCTGCAAGCGGTCATAAGATTCATGCACCGAAGGGAATCGGTCTTCTGTACATTGGAGATCACGTGAAGATTCACAACATCATGTACGGCGGCGGTCAGCAGAAGGGGATGCGCAGCGGCACCGAGAATGTGGCAGGGATTGCCGGTATGGCACTTGCTGCCCGCATGCTGTATCAGGACCTGGATGCGGAAATGGATCGTCTGTATGCCATGAAGGAGCAGTTCGTGAAGGACGTGACTGCAATTGAGGGTGTTACTGTGAATGGCCTGACAGGACGGGACAGTGCGCCGCACGTCATCAGCATTTCCGTCGACGGTGTCCGGGCCGAGGTCCTTCTGCATGCGCTGGAGGAGAAGGGAATCTATGTGTCATCCGGAAGCGCATGCGCATCCAATCATCCGCATATTTCGGACACACTGCTGGCAATCGGAACACCGCAGGAGTATCTCGACTCCACACTGCGCTTCAGCCTGTCGGTGATGAACACACCGGAGGAATTAAAGGAGGCAGCGGATGCTCTGGCACAGCTTTTGCCTTTTCTGAGGAAATACACCCGGAGGTGAATATGAAATACCACGCATTTTTGATTAAATACGCAGAGATCGGAATCAAAGGAAAGAATCGCGGCATCTTTGAGGAGCAGCTGATCAACCAGATCCGGATTGCTTTAAAGCGCTGCGAAGGACATTTTACAATTGACCGGACGAGCGGACGGATTTTTGTCAACTGTCTGAGCGAGTACGACTATGACGAAGTCGTGGAGAACCTGAGCCATGTCTTCGGCATTGCAGGAATCTGCCCGACGGTCATCATGCCGGTCGTTCCGGTTGAGGAGCTGCGGAAGGCAGCAGGGGACTTCTTCGGCGTGGAATACGAGAATCGTGCCGTATCCTTCAAGGTACACACGAGACGCCTCGCAAAGAGCTATCCCATGGAATCCATGGAGCTGAATGCGGAAATCGGCGAAGAGATTCTGACCCGTTATCCGGAATCCCGTGTGGATGTTCATACACCGGAGGTTCTTCTGAATGTGGAAATCCGGGAGAGAATCTATCTGTATTCTCATATTCTTCCCGGGCCGGGAGGACTTCCGATCGGCTGCAGCGGAAAGGGAATGCTCCTTTTGTCCGGAGGCATTGATTCTCCGGTTGCAGGCTGGATGTGTGCGAAGCGCGGCCTGAAGCTGGATGCCACCTATTTCAACGCGCCGCCCTATACGAGTGAGCGGGCACTGCAGAAGGTCATCGATCTGGCCTCCATCGTTGCCAGATATACGGGCCCCATTTACCTGCATAACATCAACTTCACGGAGATTCAGCTGTACATCTACGAGAAATGCCCGCATGACGAGCTGACGATCATTATGCGGCGTTATATGATGCGGATTGCGGAGCTGATCGCAAAGAGAACGGAATGTGACGCTCTGATCACCGGAGAGAGCATCGGACAGGTTGCATCGCAGACGACGCGGAGCCTTGGCGTCACGAACGCAGTCTGCACACTGCCGGTTTTCCGGCCTTTAATTGCATTTGACAAGGAAGATATCGTTACGATCTCCAAGAAAATCGAAACGTATGAGACCTCCATTCAGCCTTACGAGGACTGCTGCACGATTTTCGTTGCCAAGCATCCTGTGACGAAGCCGCTTCTTGGCGTCATTGAGCAGCATGAGCACAATCTGGATGAGAAGATTGAGGAAATGGTTCAGAGAGCTCTGGATACGGATGAGATTCTGATTGTCGGACAGGACGGCGTCCGCAGGCTGAAAGAGCGGGAGGATCCGCTGCAGGAGGGGATGTAATACTGCCCGAGCGGTGTGACATGAAAAAAGACGGCCGGTCATACAAGATGACCGGCCGTCTGTCCTGACAGGAAAGCTCAAGTCTGGCTTCTTCGGAGAGCTTCTTCGAAGAAAACAGATTACTGAATCAGATACGGCTTCAGAACCGTCATAATCTGCTCGACATTGTCTTCTGCATGAATGTTCAGGTCAATCGGCTTGGACAGATCCAGAGAGAAGATACCCATGATGGACTTTGCATCGATGACATATCTTCCGGACACCAGATCGAAATCATAATCGAATTTGGTAATGTCGTTTACAAAGGACTTCACCTTGTCAATGGAATTCAGAGAAATCTTAACAGTTTTCAAAAAATGACCCCCTTTATTCTCTTTGGTTTGGAGTGATAGGTAGCGGGCGACAAATTCGCCATATACAGTTTTTATAGTAATGACTGAATGAACAAAAGTCAATCATAACGAGGTTAAGGTATGATGAAAAAGGCAGCAGTTCACAATCTGGGCTGCAAGGTAAACAGCTATGAGCTGGATGTCATGGTGCAGGAGCTGTGCCGTGCAGGATATCAGATGGTTCCCTTTGAGGAAAAAGCAGACCTGTATCTGGTCAACACCTGCAGTGTGACCAGCATTGCGGACCGGAAGAGCCGCCAGATGCTGCACCGGGCGAAGCATCTCAATCCGGAGGCGCTGGTGATTGCCGTCGGCTGTTATGTGGAAACCGACAGAAAGCACCTGGAGGAGGATCCCCTGGTGGATCTGTGCATCGGGAACAACCGGAAGGCCGGCATTGCGGAGATCGTGAAGAGCTATCTGGAAGGCAGGATGGAGGAGAAAGAGACCTGTGCAAATCTGACGGATCATCCGGTATTTGAGTCCATGCAGCTGGAGGCTCCCGGACGAACCCGTGCAGACATCAAGATACAGGACGGCTGCAATCAGTTCTGCACCTACTGCATCATCCCGTATGCAAGAGGGCGAATCCGCTCCAGAGACCCGGAGGAGGTCATGGAAGAAATCCGGCGCCTTGCCGCAGATGGCGTAAAGGAAGTCGTTATTACCGGAATTCATCTCTCCTCGTATGGAAGGGAAAAGGGACTGGAGCCTGGAACAGAGCTTTTGAATCTGCTGACCAGGATTCAGCTGACAGCAGGAATTGAGCGGATCCGCCTGGGCTCGCTGGAGCCGAGAATCATTACGGA
>OIXL01001054.1_pt1 | contig 11616 bp, 10 predicted proteins | sample 1587761 | NCBI WGS metagenome assembly OIXL01 (sample SAMN03283246) | human gut metagenome | biome: human-associated habitat; material: feces | host: Homo sapiens | place: Peru | collected 2012 | reverse complement strand
AAAGTTCCGGTCTCAGGGTCAACCAGCTGCCACTCATCCGCATCCGCTTTTTTTGCAACAATATCCGGCGAAACAAATTCAATTTTTTCACCAGCCTTTATCATATTCAGCGGAATCATTCTGTAAATGTTCCAGCCGTCTTTTTCTTCAATCACATCAGGATTTTTTTCAGGATGAATTTCGTAATCCTTTAGCCGGGCCTCGCGGGCTTTGGGGTGCATTTCATCCAATTCCTTCTGTTTACAAGCCTTAAAATCTTTTCCAGCCGTAAAAATTTCTTTAGCTTCCGCCTCAGTAAGTTCCCCGCCGATTTCCGCCGCAAGAATATACCGGCTGTCCGTCGCTCCGCTCACAGTTTCATTAGCGTCCGCAGGATTGTAATAAAATCCAGTTCCGCTTTCGCGGTGGCTTACATTTTCCAGCTCATCAATAAAAGGCTTGGCTTCATCAGAAGAAATTTTTCCTTCAAGCGCGTCAAGGGCTTTTCTGTAGGCGCGCGTAACAAGCGCAACGTAATAAACGCTTTTCATACGGCCTTCAATCTTTATGGAATCAACACCCGCTTTTTTCATATCCTCAAGGTGTTCCACCATGCGCAAATCCTTGCTGGAAAGAATCGCCGTAAAATCATCGCCTTCAAAAACCGGAAAATATTCACCCGGCCGTTTTTCTTCTTCAATAGAAAGCAAACCAGACTCCGCAAGCCGCTTCGCCTTATCCGCCTCTGACAAAAGCTTAAAATTCCATCTGCAGGTATGGCTGCATGCTCCGGCCTGCGCGCTCCTTGCCGTAAGATACGCGCTCATAAGGCAGCGTCCGGCATAGGCAATGCACATCGCTCCATGGGCAAAAGCCTCCAGCTCAACATCAGGAACAGCATCCTTTATTTCGCGGATTTCTTTTAATGTAACCTCGCGTCCAAGAACAACACGCTTAAAACCCATTGATTTGTACATTTTAACGGCTTCACGGTTCACACAGCTAGCCTGAGTGCTTACGTGCAGCTCAACATCCGGAAAGTATTTCTGCAAAATAGGCACAATTCCAATATCCTGCACAATGAACGCATCAATCGGATACGCCTTGAAATAATCAATATTCTGCAGAAAATTATCAATATCGCGGTTGTGGAACGAAATATTCAGCGCGCAGTGCAGCCGCCGCCCCGGAAAGCGTTCCTTCAGCGCAATAACTTTTTTGTATTCATCCTCATAAAAATTATCCGCCTTTACGCGCAGGGAAAATTTTTTCAAACCGATATAGGCCGCATCCGCGCCATAAGCGTACGCATAGTAAAGTTTTTCAACATTTCCAGCCGGAGAAAGCAATTCCATCATGATTCCGCCCTCAAGCTCTGTTCAAGTCTAGGCTTGTTTTCATAAGTCTGACGTTCCGCATTTTCAGAAGACCCCGTAACCTGCTCCGCAATTTTAGAAAGCGCCTCGTGACTGGATTCAAGAAATCCTTCCGCAAGCTGAAACAGATGCATCATGCCCGGAAAAACCTCAACAGACGAGTCGACGCCGCAACCTTTTAAAATTGAGTCAAATTTCTTTGCGTCATCAACAAGAATTTCCTTTTCTCCCACCTGGATATATGTAGAAGGAAACCCTGTCAACTGCCCTGGATTTGCAAGCATCGGCGAAACAAGAGGATTTTCAAGATTGGAGGCGTAAGTATAAACTTCCGCGCTCTGCTTAAGCACATCCTTTGAAATAAGTTCATCCTGCGCCTTTTTCTGCGCAAACAGCGCAGCGCCTGGACTTAAATCAAGCCACGGAGAAAGAAGCACAACCTTCTTTATACAGTTCCTGTAGCGTTCACGCAAATTCAAAAGCAGCGCCATAGCGATTGAAGCGCCCGCTCCATCCGCCGCGATTATAAATTCAGGCAGCACCTCCTGCCGGTTTCCGTTTTCGTCAACAGAAGAGTCCAGCGAACGCGCAATCTGCTCTTCCGTAAACAGCGCCCGGAACACCGACTGAATATCTTCTATGGCAGCAGGAAAAGCATAGGTCGGCGAAAGACGATATTCAGGAACAACAACGCGGCTAAAAGTGCGGTTTGCAAGAATCGAACAAAAACTTCTGTAGCTCGCCCTTGAACCGCCCACAAACGAACCGCCATGGATATAAAACAGCACGCGCCTGGAAGAATAAAGTTCCGGCGAAAGAACATCGCAGTTCACTCCGCCGTAATTATGCTCCTGACGCTCCACATGATTCGGAAGAATCGGACAGTAAAAAGCCTCTTCAATTTTTTTTCTAAACGAATTTATATTCAACTTTGAACTATATGACAAAAGCCTTAGTTTTTTCAAAGCCGCCTTTCTGTTATCAGTTTCTGCCATACATAAAAGTATAGCAAATCACTATTTTTTTTGCTATTCTTAAATTATGCCAATTAAAATTAATGCTGACCTGCCGGCTGTAAATACGCTTGAGCAGGAAAATATATTCGTAATGACAGAACAAAGGGCCGAAACCCAGGAAATCCGCCCTTTAAAAGTGGCAATAGTAAACCTTATGCCAACGCGGGAAATAACCGAAGTACAGCTTCTGCGCCTACTGGGAAACACCCCTCTGCAAATAGAAATTTCGCTTATACGCATGGAGCACCACAACTACAAGCACACAGGAAAAGAATACCTGGAAAAATACTACATTCCTTCAAGTGAAATATTCAAGAACAAATACGATGGAATGATTATAACAGGAGCGCCTGTAGAACAGCTTCCTTTTGAAAAAGTCGACTACTGGGACGAGCTCTGCAAAATCATGGACTACGCAAAAAAACACGTATTTTCAACACTGTACCTGTGCTGGGGCGCGTTCGCAGGACTTTACCACCTTCACAACATACAGAAAATCCCGCTCGAAAAAAAACTATTCGGAATTTTCCAGAACAAACGCACAACCATGAACGACTCCCTTTTGCGCGGAATGGACGATCTTTTCCCAATTCCACAGAGCCGCCACACAACTGTAAACGAAAGCGACGTGCTGGCCCGACCGGAACTTACGATTCTTGCAAAATCCGACGAGGCAGGAGTAACGCTCATAAAATCAAACAATGACCGCGAAATCTTTATGACCGGACATCTGGAATACGACACAAACACCCTTGCAAACGAATACTGGCGGGACAAGAATAAAAACCTTCCGATTGAGCTGCCAAAACATTACTTTGAGAATGACGACAGCACATCATTTCCAATCTCCACATGGAGAAGCACCGCCCACCTGTTTTTCAGCAACTGGATAAATTACTACGTTTACCAGGAAACACCGTACGACCTTAAAAATCTGGAAAACTAAACAAAAAAGGCGGAAAACGCCGCTCGCGTCTCCGCCGCTCACTACTCTGCAAAAGCCCATGGTCTTTTGCAGACGCCGCACCATCATCAAGAAGGGCGGACAACCGCCCTACGCCTCAAACTCAACATACGTTTCGTTTTCGTCTACCCACCGTGCGGGCTCAATCGCCGCCCGCAACGCCCGCTAGCAGGAAAAGGATTATACTATTTAATAATATCGTACATTTAAGCAACATTTCTCTAAATAGTTAAAAGAAATTAAAACATGTAGTAAAGCTGATTTAAAAGATACTAATATTTTTCATCCAAAACTGCTTCCATAGCTCGGAATAGTTCGGTCATCAACTTATTTTTCTTCCTAGTAATTCAATTTATCTATATTACAATAAAAACTTTACATTCAGTCAATTTTATATTAAAAAAAACAAGAAGAATGAGTAACAATTTGACATTTTTACAGAAATAAAAAATAATATTTTAAATATTAATTTAAGTATAGTTATAAAAAATTCAATGCGATGTTTTTTTTCTTTAATAGTACAGCAAGCATGTCAAAATTTTTTTTCAGTGTTTCTATTTATCCTGATAACAAAAATCTATGACTATTATAAATTCACTGGAATCACAGAAATCATAAAGGCGGCAAAAAAATATGAAAAATAAAATCATTTATTTAATCTTACTAAATCTTTTGGCATCTACTTATTCAAATGAATGTATTGATATGATGGGCTTCAAAAAATGCAAAATTTCTTTTTATTGCAACAACAATATTACAGAAGTTCAAAAAAGCATTCAGGATAATCTCAACTCTCTTTCAAGCCAAAAAGATAAAATTTCCGAAGAATTATACCTAACTTTGGAAAATAACTTAGTCATAGAAAAAATAAATTTTACTCCTGATAATGATACATCAAAAAAAGAAATTTATTTACTGATTAATAATCAATCTGTAAAAAACGAGTTATTTCTGAAAGATAAAAATATAAAAAAATTAACCAGTGATTATTTGGTATCAATTGCTGATTTAAAAACTCGAACGCTTTGTTTTCTAACTTCTTCAAAAATGTACTCAGAATCAATGACAATTAAAGATCTATATTTAACCGCTCTGAAAAACAATAAAAAATCCTCTAATGCCTTGCTTGGTTATGGAATCTGGTTATATTTTGCGCCTCCTATAGTAGGAGGTGGATATCAAGAATCATTAAAAAAAATCATTGAAGCAGAAAAAAACTCAGTCTATGATGAAGATTTATATTTTATCTTAATATATAAAAGTCAGGTTTTGTTTGTAATGAAGCGCAAGGATGAATATGTAAAAACTATTGAAAAAGCTCACAATTTGATTCCTTCAGAAGTATTTACAAAAGACATTGAGGCAATTAATGAAAAAGGTTCTGTTTTTTTTGATTAATATATACTTTTTTGCAACACCTTTAGTTTCAGAAGAAAATTTTAATCTTAAACTTTTGGAGAAATATTATTCTGCAGAGAATATTTCTAAAACTGAGATACTTGGTTATTATTCGGAATATAAAGAAAAGTATTTTCAGAATAAAAATATAGAAAATCTAACAAATTATATTGAAGCATGTACTTTATATTCAACCTTGTATTCATCTGGTCAAATTCCAGATTTTAAGACTGAAATAGAATCTTTAAATGAAAAACTTCAAAATGAATTAAATAATTATCCTTTTTCTTCTGAAGTATTAATGACATATGCTGATTATGTCTATTCTGAGTTTTCATGGAAAAAAGACACAACTTATAACATTTTTGTTTTACCTAATATATACAGGAAAATAATAAATTTAGATAAATCTAATGAAGCAGCTTTAGTAAAACTTGCGCTTTGGTATATTAGCGCAAGTAAATATTCTACCTCAAACTGGAATTCCTTTATTTCAAAACAGGAATCAAAAATTGAAAAGTTATCAAATCCTGATAAATTCAACGGATATTTATTATATTCAATGTTCTATATGAAAAAATACAATGTAGAAATGGGAATGAAATATTTAAATAAAGCTAGAGAATTATATCCCAAAAATCCACTTACATTCTTTATTGAACAAAATTACAAAAATGGAAAAATCGGATGGTAAAATGTTAATAGTAAAAAATCTTACAAAAACTTATTCCCTTGAAAAGCAAAAGCATTATGCAAACAAAGATATAAATTTTTCTGTAGAAAAAGGAAAAATGGTCTGGATTTATGGAAATTCAGGCTCAGGAAAAACAACATTGCTGAATATGATTTCAGGTCTAGATATAGCCGACCAGGGAATTGTTGAATGGAACGGAACGAATATTTCAAAGCTTTCCTGCAATCAAAGAGCTGATTTTAGATTAAAAAATATGGGAGTAGTTTTTCAATTTTTTGACATGATTAAAACCCAGAATATTTTTTCAAATGTGTCCATTCCTTTAAAACTTTTAAATACAAATAAAAGTGAAATAAGTAAAAAAGTTCATTCCGTCTTAGAAAAATTCGGCATAGAAAATTTATCCAGTAAAAAACCATGCTGTCTGTCTGGGGGAGAACGACAAAGGGCAGCGATTGCAAGAGCAATTATCTCAAATCCCAAAATTCTTATTGCAGATGAAATCACTGCCAGTCTTGACACTGAAATGTCAAGGCAGGTTTATAAAATTTTAAAAGATTATATTGTAAAAAATAACTGTATTGGAATTTTTGTTTCTCATGATCCTTTGATAAGAGAATTCGCAGACGAGATTTATGTAATGAAAAACGGGAGTTTAATAAAAGAAGATGGTTTTATTGATTAATTTAGCATGGAGCAATCTCTGGTATAACAAAAAAAGAACGACTCTTCAGTTTCTTTTAATTTTAATAACTTTGTCAGCTCTAATTTTATATAAAGGATATGTTGATTATTCAAAAGAAGGAATGGCACTAGGCTTCATTGAAAAAAGCGGACATATACAGATAAAGTCTAAACATTCGGAACATTTAAATCCTGAAGATTTATATAAACTTGGTTTAAAGTTAAGTGAAAAAGTAGAAGTTGAAAATCTTGAAGCAGTTTTAAAATTTTCCGGCATTATTGGCAATGAAAATATTTCAACTATTTTCTGGGGAGAAGCATATGATAATCCTAATAAAAGATACGGCGTTTGCGAAGGTTCACCTGTTTTTTCAAATACTGAAAATCTTGTCTTAGGAAAAGTCCTTGCAGAAAATCTGAAAATCACTTCTCCAGATGAATATGTGAATATTCTAACAAGCTCGCCTAATTCAGGAATGTCTTTGAGTTCATTTTCTGTATCAGGGATAACCGACACCGGAATTCCAGAAAATGATGCAGGACTTGTTATTGCATCAAGACAAACAATCATAGATTTTTTAGGAGAGGATAATATTGCATCATATATTCAAGTTTTTCTTAAAAAAAATAGTGATTTAAAAAAATTCGAAAAAAGAATAAACGAGGAATTTCCTGAATATGAAATTAAAAACTGGATTGAATTAAATCCTTCCTATAATCAAGTCAATTCCATGAACGAAATGCAATACAAAGTTGTAAGCATAATTATGTGTATTCTGGTTTTTGTCGCATTAACACAATCTCTATCCACAGCATTTAACGAAAGACTATATGAATTTGGCATGCTGGAATCAATCGGATTAAAAAAGGTCAAGATTTTCTTGATGCTTTACCTGGAGGTTCTATTTTTAGTTATTTTTGGCATAAGTTCTGGTTTAGTTTTTGCAAGAGTCACAGCCCTAATAATCAGAGCATGCAATATAGAGTTTATTCCTCCAGGGTATTCCGCTGGATTTATTCTCAATTTTTTCATAACAAAGAAAAATATATTTACTTCAATTGCATTTATTTTTGCCACCTGTTTTTTATCCGTTTTAATTCCAATCAAAAATGTACTACGCAATACCGTTGTAAATTTAATGAATCGTCCGGAGTAGAGATATGAAAAAAAAATTTTTAGTTTTAATTTATATATCAATTGGCATGGTTTTAGCCGCTAATGAAGAACCTTTATTTTTCAAGAAATTTGTTACGGTAAACAACGCTTTCATCGGCAAATCATTGTTTGCAGAACAAATACTAGCCACTTATGATTCTAATCAAAATAAAACAGAATATGTAAAAGCCATCAGTTTTTTCTCTGGCGAATCACAATTAACATATTTTGATAAAAGTTATTTCCTAGGAACAAATGTCGGATATTGGATTATGAATAACCGCATGAAAACTCCATTGAAGGTTTCTGGAAATTATCAAGTTCAGCAGATAGAAATTCAGGATATTTTACGCATTGATTTTGAAAAAGATTATTCTATCAAAAAAATAGAAAACAATTGTGTTTATCTGAATAGAACAAATAAAAAAACAATATATCCTTTTTTGGAAGTAAAAAAAATTTCAGATACTCAATATGAAATTATTTTTAAAGATAAAAATAATAAAGACATAAAAAAAGCTGTTTATAAAAACGGAAATGTCTCAGGATTTAACTGCTTTTATGAAATAGAAATTTATAATCTGATTTTTAATAAAAACACATATTTTAAATATCCAACAAATCTAGTCAAGGAAAAGAAATTACCAGCATCACTTTTCACTCAAAATCAAATGTATAATTTGATAAGTTTTATAAAACAGAATGGATTTGTTACAGAATGAAAAAAATAATTCTTTATCTATCGTTTTTATTATTCTGTATACCATCTTTTTCATTAAATTTTGGTTTTGATGTAAATCAAGAAAATATTTTCTCTGAAAAAACAGAATATATTCCGGCTTTTTTTGATAGCACTCAGACGGATATATTTGTTAATTTCTCTTACTCTTTTAACAATTGCTTAGTATCAGTTTATCCGAATCTTTGCTTCAAGGATGATAACTTATACTTCAATATTTACAAATTTAAATTCAATCTTTTCTTTGACACCTTTGCTTTTTCTCTGGATAAAGACATTTTTTATTACGGAAAGGGTAGCTTTGAAAACTTATCAATCCCTCAAAGTATTACAATCAGGGATAAAAATGTTAATTCATGGCACAGCAAATTTGATTTCTTTTTTTTAGGTCAAACAATTTCTATAGGCGCTTTACTTGATAAGGAAATAGACTATTACAAGACGCCATCTTACTTGAATCCTTTTTTTATTTTCAATTTTACCAGTACTTATTTTAATTTAATTTATGGCATTGATTATTTATGGCAGGAGAACGATTCTCTAAAAAATTCTTTAGAATTAGAATTTCTTTCAACTAATGATTTATCTTTATACTCTACATTAAGTTATGTTACAGACTTTACAAACGAAAATGATTTAAGGGGTAATATCGGAATTTCAAAAGCATTCATTTTTAAGAATTTTATTATTTGTCCATCATGTGAGCTTAAATATAATTTTTTTAATAACAATCCGGAGCTTTCTTTTAATTTACATTCAGATTGTTTTGATTTTTTTAATTTAGATACAGGAATTTCTTATTCAAATTCAAATACGGAAAACTTAAATTTAAGAACGGAAATTAACTTCTATCTAAAATTATGTTCCATAAGAATTTTATACCAATCAACAAATTTATTAAAAGACGAAATGACGAACAAAGGATTTTTTTCGCTGGGAGTAAAATATGAAATATAAAATATTATTTTTTTTCGTTCTTCTTTTTTCTGAAGCACAATTTTTTTCACAGGAAAATATAAATTACACTGAAAGCAAAATGTTTATTGATACAAATTATTATGGATTACCTCTTGAAGGAAAAGCTGGATATAAATTCAGAAAAAATGATTTCAGCCTTTCACCTTACGCAAGTTTAATTTTTGATGTAAAAGAATCATATTCATTAAATATTACAGGCGGAGTAGAATTTATCTATAAGAGATTCCAATTAGAAAATAAAGTTTTATATGAATTATTGCCATCTTATAGTCAAGGAAATTATAGATTTCTAACTTATCAGATTGCACCCGGCTATATAAATGATTTATATTCAATAAAACTTCCTGTAAGCTATGGGCATAAAAAATTTTACAAAACTGACAGTACAAGTTTCAATGAAGATTACTTTTCTTGGAAAGCTTTGTTCAATGCGCATTTGCTTGATAATGGAACAGCAAGAATAACAAGTTTTTTTGAAGCAGAAGAAGTATCAATTTTTAACAAGCAGTTTAATTATTACAATGTGATTTTTTCACTTCCTTGTAGTTTTTATTTATCAATTTTCGACATTGGCATTAAATATGATTTTTCATTAGCCCATGAATTAAGTTTTAAAAACATTAATCCTACTGAAGAAGTTCGTATCAGTTTTCCTTATTCAAAAATAACTAAAAGATTTGAATTTGCCGAAGAGAAAAAAAATAATAAAATTATACATTCATTGGAAACTGAACAAAGGTTTTATCCTTTCAGAATTAAAAATATTTCATCAAATTTCTTTGTTTCTTTATTCGAAAATATAGGATTAGGATTAACAACAGATATGGATTTGAAATTCTTATATCAATGCGGTTTAGGATTAGGTTATAACCTCTATGATTGTGCTCCATTTACAATGCAGATTGGTTTTAATCAGGATAATAAATTTATTTTATTCTTTGGTGTTATTTCGAATATAAATCACAGGCCGTAAATATATATAACTGAATGTCAAATTTTTTATTAACACGTAGGCTCGCAAACCTAGTTTGCTGCGCCTACTAAGCACATCCGGCGTTCGCCGGGTTGTGCAAGGAAATTATTTAACTCCGTTGGACGGCGCTACTGCGCCGATCCAACTAAACACATAAGCCCATTCGGGCTTGTGCGCAAAGAAATTTATTAAACATGTAGGCTCGCAAACTCAGTTTGCTGCGCCTACTAAGCACATCCGGCGTTCGCCGGGTTGTGCAAGGAAATTTTCCTACTCGTTGGACGGCGCTACTGCGCCGATCCAACAAGGCACATCCACTCGGCTTCGCAGCAGAGGGTGTCGCCAACGTAGAGTTTTCCGGCCTGTTTTATCATTTTTGGACTCGTGCGCAAATATGTGATTTCCATGCGCGCCTTGTCTCCAGGACGAACCTGATTTCTGAACTTTACCTTGTCCAGAGTCGCAAAAAAGAACAGGCTGTTTCCGGGAACAATTCCCTGATAGCGCAAAGCGGCGCCGCCAGCCTGAGCCATTGTCTCGCAAAGAATCACACCAGGAACTACAGGATATTCCGGAAAATGTCCCTTAAAGAAAAACTCATTTTCGGTAAAAGTATGTTCACAAACCGCGCCCTTTTCATCCGCGCTGACAATAGCGTCAACAAACAAAAACGGCTCGCGATGCGGCAACAAAGATTTTATATCAGTAGTCAGCATTTTTTCTCCCATAAATCAAGAATTGCAAGTTTTACAAAAAAAACTTATTTTACCTTTTTCAAGATAATTGCGCCGTTATGACCGCCAAAACCAAAAGTCGCGCTCATCGCAGCATCAATATTCATATCTATTCCCTTGTTTGGAACATAATCAAGGTCGCAGCCGCCTTCAACATCCTGCTCTTCAAGATTGATTGTCGGCGGAACAAAACTGTCGTTAATCGCATTTATGCAGGCAATCGCCTCAATCGCTCCAGTCGCGCCAAGGCAGTGGCCGTGCATTGATTTTGTAGAAGAAATCTTAAGTTTTCGCGCATTTTCTTCGCCAAAAGCAAGCTTAACCATGTTTGTTTCAGAAGGATCATTGATATGGGTAGAAGTTCCGTGCGCATTGTAATACTGAATCTCAGAAGGATCCATTCCGGCGTCTTTCAAAGCGCGTGTCATACATTTAGAACCGCAGATTCCATCCGGATTTGGCGAAGTAAGGTGATAACCATCGCAAGAAGAACCGTAACCGGCAACTTCAGCATAAATTTTCGCACCGCGGGCCTTTGCGTGCTCATATTCTTCAAAAACAAGAACACCAGCGCCTTCACCCATTACAAAACCATTTCGCTTCTTGTCAAACGGACGGCTAGCCTTGGTCGGGTCATCATCAAAGCCTGTAGAAAGAGCGTGCAGAACTTCAAAAGAAACAATCGCATAGCCGTTGATTGTTGATTCAGCACCGCCAGTAAGGCAAACATCAAGCCGGCCTGAGCGAACCATGTCAAAAGCAACGCCCATAGCGTCAGTTCCAGAAGAACAAGCGGTAGAAACAGCCTGAACCGGACCATGGCATCCAAACTGCATGGCAATATTTCCGCCGGCTTCGTTCGGAATAAGCTCAGGAATTGTCATCGGAGCAGTCTTTGTGCATCCAGAATTAAAATAACCCTTTG
>OIXL01001053.1_pt1 | contig 11629 bp, 10 predicted proteins | sample 1587761 | NCBI WGS metagenome assembly OIXL01 (sample SAMN03283246) | human gut metagenome | biome: human-associated habitat; material: feces | host: Homo sapiens | place: Peru | collected 2012 | reverse complement strand
AAAGTCACAGAATACGGCGCAGATCACGTTGACGCTCTCCTTCGTCTATCATGTTGACCTCCCCGAAACTTGGAGCGATCTGAAAAAGGCGCTGGGTCAGCTTGCGCCCAAGAACACCGTGCTTTCTCAGCTTCTCGGAAAAGTGTTGCTGCACAACATTTCCACCGGGATCCAGCACGCAGGAGCTTTGCCGGACGAGAAAAAGGCGGAGGAACTGCGGACATTTCTACATAATACTCTTGACCTGAATCTGGGCGAAAGCGCAGAGGAGATCATGCGCGATGCAAAACATGGCGTTCTGTTCCGCGAAGAAGCAGCTCTTTCCGAAATAGACTGTGGCACATTCTGGACAGAGCTACTCTCCACGCGCCCGGTGGAGGACTACTATAACCGCGTCGATCCAGACGGCTTGTTTGAGCTTCTCTCTGAATTATCCTCTGCCTATGCCTATTTCGGCGGGAAAAAGGATGAGGAAATGGGCGAAGCGCAGGACTATCAAAATGCGCTGGAAGAAGCCTATCACACCCATTGGCAGAACAAAGTGCTGCTGCATCCGGACGTAGAGCGCGCAAAACGCCTCTTGGCGCAGGGCAAGTTTCCGGATTACGAGGATATTTGCCGTGAAATCCTCTTGGTCGAATATTCGGAGGAAGTCCCGCATGAGACCGCCGAGGATTTCGATGAATTGTCGTGGGAACGTGTTCTGGATGATGTGTTTGCAGACGACCCGGAAAAAGGGATGGAGATGTGGCGCCGGCTTCTGGATATCGCAGAGCCGAATCTGAAAACCAACGCCAAAACTGCCGAGAAACTGCTCCCGGATTGGGATTGGCTGGAGTCTCCAACGGACGACCAGGCGCTTCCGCTTTTGGTTGCGTTGGATGACGAGCGGTTTGTATCACAGCTTTTTGAAAGCGCGTACCTCGACAGATTGCAGTTCAATGTTCTGGAGATCTGTCGGGATTGTGGGGAGGAAACGCTGGCGCGGCATTGTATGGACCTTGCACTGAAAAATCCCTGTCTGGAGGAGCAGTGGAGGAAACGGTATACACAGGTCCTTGCGGCTGCACCTTCTTCAAAACGCACAAAGCCACCTGCCCGTGCACTTGCAAGACCGCCTGTCAGCACACAGAAAAAGCCGGCTGGCGAAAGCTATTATCAGTTCTGCAATGTGCAGTTCAAGGAGGATGGCGCGACGTATGCCTATCTGACCGGGGGAATTTCGCTGAAAGCAGGCGATTTTGTAGTCGTTCCGATCGGCGATCATCAAGCAGAAAAGCTTGCTCGGGTGACAGAGGTGTTCGTTTGCAGCACACAGAATGCGCCATATCCGCCGGAGAAGGCGAAATTTGTGCTCCGTAAGTCTGAACGGACAGCCTTTCCGGAACGCACAAAGCCGCAGCATCCTGCTCCGAAGCAGACAGCCGCGCCAGCACCGACTGAATCGAAGCGCACAGTTCCGCCTGCACAGTCCGCACCGATTGAAAATCCGCAGAAGTCTGCGCCGACTGTACAATCGGCAATCACACCGCCGATCGTCAGCCAGACGCCGACGGAGCCAGAAATAACCGAAAAGAAATCTACGCTGTCAAAGAAGCCGTTCCCGCTGGGAAAGCTCATCGCGGCAGTTCTGGCAGTAGCCGTGATTGCTGGTATCTCCATTTCCGTCTCGAACCGCAACAAGCAGAGAACAGCAGCTTATGAAGCAGCCCTGCAAGAACTGTCAAACGGCAATTACACTTCTGCCGAGCAGGACTTCTCGGAGCTTTCCGGGTATCGAGATGCGGCATCGCTGTCCGTCTACTGCAAGTACGCCGATATGTACAAAGACAGGACGGACTACGCAGGCGGGCAGGATGAACTTTCAAACATCACGCTGCAATATGACACGAGCTGGCAGCAGGATGTTGACGCACTGGAAACCCGCGTTAAGGGCTACAAGGCGGAGAAAGACGCCGCCGAGGAAGCCGAGCGTCAACGCATCGCTGCGGAGAATGCTGCAAAGCGGGAACAAAGCCTGAAAGATCAGTATTCCGGAAAACTGCCTGTGGATGGTATGCCCGTGAGCTGCTTAAAGTACACGTCACTTGGATCACCCACCAAAACCGAAAAGTGTCAGTTCTATGACAGCATGGATGTCCATAGACGATACAAAATTCTGCATTGGTATAACAGTGAGGGACAGACCGTAGCATATTGTCACTCTCATCAGCCAAAGGGTGAGTATACAGAAGTCATTTATGCCTTTACTTACTATGAGACCCCCATCGGTCGTCCCAACTCTGCCCCGGCTTGGACACCACCGAGTACATCGGGCGGCAGCAATTCCGGAAGCGTCCGGGATGACTACGACAATCCCGAAGACCTCTGGGAAGATAACCAAGATTGGTATGAGGACGAGGACGAAGCGTGGGATGAGTGGGAGAACGGATAATAGGCCTTGGATTGTGCGGAGAGGCAGAGCAATTTTAGACTCGCTATAGACAAAGAATACGCTGCCGGTGCATTCACCGGCAGCGTGTTTTCATATTTTCGAGTCGCGGAGCCACTGCTGGAATTCCTCCAGCGAGATGATCTCGCGGTCGCATTTTTTCTTTTCTTCTCGGGCTTTCTCGCTCCACGCATAAAACTGCTCGTCGGTGATGCGACCGGCTTTGATCCACGCGAAGCGCTTTTTATACTCCTTGCGATACGCCTTGAAAATGGGGTCGTCTGTCTGCTTTTTCGTCCACTGCCGGAACGCGCCGATCTCGCGGCAGCGCTGCTCGCCGTACTTCACGGGGCGCTCGCAGTACTCCGCGCTCACACGTCCAGTCTGCGGAAACCAGCGGCCGCAGTTCTTGCAGCGGCGCACGGTCACGCCGCGCTCGACGCAGCTTCGCAGCGAATAGTCGATCATGTCGCGCACGGCGGACGAGTATAAAACAGGCGCGCACCGTCTCGGCTCGACCGGTTCAAAGCTCAGCGGGATCGGCTCAAATCGGAACAGCTCCGGATCTCTCGGCTGGTCGTGATGATAGTTTTTCGCCGCCTGTTTCTGCGGTTCACGCCCGGCGGAATCCACGTCCAGCACGCATTCCAAAAACTTCTCAACCTGCTTCCTTGTCTCTGAAAACTGCTTTGCAAACTCCTTTAAGTCCAAAGCAATCGCCTGAATTTCCGCTTGATCGAAGCCATTAACGGAAATGCAGCCGAAGCAGCGCGTATATAAAAGGCGAAAGTAAATGTGCTTCTCAGCCAGCATACCCAACTCCACCATCGCGGCTGTATGCGCTCCGAGGTCACTGCTTTCGACGAAGTGTTCCCAATTCACGCTGATGCGTTCCAGCATCGGCGTGATTTCTTTTTCATCCAATTCCAGAAACGTCAGCAGACTTTCCAAAAACGGAAGCTCTAACTGCTTGGACGGCAGCCCCTGCATTCCGAACGCATCATTTTCAAAGAACTCCTTCTCACCGGAGAAATACATCTTTGCATACCACATAGCTCTCACCTCAAATATGGACTAATTGTAAATTATAAATGCAATAGTCTTGACAAAAATATAGCTCTATGTTACCTTAAAATCAGAAAGCTGTCTAAATTATTTTATCATAGTCTAACACCGCATAGACAGCTTGTCAACGAAAAGTTGCCCTGTACCTTGAAAATTTCACACCCATCTCCAAAGACGATACTCGCCGGGGAAGTATGCCGCGACGCTGCAAAAGCAGCCAGCGTACCGAGGCGAAGCCAACGCCGTGTGCGTCAACAAAAGGCCGCAGGGCAGGAACGGGTATGGAGGATGGTAACAGGAAAAGAAAAAAGCCGTCCGGCTGCTGCAACAGTCGGACGGCGCGCCGCGTTTCGGAAAACACGGACTGCAACTGTGTTAACTTTAACAGAGAGACCTCCGAAACGCAAGTTTTTTCTCTGAAATTTCTAAAATCAGATGGAGGTAAAAAGACTTTGAACACATCAAGCATCAAAAATTTTGACGAGCTGCCGCTGTTTCTCAATGCGCAGCTTGTCTCCCGCACGCTGGGCGTATCGCCGTCGAGCGCCTACGAGCTTCTGCATGAGGACGGCTTTCCGTCGCTGCGGATCGGCAGCCGGCTTGTCGTACCGAAGGAGCAGTTCCGCCTCTGGGTGGAGAGGCAGACAGGAGGCGCACATGAAGAATAAATACTATACCTCGCGCGATCCAATCAAAAACTACTTTCCTCTGCCGAATGAGGTTTTCGCCCTCGGTCTCTCACCGGGCGCATTGGCGGTCTACAGCTACCTGATGTACATTGAGGATCGGACGACATATCAGTGCCATGCAAGCTACAAAACGATTGGTAAAGCCGTCAATATGAGTCCGAACACGGTACGCAAATATGTGACCGAGCTGGTCGAACGTGGCCTCATTCAAACGGAGCGCACGACGATCATCACGCAGGATGGACGCAAGCAGAACGGAAGCCTTCTGTATACGCTCCTGCCCATTCAGTTCTCTATCCAGCAGTTTTACGAGCAAAAGCTTGCAAAGCTGGACGCAGAGTGTGAGCAGGAACGCATCCGAAAGCGGTTGGAAGCGTTCCAACAGGCGCAGCAGAAAAACGCCTGTCCGCCCGCGTGAGCCGCGTGTCGCGGCTGTGTCCGGTTTTCCGGGCACAGCCGGGCGCGTACCCGCCGGAAACCCAAAACCGGACGTTGCGCCGCCGTGCGGGAGCGTTGCGGGAACGCCAAGCACAGAAGAAGGACACCTGCGGGCAATTTCGGACAGAGAGCAAAGCCGCAAGCGGCGAAGCAGGAGAAAGCCAAGGTGTCGTGCGCGCACCTTGGCGAACACATCTGCCCGCAGTGCGGGCAGTTTGGGGCTTTGACGCAGGGGTTGTTGAGAGGGCAAAAATAGCCCCATTGGGGTCGGAAGCGCAAATAATCTCGCTGTTTCAAGGAAAACAGCGGGGTCACACACAAAATTGGAGGGAAATTAGCATGGCAAACAAGAAAATCAAATTTCCGCTCTGGCTTATGCCGGAAACCAAGGCGACGGTCGAACGTCTCTACCGGCAGGATGGATGCAGCAGTCAGAGCGAGTTCATGGAAAAGGCGATTCAGTTCTACTGCGGTTATCTGCAAAGCGAATACGCTGGAGACTTCCTGCCGAAGATCCTCGGTGAAACGCTGGAGGCCATCCTCAGTATGTTCGGTGACCGCATCGGACGGTTACTGTTCAAGCAGACCGTGGAACACAATGTGATGAACCACATTCTCGCCAGCGATACGGATATTGATGCCGCGACGTATCAGAAGATGCGAGGCATGAGCTACCAGGAAGTCGTGCAGACACACGGACAGATTTCATTCCCGGAGGTCCTGCGGAAGGAGAAGGCACTCTGAGCGAACACGGTTCAAAATCTGCACCACCATAGACAAAGAAAACACAAATGATAACTTTCTGATAACTCTCCGCGCGGGAGGTTGCTATTCTGTCTCCCGCGTGGTAGTTGTTAGAGAAAAGACATGAAAGAAAGGAGTCCTGCATATGGGAAAACGGCGGCCATCCGGGGATGGGATGGTCAGAAAGCGCGACGATGGGCGCTGGGAAGGGCGCATCGTCGTGGGGCACAAGGCAAACGGCGACCCGATCTTCCGGCACGTCTACGCGAAGACGCAGAAAGCGCTGACGGAAAAGCTGCACCAGAGCATTGAATGCTATCAGGACGTGGAGCTGACCGAGGACAGCCGCATGACGCTGGGCGAGTGGCTGGATCGCTGGCTTGCGGAATACAAGGACGGCACGATCCGGTCGGGCACGCTGGAAGGCTACCGCAATTATATCGAAAACTACATCAAGCCGCAGCTCGGCGGCAAGCAGGTTTCGCTCATCACGACGCAGGACGTGCAGCGGATGTACCGGCGGCTGAAATCCGGTGGGCGCGTGCGCGAGGACGCGGAGGGCAGCAAGCGGCTCTCCGATTCGACCGTGCGGCACATCCACACGATGCTGCACGGCGCGATGAAAGCCGCGGTGCAGGCGCACATCATTCCGAAAAATCCGACCGAGAACGCAACTGTGCCGAAATCCAACTACAAGCCGATGCAGGTACTGAACGAACAGGAGCTGGACACGTTCCTGCAAGCGGTTCAGAAGGACGATATCTGGCGGGATTTCTTCTACACGGAGCTTATGACCGGCCTGCGGCGCGGCGAGATCTGTGCGCTCATGTGGCGCGACTTCGACGCGAAGGCCGGGACGCTCGGAATCTCCCGGACGCTGCACAGCAAGGGGCAGGGCATCTACGCCCTCGGCGACACGAAAACGAGCCAGGGCAACCGCACGATCATCCTGCCGGAGAGCGTCGCGGCGCTGCTGCGGGCACGGAAGAAAAATTCTATCAGCCAATGGATTTTCCCGCAGCCGACCAGTCCGGAGCTGCCGATGAATCCGGGAACGGCATACCGGCGGCTCAAAACGCTGTTGGAGGAAGCGGGACTGCCGAGCATTCGCTTCCATGATCTTCGTCATACGTTCGCGACACACGCCCTCACCAGCGGCGTGGACGCGAAAACGCTGGCCGGGATTCTGGGACACACGAACGCCAGCTTCACGCTCGACACCTACACGCACGTCACGCCGGATATGCGCGAAGCCGCGGGCGGCATCGTCGGCGGCTTCATGGAGGACCTATTCGGAAAGGAGCTGAAGCCTTGGCAAAGAAGCGAAAAGCAGGCGACGGACTGATCCGTCAGCGCGCAGACGGACGCTGGGAGGGGCGGTACGTTGTCGGCTATGACGATCACGGCTACCCGAAAACAAAGGCCGTCTTCGGCAAGAGCAAGCGCGAGTGCACCGAAAAGCTGGCGGCGCTCAAAATGCAGCTCGGCGGCATTCCGTCGGACAAGCTGCGGCCGGAGATGCGCTTTGCCGACTGGCTGGATTACTGGTATGAAACGCACTGCAAGCCGAACATTCGCACCTCGACGCAGTCCGGCTACGAAGACCGCATCCGCCTGCACATCAAGCCGGAGCTGGGCGAGATTCCGCTGAACAGGCTGACGCAGAACGACCTCCAGCAGTTTTACGCGCGGCTGAAAAAGAGCGGCCGCAAGACGCGCACGGAGTATTATGGTGAGGGCCTGTCCGACCGCATGGTGCGGATGTGTCACGCGACCTGCCGCTCGGCGCTCCAAAGGGCTGTACAGGATGGACTTATCCGCATGAACCCCGCCGAGGGCTGCAAGCTGCCGCCCAAAAAGGCGCGCGAGATGCAGGTGCTGGCGCGGGATGAATTGCAGCGGTTTCTCATTCAGGCGAAAGCCGAGAGGTACTATGAGCTGTTTCTGCTGGATCTGGCGACGGGTCTGCGGCGCGGCGAGCTGCTGGCGCTGCAATGGGACGACCTCGATTTTGAAACGGGCGTCCTCACGATCAGCAAACAGGTCAGCTTGGTTCGCGGCAAGATCGTGATGAGCGTGCCGAAGACGAAAAGCTCCATCCGCAAGCTGGTGCTGCCGCCCGCCGTCGTGCAGGTGCTGCGGGAATACCGCGAAAGCGTCCACTCCCGCTGGATGTTCCCGTCGCCGGTGCTGGAGGATCTGCCGCTCAACCCCGGTTCGGTCTACGACCGATTGCAGCTGATTCTGGAGCACGCAAACTGCAAACAGGTGCGTTTTCATGACCTCAGACACACGTTCGCAACGTTGGCGCTGCAAAACGGGATGGACGTGAAAACGCTCTCCGCCATGCTGGGGCATGTGTCGGCGGCCACGACGCTGGACATTTACACGCACTCGACCTCTGATATGCAGCACGCCGCCGCGCGGAAGATCGACTGCGGCATCGGCAAGGCAGAACTCCCGGACGAGACTGCGCCACAGGCAAATGCGCCCGCCATCGTTGATTTTCAGCCTTACATGGGCAAGGTCCGCAAACCCGGAACGGGCTGCATCAGCCAGATCAACGACCACCTCTTTGAGGGACGATACTCCCCGACATGGATCGACGGCAAGAAGCACGCGAGGAATGTGTATGCGCATACGCGCGAGGAATGCGAGGAGAAGCTGAAGGTGCTGATCGCGGAGATGAAAGCGGAGCTGGCGGAGTTGAAACGGCAGAAAGGCGACAGGCATTGAACGGATGAACGGGATGCAGCCGCCCGGTGTTGGGAGGCTGCGATTGTGTTTTGCAGGCAGGTTTGCTATAATAAGGCAAATCAAAACTTATGGAGGTAGCGCTTATGTGCAAAGACATTCAGATTAAAGAGGAGCGAATATCCTCAATAGAATATATCGAATTTCTAAAGCGCACGGATTTAGGGTCGCAGTATCCGAAGGAACGGTTCGAGGAAAGGATAGCAAAGCTGGTTGATCACGTATCAATCAGTCTTGTTGCAAGAAACAGGGATCATCAAATTGTCGGTGTCCTATTCGGATTAACCGACTATGCCTATTGGCTTTATGTAACTGATTTGGGTGTAGACAGAGACTATTTACACCAAGGGATCGGTACGGAATTGATGGAAACAGCACATTCTTTGGCAGGCGGCGAAAAAGATGTTGCTGTATATCTGGTTGCAAACGAAAATGCCATTCCATTTTACGAAAAGTTGGGAATGAGAAAGGCAGATGATGTGATGGAATATAACCACATTGAATGGACACCTTTCACTGTAAAGTAATCAACGTAATGCAATAGATAAATCAGAATTTGTGGAGGAACAAACATGACAAAGAATACTATGATTTTTATTTTTTTAAACATGATATTCCTACTTATTTGGTATGCAACAAACAAAATAAGAAGCACTAAAGTTGGTAAAGAACTAGATAATGGGTTTGAATTTTACAATAGTTTAAACACTAGTGATAAAGAAAATTATTGGAAAGAAGATACTAAAATTTTGAGGCATCATCAACAAGTGTGGGTAAATATTAATCAAATTGTATAAACTTTGACTGTCTTATTTCATAAGGCAGTTCTATTTTTTTATACAAGTCTGAACAGACAATCATAATCATATCAATTAGGTTTTGAATGTTTCTAAAACCGTATGCCTTTCGAATCATAACTTTAATTTTATTGTTCATTGATTCAATTCGTGCATTGGATAATCCATGATGTACAGTTGCGATTATAGCCTCTTTATGTCTTCTTATTTTTTTACTCAATTCTACAAATACCGGTATTCTACATCTACATGCCCATGTCAACCATTTATTAAGTTCATGTTCTACATTCTCTTTTCCACATTGAAAAACAAATCTTAATCCTTCTTTTAATTGATAGCCTCTGAATAGTATTGGATACAGATGTTTTATCTCATCCAGTTTATTTTTCTGATATGGAGTTAAATTCTCTGGATTCTTTCCCAGTGGATATTTTGCGCCTTTTATAGAAGGTGCTTTTTTTACCACTTTTTCACCTTTTTTAGGACGACCTCTTCCTCGCTTTGATTGGCTTCTGTCACATTTTAAAGAGTTATGCCAGATTTCTTTGCGAAGTGTATCCATTGCGTCTATAGCCCATGAAACAACATGAAAACCATCAATACACCTTTCTGCATTTGGACAGTATTCATCAATGCATGATTTGATCCATCTAGCTCCATCAGCTGATACTAAAGTGATTCTATTCCTTTGCTCTGCTGTTAAAAGTTTAAAGAACTTCTCAAGCACAACTTTACCAGTACCTTCTCCTACCCAGACCACCTGGTTTGTATCGTGATCTGTTACAACAGTCACATATTTATGACCTTTTTTGTAGCTGGTTTCATCAATTCCTATACGTGTTAGATTTTTAAAGCGAACCAATGAATCAGGCTCATATATATTTTTAGTTCGTGAAAGAACCGGTCCTACTGTATTCCATGAAATACGCATTATTCTAGAGACTTCTTTCTTGTTTAAACGTAAAGCCAAGTAAGCCACTTGTTGTTCAAATTCTTTTGTATAAGACGAATTATGACTAGCCCATGGAACCATTTCAGTATGAACACCATGTTCAGAACATTCTACTCTATGAACATCGGCAACAATAAAGACAGCACAAGAACCAAAATCAAGATGTCTCCATTTTCTACACTTTGTGGTTGTATCATAGCCATTACATTTTCTGCCACAAATAGGACAACGTTTTTGTTGTCCCTTTGTAGCTTTAATCTGGATATAAAAAGATTGAGAAGTAGGTTCAAAAGAAACATTAATAATCGTAATACAGTTGACATTAAGCAGTTTTTTTAGTAGTTTTTTAGATAGCATATGGTATTTCCTTTCAGTTTGAACAGCTAAAAAAATACCATATGTTTTTTTATTATTCAATTTTTAACTTAAATACCTTTATATAAAGCATTTATTCTTATTTTTCTATATAAATCTACCCACATTTATTGATGAAGAGCCTTATTTTCAAAAATATAACGATTAAACAAACAGAAAAAAAGCCTCTATCCGAAGACAAAGGCTTTAATTACTTATTAAGCTTAAATTACTTAATTTCTACAGTAGCTCCAGCAGCAACTAATTTTTCTTTAATTGATTCTGCTTCTTCTGGAGATACGTTTTCTTTAATAGCAGCTGGAACACCATCTACTAATTTCTTAGCGTCAACTAATCCTAAACCAGTGATTTCACGTACGGCTTTGATTACAGCAACTTTTGTTCCACCAACATCTGTTAATGTAACAGTTACTTCGCTAGGTCCTGCAGCTTCTTCAGCAGCAGGCTGATCGGCTCGTTCTCCATCACAAACACAGGGGGAGAGAGGATCTCCTCCAGCGGCTTGTCCGTCACGCCGCACCCCACGTAAAAGTCCTTCTGGTGCACCGTGCCGATAATGTGGTCGATGTCCTCCCGGTAGATCAGCAGCCGGGAGTATTTCGTCTCGGTGAACAGCTCCGCCACCTCCTCCTTGGAGGCGGTCACCGGCAGCGCGGCAAGATCCACCCGGTGAATGAGAATATCCTGCGCCTCCTGGTCGGAAAACCCGATGGCGTTTTTCAGCAGGTCGCCCTCGTCCTTGTCGATGCTGCCGTCCTGCTGCACCTCGTTCACCAGCATCAGCAGCTCCTCCGGCGACATTCTGCTGTCGGGGTCCAGATGGAACACCCGCGCCAGCAGCTTTTTCCACAGGGAGAACGCCGCGTTCAGCGGCATCAGCAGCCAGATCATCAGCTGTAAGAACGGCGCGGCGGTCATCGCCCAGTCCTCGGCGCAGTCCTTGGCGATGCTCTTGGGACTGATCTCGCCGAAGATGAGCACCACCACCGTCACCACCACTGTGGACAGCGTGGCACCGGCGTCGCCGAAGCTCTTCACGAACAACGCCGTGGCGAGGGACGCCATGGCGATATTCACAATGTTGTTGCCGATAAGGATGGTGGACAGCAGCCGGTCATATCGCTCCAGCTGCCTGCAAACCAGCGCGGCGCGCCGGTTACCCTTTTCCGCCAGCATCCGCAGCCTCGTCAGGTTTGCGGAGGAAAACGCCGTCTCCGTGGCGGAAAAATAGGCGGAAAACAGCAAACATACCGCTATAATGACAATAATAGTTGTATTTGACAAAGCAGTAAACTTCCTTTTTTAATAAATCCCGCCTATTATATACGAGAACCGTCCCCCTGTCAAGTGCACCCAGAGCAGGGACAGGCGCAATAGACAGGGG
>OIXL01001048.1_pt1 | contig 11655 bp, 12 predicted proteins | sample 1587761 | NCBI WGS metagenome assembly OIXL01 (sample SAMN03283246) | human gut metagenome | biome: human-associated habitat; material: feces | host: Homo sapiens | place: Peru | collected 2012 | reverse complement strand
CGGTTCTGACATAACGGCCTCCGTCACTCAATAAATAAAAACGTGGTTGCTGCCACGATATTGCGACAGCAACCACGTAACTGGCCTACAGCGTTTCCGTTTACGGACTCAGGCGAAATACTCCTCGACGGCCTGCGCGAGTTCATCTACCGAATCCAGAATACGGTATGCGCCATGGGCTTTGAGCTCTCCGGGCTCCGCATAGCCCCAGCCACAGCCGAGGCAGTCCAAACCGCACGCCTTGGCGCCGTCGGCATCGGTCCAACGGTCGCCGACCATCAGTGCCTTGTCTCCTGCGTTCTCGTCGAAATCGATGTGCTGGAAAGCCCAACGGATCACTTGGTCCTTGTCGAGACGGGAATTGTCCTCGCTGGCACCGTAGATGCCGTCGACCATGGTGTCCAAGTGGAAGTGCTCGCAAATCGGAATGCATTGGTATTGCGGCTTGCAGCTGGCAATCGCCAGATAGTATCCGTCGGCACGCAGTTTGGCGAGCTGCTCCGGAATACCTTGGTAAATCGTGTTGTTCAGGCGGCCGGGGACTTTCTGTCCGGGATTGTTCGGGTCGTCGAACACGGCCTCGTCGGCGTAATACTTGCGGTAAATCCTCACGCCTTCGTCAAGCTTGTCATCCGGAATGCCGTTGCGATTCTCTTCCTGTATCTGACTGTTTTTGTGACAGGCGGCATTATCATCAGCAGACTTGAGGGGCTTCCTCTGATCTCCTGTCTGTTCGAAACCGCTTCCGCCATCGGAACCGTCGGCGTAAGCCTCGGCATCACAAGAGAGCTCGGAACAGTCTCTCGGTTGATTCTTGTGCTGATGATGTTCTGCGGAAGAGTCGGCGGACTGACAGTTGTATTTGCAACCATCTCGCCCCGTGCGGGAAGCGAACTCCATTACCCGCAGGAGAATCTGATTGTAGGATAGGCAGGATAACGCTTTTCGAGCGTTACCCCGGAAAGGATAAAAGGATATCGATATGAAGACTTTTTTACTGATCGGACTTGGAAGCTTCGGCAACCACATCGCACGCAAACTGTATGACATGCACCATCAGATTCTCGGAATTGACATGGATGAGGACAAGGTCCAGCGGGCACTTCCCTATCTGACAGACGGTCAGATAGGGGACGCCACAGACCGTTCCTTCCTGTCCTCTCTTGGTGTTCAGAATTTCGATGCCTGCATTGTGACCATCGGAGAAAATTTCGAAGCTTCCATCATCTCCGTTGTCCTCCTGAAGGAGCTTGGTGCCCGCAAGATTATTGCCAAGGCATCGCACGGGATCCAGGAGCGCCTCCTTCTTCACAACGGCGCCGATGAGGTTATTTATCCTGCCAAGCAGCTCGCGGCCTGGACCGCGATCCGCTGCTCCTCCGATAAAATACTGGATTACTCGCAGCTCGATGAGAATTATTCCATCTACGAGCTCGCCATTCCGGAAAACTGGGAGAATCAGAGCCTCCTGCAGCTGAATCTCCGCAGCAAATACAGCATCAACGTCCTCGGAATCCGGGAAAATGGCAGGCTTAACATGAACATTGCTCCCGATACGGTTTTCCACACCGGAAGCTCGGTTCTTCTGCTCGGACCGCAGAATATGGTGCAGAAGTGTTTCCGGCTTTAAGCCGGAAACTGCTCCTCCACGTGATGGCAGGCAACATACCGGCCATCTACCTTCTTAAGCTGCGGCTTTTCCTTTGCACACCGCTCCGTCGCATACGGACAGCGGGTACGGAAGCAGCAGCCGGACGGAGGATTCACCGGGCTCGGAATCTCTCCCATCAGCATTTTTCTGTGCTCCCCGCGGACATGCGGGTCTGCCTTCGGAATGGCATCCATCAGAAACTCCGTGTAGGGATGCAGCGGCTTTGCATAGAGATCCTCTTTTTCCGCAATCTCGCAGACATTCCCGAGGAACATCACGCAGATCCGGTCCGCAATGAAATTGATCACGGACAGATCATGCCCGATGAACAGGTAGGTAAGACCGTACTTCTGCTGTAAGTCCTTCAGAAGATTCAGAACCTGGCTCTGCACCGACACATCAAGTGCGGACACCGGCTCATCACATACAATCAGCTCCGGCTGCAGTGCGATGGCTCTTGCAATTCCGATTCTCTGCCGCTGCCCTCCGGAGAACTGATGCGGATAACGATTCTGGAATTCCACCGGAACTCCAACCGCCTTCATCAGTTCCAGCACCCTTTCCGTAGTCTCTTCCTTATTCTTGCAGACATGATACGTCTCAAGCGGCTCAGCGATGATATCGCGAACCGTCATTCTCGGATCCAGACTGGCATAGGGATCCTGGAAAATCATCTGCAGCTTCGGCCGAAGCGGCCGGAAGGTCTTCTCATCCATGGAGGAGATTTCCTGATCATGAAAGGTAATGACACCGTCTGTCGCCGGGAGCATGTGAATCAGGGTCCGTCCAAGCGTCGATTTTCCGCATCCGCTCTCACCGACAAGCGCCAGCGTCTCTCCCTTATAGATTTTCATGCTGACCCCGTTGACCGCATGCACCTTCTGACCTTTTTTGCCCGTTGGGAATTCCTTATATACGCCTTCCGCATGAAGCAGAATTTCTTTTTCGCTACTCATGTTTACCTCACTCCCGCGTGTCGTTTCCGGCACCGGTTCCTCTACTGTATGGCACATGCCGACCAATGCTCTTCGCCCACCTTTTTCAGAACAGGCTTCTCCTTCCGACATGCTTCCACAGCGCACTCACATCTGGTACAGAACGTGCAGCCCTCCGGAAGATGCAGAAGGTTCGGCACAACGCCCGGAATGGTATGAAGCCGCTCCGGATTATTGCCAATACGGGGAATGGATGCCATCAGTCCCTTCGTATACGGATGCGCGGTATGATCAAACAGCTCGCAGGTCGGTGCCTGCTCCACAATCCGGCCGGCATACATGACATACACATAATCACAGATCTCTGCCACAACGCCCAGATTATGCGTGATGATCAGTACACTGGTCCCGGTTTCATCCCGCAGCTGCTTCATCAACCGCAGAATCTGTGCTTCAATCGTAACGTCCAACGCCGTGGTCGGTTCATCCGCAATCAGAAGATGAGGCTTGCAGATCATCGCCATCGCAATCATCACGCGCTGTCTCAGTCCGCCGGACAGCTCATGCGGATAACTGTCATAACGCTTCTCCGCCTCCGGGATTCCAACCTTTTCAAACATGTCAATGACGCGCTTTTTCGCTTCTTCCTTGCCGATCGTCCGGTCATGAACAAGGAGAGTCTCCTGAACCTGCCGCCCCACCTTCAGAACCGGATTCAGACTCGTCATCGGCTCCTGAAAGATCATCGAAATGTCATTTCCGCAGATTTTCCGGAGCTCTCTCTCCGGAAGCTTTGCCAGATCCTTTCCTTCGAACAGGATGCTTCCGCCGGCTATTTTGCCCGGATATTTGAGAAGCCCCATGATGGATCTCGCCGTCATGCTCTTTCCGCAGCCGCTTTCTCCGACAAGTCCGATGATTTTTCCCTTCGGAATCGTGATGTTCACACCGTCAACGGCCTTTGCCACACCCTTTTCCGTGTAAAAATATGACTTCAGTTCTTTGATTTCCAGAACATTTTGCTCTTCGCCCATAGTGCACCTTCCTCTCTGATCTGTCGTATTCCTGCCTGCTTCAGCTGTTCTTCATGTACGGATCCAGAACATCGCGAAGTCCGTCTCCGAGGAAGTTGAATGCCAGCACAACCACCATGATAGAGAGACAGGGCGCAAGACACAGCCAGGGCTGCGTAAACAGGAACTGCTTCGCCTGGTTGACCATCAGGCCCCAGGAAGCTGCCGGCGGCTGAACACCGATTCCCAGGAAGCTCAGTGAGCTCTCGGACAGGATGGAGGACGGAACCTCCAGCGTAAACAGGACAATCAGGCTGGGAATACAGTTCGGCAGAATATGACGCATCATGATCTTCCATCTGGACACACCGATGGAGCGCGCCGCCTCCACATATTCACTCTCCTTCAGGGAAAGTGTCTGCGAGCGGACCACGCGGGCAACGCTCGCCCAGTTGATCATCGACAGTGCAAGGAACAGGTTGATGGTGGAGCTGCCCAGGGTATACATGATTACCATCGCCAGAAGAAGAGACGGGATGGACAGCATGATATCCGCAATCCGCATGATAATGACATCTGTTTTCCCGCCGATGTAGCCGGCAAGAAGTCCCAGAATAATTCCGATCACCAGTGCCAGAACACTGGGCAGAATACCGATGACCAGCGAAACGCGCGAGCCGTAAAGGATCCGGGAAAATACATCCCGTCCAAGCTCATCTGTTCCGAAGGGGTGCAGTGCACTCGGTGCCTGCAGACGGTTGATGACGTCCTGCTCCGCCTCTCCGTAGGGAGCAATGACCGGGGCAAAAACAGATGCAAGAATGATCAGAAGAATGAGAAGCGCCGAGAACGCCGCCAGCTTATTCTGCCTGCACATACGCAGCAGCTTCTCCCGGATTCCGTCCTTTTCTCCCACCTGGCTGATTAGCTCCCGCGATTTTTCTTCCGAAGAAGCTGCCGCGGTTCCATTCTCCAGTGCAGCGATGAGTTCTTTTTTTCTCCGATACGTCATAACGTTCACGCTCCTTTCCGGATTCTGGGATCCAGAACCGAATACAGTACATCGGCCAGGAGGTTTCCTGCAATAACGATCACTGTAGTAAAGATCACGGTTCCCTGCAGAACCGGCATATCCCGGTTGGAAATTGCCGAGGTTGCAAGGCGTCCGATTCCGGGAATTGCAAAGATGCTTTCCGTTATTACGGCGCCGGAGAGCATACTGGAGAGCTGCAATGCCATCATGGTGATGACCGGCAGCATGGAATTCTTCAGTGCATGGAACAGAATCACCTTTCCGCCCATCAGGCCCTTGGCTCTCGCCGTATCAATGTAATCCGCCTGCATGGCTTCCAGAAGGCTGGATCTTGTAATTCGCGCCACACTTCCCGCGCTGTTCCAGCCAAGTGCGATTGCCGGAAGAATCATCGAAACGAGCGTTCCATCGGAGGTCAGAGGGAGCACCTTCCATTTAAATGCAAGGAGATACTGCAAAAGGAGCGAGGTCATGAAAATCGGCATGGATACGCCGAACAATGCCAGTCCCATGAACAGATGGTCCAGAAGATGATTCTGTTTGATCGCAGCTATGACGCCCAGGATCATTCCCATCACCCAGGCAAAAACAGCCGCCATCACCGCCAGCTGTACGGTATAAGGGAAGGCTTCCATAATCATGGAGGTTACGCTTCGATTGTATTTGTAGCTCTGTCCCATATCGCCGCGCAGAAGCCCTGCCAGATAAGTGAAGAACTGTTCCATCATCGGCTTATCCAGATTCATGGACTTGGTCAGGCGGTCAATGGTTTCCTGATTGACATGCTCCCCGAGAAGCGTCGTCACCGCATCGCCCGGCACCACCCGCAGCATGATAAAAATCAGAAGGATGACACCGATCAGAACCGGAATGGTCCCAAGGATTCGTTTTACGATCTGTTTCATGTTTACCTCTTGCCGCAGCCTGTCTGCGGCATTTCTGTCAGGCCTTTTCTCTCCGGACCTTCTCCGATACGCAGAGGGTTCCGGGCCTGTCCATCTGGACAGTACCCGGAATCCATCTGCTTTTCATGAAGTCCGGCTCCGGCAGATTCTGCCGGTCCGTTTTCTGCTTCTGTTGTCTCTGTGATTACTCTGCCATCGTTACGCCGCTGATGTTGAAATCACTGTAGCCTGCCCAATGAGGTACAAACTTTGCAACACGGTCGCTGATGACGAACAGGTGCGTGCGGCCGAACAGCGGAACCCATGCGGCATCGTCCTGTACAATCTTCTTTTCCAGTGCATCGTACTCGGCAAGACGCTCGGTTTCGTCTGTAATCGCCCTTGCTTCTTCGACGCGCTTCATGGTGTCTTCATCCTTGTAGTTGATGCTGCGAATCTTCGTCTTCTCGTCGTTTCCAAAGAAGGTGTAAATGAAGTTGTCGGGATCGTTAAAGTCTGCGGTCCAGGTTGCCACGAAGGAATTCATCTCGCCGGACTTGCGAAGTGCCAGCCAGCTTGCTTCGTCATAGGAAACAATGGAGGCGTCGATTCCGATTGCCTGCAGGTTTGCCTGTACCATCTGAAGAACCAGCGTCACACTGGAGGATGCCGAGCTGTCTGCTGCAAGCTCCATCTTGATTTCTCCGTCCGTATAGCCGGAATCTTCAAGGAGCTTCTTGGCTGCATCCGGATCATATTTCAGCCAGCCCTGATTCTCATCCGAGTAGCCGATCAGGCCCTTCGGATAAATGCCGTCGCACAGATTTCCATCGCCGCTGTATACCGTATCCAGAATGCTCTGACGGTCAATGGCCATCTGAATGGCTTTCCGGACATTGACGTCTCCGAGATACGGATCATTCTCATTCAGAATCAGATAGGTCGTAGCAAGACGGTTGGAGGTAACAATCTTGTCCGCATACGCAGTCTTGTAGGTGGATTCCACAACCGAGGAGTCCAGATCATCGCAGTCCAGAATGTCAATCTCACCGTTCTGGAACATCATGTTGATCGTAGATGCATCCGGAACGATCTGAATATCGACCTTCTTTGCGCTGGGAGCTTCGCCCCAGTACTCCGGATTGAGCTCAAGCTCCATGCCGCTGTCTCTGGTCCAGTCGGTAATCACATAAGGGCCGGAACCGATGGCTGCCTTGTAGTCATTTCCATAGTCATCGCCTGCAGCCTCCACAGCAGCCTTCGAATAAATACATCCGGCCGGAGTTGCCAGCTCATACAGGAAGCCTGCAAAAGGATAAGCAAGAGTAATGGTCAGATTCGTATCGTCCTCCACCGTAATGCCTTCCACGGTGTCGTCATAGCTGTAGCCTTCCTGCTCAATGTACTCGTCTGCTCCCAGAATGCAGGAAGCAAAATCCGTATTCACACTGGTGTCCAATCCGAGAAGACGAACCAGAGAGAACTCGACATCTCCTGCCGTAAGAGTTGTTCCATCGGAGAACTTCACATCGTCGCGAAGAGTGAAGTGATAGGTCAGTCCGTCATCGCTTACGGTATATTCCTTGACCAGGCTCGGAACCAGCTCTGTCGAACCGTCATCATTCAGCTTGATTTCAAACAGACGGTCAAACACGTTCATCGGAATCATGTAGTTTGCACTTGTTGTCTGAACATCCAATGTCTGAATGTCCGCGGTCCATGCCAGATGAAGCGTTCCCGCATCATCACCTGCAGCCGCCTCTGTGCTCTCTGCAGTATCTGCCGCCGTGCTCTCCGCTCCCGTGGATGCTCCCGTCGAATCTGCCGCGGTATCTGCGGTTCCGGATGCCCCGCAGCCCGCCAGCATGGCTGCCGCAAGAGCAAAACTAATTGCTGCGCTCCAGTGTTTTTTCATAATGTTTGCTCCTCCTCTTTGAAAGATACGAAAAAGGGCGCCGTTTTCTTTCGAAAACGACGCCCTTGTCGAATCAATCTTTTTTCTGAAGGCTCCGGAACGGTCCAGAGCTTCTTCCTTTCGATTGTATACATGTATTCATCTCTCGGTAACCAATTTTATAGCACTCCTTTGCTTCCGCGTCAATCTGTTTTTCATATCTTTTTTGTATCTTTTTCGCCCCGGGTGCTTCCTGCAATTCCTCTTCCTTATCCCGTTCGAAAGCTATAAGATAGATCGCAGGAGGCATTTATATTATGAATATTCGCGATTACGGATACCAGATCGGGGCTGGGAAAACAGGTCCCCATAATAAAATCACCGATGTGCCGGGGGTCCGCGTAGGACACTGCACCGTGGATCAGGACGATGTCCACACCGGCGTCACCGTAGTTTTTCCCTGCGAAGGGACTGCTTATGAAGAAAAGCCGGTTGCAGCCGCCTATGTGCTGAACGGATACGGCAAGACTGCAGGAACCCTGCAGGTCGAGGAGCTTGGCTGTCTGGAATCCCCCATTGCTCTTACCAATACCCTGAATGTCGGAAAGGTAACGGATGCCCTCATCGGCTATATTCTTCATCAGGAAGAGGAGCGCGGCAGAACCGTCCGCAGCGTCAATGTACTGGTCGGAGAAACCAATGACTCCCAGATCAGCAATATCGGAAAACGGGCGGTGGAAGAAGCGCATGTTCTTGCCGCCATCGCAGATGCGGACCGGAGCGATCCTGATTTTGCCCAGGGTGATGTCGGAGCCGGCCGGGGAACCATCTGCTGTGACCTGAAGGGAGGCATTGGCTCTGCTTCACGCGTCATTCGTTTTGCCGGACGCGATTACACCATCGGCGCACTGGTCCAGTCCAACTTCGGGAGTCTCGAGAATCTCTCCATCTGCGGCGAGCCTGTCGGGAAAAGAATCCGAAGAACTCTCCGCGAGGCATCCACTCCCGATGTCGGCTCCATCATGATGATTCTCGGAACCGATCTTCCGCTCTCCTCCCGACAGCTGAAGCGTGTTCTGAAGCGTGCTGCGGTCGGCCTTGTCCGCACCGGCTCCTACATGGGCACCGGCTCCGGCGATATTGTTCTTGGCTTCTCCAACGGAAATCTTCTCGGTGACTGCTGCGGAAGCGGATTTACGGAATTAAAAATCTTCCCGGAGGAGCGCATCAATCGCGTCTTCACTCCGGCAGCCGAGGCTGTTGAAGAGGCCATCCTTAATTCCATGACCAACGCACAGCCCGCGGTAAAATTAAACGGAGAAATCGTGCACTCTCTGACAGAGTTTCTGACAGAAAGGAAATAAAACCAGGACATTCATTTTAGAATGAGAAAGGAAACTGACTATGAAGCTTTTTATCAGCTCTGATATCGAAGGAACCTGCGGCATCAACGACTGGGACGAGACCGAAATCGGAAAGCCCGGCTATGACCGCTTTGCCCTGCAGATGTCCCGCGAGGTGTCCGCTGCCTGCAGCGGTGCACTGGAGACCGGTAAGGTGGAGGACATTCTGGTCAAAGATGCCCACGACTCTGCACGCAATATCATCGGTGACGAGCTCCCCGAGGGCGTGCACCTCATCCGCGGCTGGGTGACCAATCCCGGCAACATGATGGCGGGTGTCCGCCAGTGCGATGCGGCAGCCATGACCGGCTACCACTCCGGTGCGTATTCCATCGGCAACAACCTGTCTCACACGATGAATCTGCGCAACCAGTACATTGAAGTCAACGGCAAATATGCCAGCGAGTTCATGCTGAACTCCATGTTCGCCGCTTATTACGGAATCCCCACGATTTTCGTCAGCGGAGACAAGGCTCTCTGCGAAGAGGCGAAGGAGTTGATCCCGGAAATCACCACCGTTCCGGTTTTCGAAGGATGGGGCACCTCTACCATTTCCATTCACCCCAAAACAGCCATCCGTCTGATTCATGACGGCATGAAGGAGGCCATTTCCAAGGATCCCAAGGCCTGCCTGATGACCCTTCCGGAGCATTTCCATGTGGAAATCGAATTCAAGGATGCAGAAAAGGCGCAGCGCGGCTCCTATTATCCCGGAGTCACCCGCGTTGGAAGCAAGCGGATTGCATTTGATTCCGAGGATTACTACGAAGTCACGCGCACCTTATATTTCATTCTGTAAGCACTCCCTGCCCGCTATACCGACAGGTGCCAGATTCCGTTTGAGATGCCATCCACTCCTGCAAGAAACATGGCAAACAGGACCATCAGCACCATAACCGCCATTGCCGCCTTATCGTATTGGAGCCGGTCTCCGGAGAGAACACAGGAGAGAAGAATCTCGATTCCAAGAAGAATGAAAATCGCCGGCCAGAGGTGGAAGACCAATGACAGCGGAATCATCTTCCAGAGGACGGCAAGCAAATAGAGGACGCCTGCGGCGACGAGAACCACGCCGCAGGTGATGCTTCCTACCCGATGGATATAACGATCATTCTTCTGCATCCTGCTCCTTCTTTCCCCGAATCATGCGTACTCCGATCCAGATCAGAATCACAGACGCAAACACGCGCGGAATCACAGCATGAATTCCCCAGAGTAAGTTCCAGTTATCGGGTAAAATCTGTTCCAGGTATTCCGTTCCGGAATCCAGAATAATCCAGCAGCCGCAGACAATCAGCGCCGCAGCCAGTATGCGGTGATATTTCTGCCCGCTAAAGCCAAGCTTCTTCAGACTCTCCTCCGTAATCAGGTATTCATCCTGCGCCTCGGCAAACTCCTCATCCGACATGTGTGCCATATTCCTTGCATGGAAAAAGGCATACGCATAAATCACCAGAGCGAAGATCATAAAAGCGCCGCTCCCGAAAATGCTCGAAACAAACGCGGTGATCGCAAACAATGCAAGAAGACTTACACCGTTCTTCATAAATCCCCAGTACATCTCGGCACAGCCGGGAACAAAGGAGAAAATAAAGGTCATAAATGCATTCTTTTTCTTTCTCATGTTATCCTTTCCTGCCGCAGAAGGGCTGCGGCACCTGGTTTCCATTCAATCTGCCTGATTTCAGGTGAAAACGCCTGGCCTCCATTCCCTTAGCTCAGGCCCTCAAGATTTCTGCGGGAGGCTGCGTCCGCGCGGCTGTTAATCGCCGCAGGAAGCAGCTGATCCGTCACCGACCGGACTGCTGCACCAACCTGAAGATTCTTCTCATACATCCAGGTTCCCACACGGTCCTCTCTTCTCTTCGGCGCTTCATTTTGTTCCGTGCGATTCCACAGATCAGAAATTTCAGGCCTTCTGCCATTTTCCGAAATGCCGGAAGTCATTCGGCTTTCAAGCGGCATGACGGTCAGAAGAAGAATTGCCGCCGCCACAACCGTAACAATCTGCCAGGTTTTCATTCTGACGCAGTTCATCTGGTTGATGGTTCTGCGTCTTCGGAGCTCCCCGAAGACCTCCCGCTTCAGAAAGGATGGCGCAGAGATCATCGCACTTTTCTCCGTTTCTTCTATAAGAAGATCCAGCTCTTCCTCGTTCAGATACGGAAGCCGGTCCCGCTGATGGCTGTCACTCCTTGTCATGTCGCATTCCTCCTTTCCTCCCGGTAAATCGTTCGAAGCATCTCTCTTGCACGGTAGATCTGCGTGTTCACGGTCTTCGGATTCATCTGCAGCTTTCTCGCAATTTCTCCCGGAGATTCCTCCTGACAAAAGTACAGGCAGGCAATCCTGTCATAGGGAGGCTTCAGGCCTTCGCATCTCTCCCGGAGCGTTTCCCGCACGCTTTGCTCCAGCACCTCGTTCTCCGGTGTTTCGCATCCTGACGGCTGCCGGTCCAGCACCTCCGATTCCTGCGGCTGCGTTTTGTATTCCGCAGACCTCAGATAATCAATGCAGCGGTTCGCTGCGATCCGGCACAGCCATCTCTTCTCCGCACCCGGCGGAGCAGCCGGATCACGGCCGCCGCCACAGCTATGAGCTAAAGGTGGCGCGCCGCATCGTGCACAAATACAGCGGCAGCATGGCAACGGAACCCCGCGAGGCGCTGTTTGCGGTCAAGATCGTGCTGCCGCCCCCGAAAGCTCCGGTGAGCGAAATACTCGGGAAAAACGCCGCACGCGCAACGCCGATATTGGCGTTGGCTGAGCGCAGCACGGCTTCAGCCTGCGCAATGTCCGGGCGGTTTAAAAGCACTTCACTCGGAATGTTGCCGGCAACCGAC
>OIXL01001047.1_pt1 | contig 11696 bp, 8 predicted proteins | sample 1587761 | NCBI WGS metagenome assembly OIXL01 (sample SAMN03283246) | human gut metagenome | biome: human-associated habitat; material: feces | host: Homo sapiens | place: Peru | collected 2012 | reverse complement strand
AAGAACGAAATATCCGTGGTACCACCGCCTATATCAACCATCAAGGACATTCCTGTAGCTATCTTCTGCGACTTGACAAGGGGCATTAGGCAAGCATAAGCCTCTGGGAAAATAAGGATGCCAAATTCCTCTTTTTTTTCATCGCTGTATGGCAGCAACGTGGTGACTGTCTTCAATTCTGATATGGTAGCCTTCAAGAACGATTCTTTATCGTTTTCAAAGACTTCCTCTACCAATCTGTATGCACTTAACAATATTCTGACGGCCAACTGTTGGCGTTTTCTATGGCTCGTTCCATCAGAAGGAACACCCATCTGGATGGCAAATTCTCGTCCAAAAAGTTCTTCCAGTTCAAACAATATGTAGGCCATGTACCATATAGAATAATTGATGGCTTCAGTTTGTGGAAAGTTTCCAACGCTTGTGAAAGTCGCTTGCTTGAAGTAGCGGATAATCTTGCCTCTCTTCAACTTGTTGGGCAAATAACCATAAGTCATATGTCCACTACTATCCACATGAATGATACTGGGCAAAGTGAATTGTTCCTTGCCGTCCGCATCCTTGAACATGAAGAACTCATAGCTCAATTCTGCCCCTTTCTTTTGTTCGATACACACCTTGCTTTGGTGAGTTCCGAAATCCAGTCCAACTGTTATCATGGTCTACCTTGTTATAATGTTGCTTATATGATTGTTATCAGATTTAGCGAAATTAATTTGTCCTGCATTTGTACCTGTCTGTCTTCATTGATACGCGCAAGACGCTCGTTGCGTTCTCGTTCAAGAATGCCTATCTGGTTTTTTGCCAGTTGCACGCGTCTGGTTGTTGCGAGGCGCTCCTTGTCATCGATGTCCCATTCCAGCTTCCACGATTCTTCTTTTATCGTCGCTTCAAATCCTGCAATGCGCGACTTGTAGTATTCTTTTGTCTGTTGCTCATTTCGCTGACGGTCGCTTTCCGTCTGACGTTTCTCCTCTTCCAGACGTGACCGAATCTCTCCGCTTACATATTCGGCGAAATCATAGCTCATATTGTCTATCGTTTCTGCCTTGATGTCCTCGTTGGTGGCATTGTGTTCTGCTCCTTCCACTTGCGAACGGCGGTATATACGGTCGATGACATCCTGGTTTTCCTCAATCCTGTCAGTTTGGAGATTAAACACAACGGGAAGCAATACGGAATTTTTCTTCTTCACGCCTTGCACCATGCGCTGCGAGTCTATCTCATAGATACCCATATAATAGCGCGCACCCTCTTGGAGTAGTCCGTCGGCACACAGGGAATAACTGAACGATGTCTTTGTTTCGTCGGCATTTTCCTCGAAGAACTTCAGGCAAGCTTGTATCATGGGATGATAGATGTTCAGATAATAGATGCTACGATCATCGAAGGCAACATCTTGACTGAACGTGATAAGGAATTTCAACTTGTCATCTATCTTGCGCTTAAACTGGTTGAGACTAATGCTGTACTCGTCATTTAACGGACAATATTGTGTTAGGAAGTTCTTGAGCACAGTGGGTTGACTCACTGGTATCTTAAACTCCCATACATCTTCTTTTATCTTGTCCATATTGCAAGTGGTGAGCTTTTGTCGGATGGCTGCCATTATGAAATTTTGCAACTCTTCCTTTGTCACATACGAGTTATTATTGAGTATTCGACTTATCTCATCCCGGAAGTAAGCATCATTTGTCAAGGTGTTGCTCAACCCCTCCTGCAGGTGTTGTAAATGTTCCTTCTCGTTGGCAATGGCCTGTTCCACCTCAGCAATTTTCTTCTCCCTTTCCTGCTGCGTAAGTTGCTTGGTGAAAAACTCCTTTTCCATTTTGGAGTAAACCTTTTGGATGGTCATCTCCTCACCGTCATAATGTATTTCGGCATCAAGGATGGCTTCCATATCGCCTACAGTGCCTTGGAAAATTCCAATGCGTTCCAGCAAACGGATGTAAATTTCTTCCTGAATGGAACCTGCAACGATGAAGTTGTAGATATTCACAACAGGACTCTTCTGTCCGAAACGGTCAATACGACCGATACGTTGTTCCACCACCATGGGATTCCATGGCAGATCGTAGTTGACTATGGAGTTGCAGAACTGCATATCAAGACCTTCACTACCCACCTCGGAAGACAGTAGTATCTGGATATTGTCATCCGTCTTGAACTGTTGTAGTATTTCATCGCGGTTGTTTATCTGTCCATGTATCACCACAGCGTTGTAACCTGCCTTTTTCAGGCGTATCTGTAGGTAGCGAAGTGTTTTGCGGAAAAGGGCGAACACGATTAACTTGTGTATACCATTGGCAAACACCTCCTTGATTACTTCCAGCAATTTTTCCACCTTGGCATCACGACAATCTGCATAGGCATCATAACCACGCTCCAAATCGCTATCGTCGTTGGTATATGCCCATACACTACTGGCAATCATACGCTTCTTTTGTACTAAACCCAAAGCTCCTCCCAGAGTCAGATGGTCATCTCCCCATTCATCCGTATATGAATTGTCGTCTGCATATAGGTCGATGCATTCGTCAAATACCTCTTGCTCGTCGGGAGTAAGGTCTATTTTCACAGGATGCGGCTTACGTTCGGTCTGCGAAAAGTCTGTAGTCACCTCACGCTTTCTGGTGCGAGAGAACACGCTATTCATCATACTCATGGACGAGAAAAGGTATTGCAAACGTGCCCTTACCTTGGTATTGTCTTCACCATCGCACAAGTCCATGATTTCCTGAAAGATAGGGTCTTCCTGAAATATGTCATGAATGGTTGTGTATTCGGAAAATATTTCTTGCTCATTGGAGTAATAGTGCTGCTTCACTTCCGACATCAACAATTGCTCCTTAATTTTTTTGAGCGGAACATTGTTGTTCACTTGCGAAAGGGCTTTGATGAACGGACGGTTTTCTGCCATACGGTTCTCGAAGATGTCGTAGCGGAAGAAACGCGAGTTGTCCAACAAGTGCAAAAGGTTGTAGAGATTCTCCTGGCTTATCATCACAGGGGTGGCTGTCAGGAAGAGTGCCGTGTCGGCAAGGTTCATCAACACTTCTGCTCCCTTGTAGGTCTGCGTCTCACGGTTGCGCATCTTGTGTGCCTCGTCGCAAAGTACCATGCTGAAACGCTGCGGATACTCCATGAGATATTCTATCAGCGTATTGGGCATTTTGTCCTTTTTCGTTCCATCTTCTTTTCCCTTGCTTTTACGTCCACGAATTTTCTCATAGTTCACGATGGCTCTCACCATACCTGTCTTGGCATTGAGGTCGTTGATGAGTTCCTTGGCGGTATCTACAATCTTGAATGTTAGTCCGAATTTCTCATATAGTTCTGCTTTCCATTTCTCTTGGAGCGACTTGGGGCATACGATAAGTACGTTGCGCAGTTCTTTGCGAGCTTTCAGTTCGAGCATGATATGCCCCGCCTCGATAGTCTTACCGAGTCCCACCTCGTCAGCTACAAGCAAGCGGCGGTTAGGAGAATTGAGAAATTTCAACAATGGCTTGAACTGATAGGCCCGAAACAAGGTTCGCGACGCTTTGAGAGATGAAATAGTGGAATTGTTGGAGTTCTTGATTTTAAACGTTGTGTTTTTTTTCGAGTAGTCAGAATAACTACCGAATATGCCACTCTTGCATCGTTCAAAGGGGTCGCTCACATCAAAATCCGCACGAAGGTCTGGCTCCAGTACGGTTGATTGCGTGCCGTCGCCAAACACTACGGTGTATACCACTCTTCCTCTGCCGCTCCTCATATTTGTCACCGTGCCGTGAGCGTCACTGTCTATCTTGACCACTGGGTCTCCTATCTTGAATTGTGCCATGTTTTATTGTTTATAGAGCTTATCATCTTTGTTTATCTGTTTGCAGAATTTCGTTCTCACTTGAAATGTCTGCCAGCAAAATGTGCCAGTGTCCGTGGGTGCGTCCGCCAATTCGTTCAATGGCGTTCAGTTCTTTTAAATGGCCTAACACTTTGTACACCTTGGTTTGCCCAATTGTCAATTTCTTGCCAATCGACTCATAAGTCACCTTTTTGTCTTGCAGTATCAACCTTAGAACCTGTGTTTCAATAGGAGAAAGGTTGAGTAAATTCCTTTTGTCGCTTCTTTCCTCGCTTTTTTCTTTTCTTTCCTCGCTTCTTTCCTCGCTTTTTTCTTTTCTTTCCTCGCTTTTGTCTTTTTCCCTACAGACTTTATAAGTGGTCCAGCGGCCTTTGCTGTCCTGTGTCAGCAAGCCTTTGTCCACCAAATTATGGAGCAGTCGACCGGCTTCAATAGAATTAAGCGACAAGAGTTGCTGCAATATGGCGTTACTTATTTCCTCGCCATTCCACACGTAAGCCAAGGTTAATTGCTCGTTGGCAGACAACCGTGCATACCCATTTTTACCGATGCCCTGTTGCATTTCGAGGAGCGTTTGCTCAGGCAAGAGGCTGATCATGGGCAGAGTGAGGTCAACTTGCCTCAGCTCGCTGCGGTCAAGTAATGTCGGACAACGCCAATTCTGTTCGCTCCAAGCTTTTAATATCGTAGGATATCCGCTGCCGATATTATCGCCAAAGCCAACCATTCGCAACATATTCTGTATTCTGGGGTTGCGTGCTTTTGAGTTGCCACCTCGTTTGATGTCTTCAATAGGAAGTTTCAGTGAACCAGGATTAGAGAACAACATTCCGTTGTCCTTTTTCGCCACCTTCAGCACTCCTGTTATGAGCAGGTCGGCATGGATAATCATATTGGTAAGTCCCTCGCGCACAGCTTTATGTACGGGTGTGTCATCCACACGTTCCATCCCTTCAAGTTTGAAAGGGCGTTTTAGATCGGCTGTGAGTTTAGGTATCACGCGGGTGAAGAAATTGAACAAGTTGTTTTCCCAAGTGCCGTCATACGTCAATCGGTCGCTCCATCTGCTCTCTCCGACAAGATTGGTCTGGTCGATGTAGTCCATGCGAAGATTGTCGAAACGTTCACGCACAGGCAGCCCCTTGCCAAACATCAGGAGTCCTGCCACAGTGAGTCCTTCGCGCTTGGTGTTGCGGTCGATAGTGTATCCGCCCATGTTCTTTAAGAATTCCTTGTCATCCAGTTGGTTGAACACATGGTCTACATTGCGCACCTCAAACCTGTTCCTGTAGGCGTGAAGTGTCGGCAAGTCAATGTCGTCCATGGTATAGTTGTCCACCAAAGACCCGTCGTTGCCGTTTTCGTTGGCATCACGCAACATCGCTCTCACTTCATCATCGGTGCAATGATAGTCGCCCTCGTAGTTGCGTTTGTATGCTCCTCCAAGAATGTTTCGGTTTATGTAGATTGGGCGTTCAGTATAGTTGGCCATAGGAATTGTGACAACTATGAGTTGTTTGCCGTCATAGTCGATTGTTTCCACATTCTCATCGAGCAGAATGTTCCGGCTCACCTTGTCACTGTTCACGGTGTCCCACAGGGTCTTCAGTATTTTGTCGGCATTGTTTACCCCCTGTATTTCGAAACGTTCTTGCAGGGTCGATTTTGTGCGATGCTCTTTTATGCCAAGCACTATCTGTCCGCCAATTGTATTGGCGAACGAGGAGTAGGTTTCCCAAAAAGATTTGGGAAGTTCGTTGAACGCCTCTTTATATTCTACGTTGATGCGTTCACCGTAGAGCATCATGTCTTTTATTTCTTCTTGCGTCATATCTATTCTCTATTGGTGGTTATGAATCTAACAGCTTACATTATATACACTCTCTGCCAATGTTTACTCCATCGGCTTGATCATCTTCTCTATGAGCAATCTCGTCAGCCGACAAGCCGTACTTGCGGTAGAGCTGCTGGTCGATGTCCGCAATTTGCCCCCCCCAACATCGTTTGCCATTGTTATGTATCAATATTTTTTATACCATTCATAAATGAGTGTGCGCAAAAATAGTTGTAACGAGTGCATTGTTTCTGCCCAAGTCGTAAAAACTTGTTATATCTCTGCATCCTTGGCTATCAAGTCCTGCACTTCCACGTTCAGCAGTCGCGCTATCAAAAGCACCGTCTCCAGATTGGGCTGGTTGTCGTTGGTACACCATTTTGACACCGTAGTGACATTCTTGCCAAGTTGCTCCGCAAGCCATTTGCTTGTGATTCCTTTCTCTACGAGCACCACCTTGATGCGATTGATTTTCTTTGCCATCACTATTCTTTTTTAATGATTCAAACGCAAAAATAAATGATTTATTTTTAATTAAAGAATAAAGCAGGGAAAACTTATCGATTGGTAGTGAAATTTCTACGAAAAGTGCAAGAATGCGTGCAAAAAGGCTGCACTCATGGTGACTAAATTTGCAACAGAAACACATAAGTCATGCTCAAAACGATATACATTACAAGAAAGTTCAAAAGCTGCTAACCGCATTGCGCAATACCCTAGAATGCGGCAATGCCATCGTATTTATGCTCAAATCCGGCGAATGCAATTGTCTGCTGTTGGATGAAAAGACAGCCCAAGAACTTGTTTTACAACAAGACAAATGGAACCGTCTGCTGAGAACGGTTATCAAAGAGATGGAACAGAAATTACACCTTATCATATCATATAAGGGCTTGAACCCTGTTATTAGCCCACAATCTTAGAACTATTGCCGTTATAAAATTTTGAGCACAATTTTTAAACATCTTTTAGAGCCATCATATTGGTGTATTAAAGACGTTTGTTCAATTACCTGAAAAATTCTGGCGCAGATTTGGCGCACCCTTAAACGAAAAATCAGCGTAACTTGTTGTGTTACAACTCGTTACGCTGACTTTGGCGGAGAGAGAGGGATTCGAACCCCCGGTACCTCTCGGTACGACGGTTTTCAAGACCGTTGTAATCGACCACTCTACCATCTCTCCTTGCAAGATGACCAGCTTGGTTTTCTTAAGCGGTTGCAAAGGTACGACTATTTTTTCTTTCTGCCAAATATTTATGAAACTTTTTTTGATTTTTCTTTAAAAAAGTGGTTATACGTATGCTTGTAGGGCTGTTTATAGGGCTGTTTATACAAAAACGGGGCTACCGCCGTAGCCCCCAACCTTGATAACCTTAAATCTAATACTATGAAAAACACACTGCAAAGATAAGTAATTCTTTGATACATGATGTCAGATATTCCGAAAATCTTATCTTTTGGCAGTTGTTTTGTTTATTTTTCATCTAAATATCCCTTTTCCTGAAACTCCAGCATGAGAGGATAGGCCAAAAGTTTGGCATCAGGGTGGGGGGCTCCTGTGGTGCCAAGAGCACGAAGATCGAAGAAATGACGCCAGTCGCTGATGAAAGCAGTATGCACGAGTTCGGTGTTGCAGTCGAGTGGCAGGATGGCTCGTGCCTCCTGTGGCTTGCAACCGGCATTGATCATATTCATATATGAATACTCTGCGGCGAGGTTGGCAAAGAGCCAATACTGCAGTTTGCTCCATTGCTGTGACTTGCCTTCGGCTACTTCCTGGCAGAGTGAAGAGAAAGTTTCGGGCGATACTTCCGCAGTTGCGTCATCGAAGTCGGCTTGATTGGAAACCCACTCTGGCAGGTTGATGGTTATCTCGTTGCCAAACTTGTTCTTGGTGTAGTTGCAGTAGCGTGTGCTCTGCTCGGCCATGGAGTTGGCACGATGGCGATTGTATTCGCGGGTGATGGAAATCTGGGTGGTGAAATGCACGGTGATGCGCAGCTCATGTCTGCCAGCCACGTAGTTGCTGAGATACTTCAGGTCGGAGAGTGACTTGTTCTCGGCAAGAACGCGCATGTTGGTTGTGATGTAATCCTTGCCCTCGATGGTGTGGCAACGGGAGAACCTGTTGGTGAGAAAAAGTGGCAGCTCGCCATGATTGCACACGAGATAGACCGTGCCATGTTCGAGCATGGCGAAGTGCTCGCTCTGAATCATTCGCTCAACGAATGGTCTGGCAGAATCGTCTGTTGTATGGTCTTCACTCTTGTAGCATACTCTTCCGGCACGCTCTATCTGCTTATAGATGCCGGCTTCTCCTGCGATTTGTTCCCAAATCTCATATTGGGGTTTCTGGATTTTCATTTCTTGATGGATTTGATTGTTTTGCTTGCAAAGGTACATTAAAAAGCATGGAATACCAAATTTTTTCTTTTTAATTCTTTTCCAAATGGATTTAATTGTGTAATTTTGGCGCAAATTAGAAAATATGGAAATAAAACCAATAGCACATTTTCGCTCACCTTTCAAGAGTAAGTTTGGTGTTCCCAAGCAGGCTGGACTGGTGGCAGAGTTGGAGGGAGAGATTGTCTTTGAGCCCGAATACCGCAACGCAGATGCGCTTCGCGGCATAGAGGGTTTTGACTATCTGTGGCTGATATGGGAGTTTTCTGCCAACAGGCATGCTGCCAAGAGTCCGGTGGTTCGTCCTCCGGTATTGGGCGGCAACGAGAAGGTGGGTGTCTTTGCCACCCGCAGTCCGTTTCGTCCCAACAACATCGGATTGTCTTCTGTGCGTCTGTCGCATGTGGAGTGGGAGAGTAGCCGCGGTCCTGTAATTCATGTGAAGGGTGCCGACCTGATGGACGGTACTCCTATTTATGACATCAAGCCCTATGTGGTGTATGCCGACTGTCATCCTGAGGCTCGCAGTGGCTTTGTGGATGAACGCAAGTGGGATAAGTTGCAGGTAGAAATATCTGATACAGTAAAAACCTTTCTGCTGTCTCAGGGAATGACAGAAGAAAAGATTGGGATTTTGAAAGAGGTGCTGGCGCAAGACCCTCGCCCGCATTATCAAAAAGACCCTCATAAGGTATATGGAATGCCTTATGAGGGTATGGATATTCACTTTACGGTATGCAATCAGATACTTACCGTAGTGAAGTAGTTGTTTGCTTTACTTGGCGAAGGTACTGAAGTTGACATTCTCTACCTGAATCTTGCAAGCCTTGTCGATGTCTTGTGCCTGCTTATTGTAGAAGATGTTGCAGTCTTTGATGGTGATGTCGTGGATCATACCTTCCTGTCCATGTGCCACGATTCCGTTTTTACAACCTCTTACATAAACGTTGCTGATATGGATGTCCTGGAAGTTGGGTACGAACTCAGCTTTCTGGACAGCCTCCTTAGGCTGCTTGGCACCTACGTGGTTGTCCCAGTAAGTGGTCTCGAAAGTGATGGCGTCGCCTGTGATGTCGGTCATATAGATATGGTCGATGAAGATGTTCTCTGTCTTTCCGCCTCGCTTGACAGCACTCTTGAAACGAAGTCCTGCGTCTGTGCCCTGGAAGGTGTTGTTGCGTACCAGGATATTCTTCATGCCACCAGAGAACTCGCTTCCAATGACGAAACCGCCATGAGCGTGATATACGGTGTTGTCCTGAATGTTGATATTCTCGCAAGGACCTGCCTTGACACCGCTTTCGCCAGCTCCTCCCTTCATGCAGATACCGTCGTCGCCCGCATCAATGACGTTGTTGACGATGAGTACATCCTTACAGCTTGAGATGTCGATGGCGTCGCCGTTCTGGGCATTCCAAGGACATTTCACGGTGATGCCGTCGATGATGACATTCTGGCAACGGGTAGGGATGATGTGGAAACGAGGAGAGTTGAGCAAGGTGACACCCTGTACGAGAACGTTCTGACAGTCGGTGAAGCGGATCATGTGGTTGCGGTATTTCTCCTGCTCCTCCATCGTGGAAGCCACATTGGGCTGGTGTTTCAGATTGAAAGGATACCAGAGGTCGCCCTTAGCAGAAACACTACCTCCCATTTCCTGGAACTGTTTCCACTCCACGTCGCTAACCTTGCTGCGTTTTACAGCTCGCCACCATTCTCCGTTTCCGTCGATGGTGCCTTCGCCTGTGATAGATATGTTCTTGCGCTTGCTGGCTGTGATGGCTGTTGCGGCTCTCAGTTCCTTGGCACCTGTAGTCTTGTCGACCTTGATCAGGTCGTTCTTATCCTCGGAGAACACGATGATGGCGTTCTTCTCGAGGTGCAGGTCGATGTTGTCCTTGAGTGAGATGAGTCCTGTAAATCAAGGCAAAAAAGACCGCCCTGTTGTGTTTGGTCAACTTACAAAAAGAGATGGTTCTTTCCTAATTGGCAGAAAAGACATTCAAAACTTTAAAGTCAGCGACATTACTGGCGGAAAAACTCAAATAGACGAAGCCGACCGCCCTGTAATTTTAGCTGGCAGAAAAGGTGGTGTTCCTGCCATGACACTAGCATATATGTTAAAGCAAAACGGACTTATTGACGGACAAAACATAACATTAAGATACGATGTTCCTTTTGACAGCATGACCGCTGCATTTATTGGAAATGTTGGCGATTATGTAACAGCATTTGAGCCAGCAGCAAGTGCAATTGTAGACCAAGGCAAAGGTTACAACTTAGCAAGTGTTGGCAGTCTTGCAGGTGAAGTTCCTTACACAGCATTCACCGCCAATAAGAGTTTTATTGAAAAAAATCCTGACAAAATAAACAAGTTTTTACGTGCAATTATTAAGGGTTACAATTACTTAGTAACCGCCCCTATTGACGATGTTGTTGATGCAATTGCACCATCATTTACTGGCACAACTAAGGAAAGTTTGAAAGTTGCACTTCAGGCATATATTAACATTGTCGCTTGGAGCAACAACCTTGTTATGAGTACCGACTCTTACAATAGGCTTTTAGACATTATTATTGACAATGGCGTACTTGATACTCGTGTGGCTTTTACAGATGTTGTAAACAACACCTATGCGGAAAAAGCATACAAAGAAATTAAGGGCTTATAAAAAATTAAAACAGGCTTTACTTTTAGCCTGTTTTTTCACACAAAAAGGGCGAAAAAAATATAATGGAATATAGGTTTTTAATCTTTTAAAATACCTATTAAATTTAGGGTGTGAAATACACTTTTTCACCTTAAAAATACGATAGTTTTTAGGAGAAAAAATGGCTATATTAACACTAAAAAATGTTTCGCTTACCTACTTTTCTTTAGATGGTGAAACCGAAGCATTAAAAAACATTAATTTTAGTGTGGAAGAAGGTGAATTTGTTAGTATTGTTGGGCCATCTGGATGCGGAAAAACAACCATATTATCGTTAATATCTGGGTTAATGAAGCCCACAAGTGGCGAAATAATTATGGGTGAAAATCAAGAAAAATGTTGTGGATACATGTTTCAAAAAGACCACCTATTTGAGTGGCGAACCATTCTTAGCAACGTGTATTTAGGTCTTGAAATTCAGGGGAAAAAAACACCTGAAAACATGGAATATGTTAATACTTTACTTAAAAAATATGGACTTTGGGCTTTTAAAGATAAACACCCAAGCCAATTATCTGGCGGAATGCGACAACGTGTTGCTTTAATTAGAACAATGGCACTAAAGCCTAAAATAATGCTTTTAGATGAAGCTTTTAGTGCACTTGACTATCAAACACGGCTTAATGTGTGTGACGATATTAGCAATATTTTAAAACAAGAAAATGTGACTTCAATACTTGTAACACACGACATCAACGAAGCAATTGCAATGAGTGACAAAATTGTTGTACTTTCTAAGCGACCTGCAAGTGTAAAAAGCGAACATGTAATTGACCTTGCAAAGTATGGTTCTCCACTACTTCGTAGAAAAGTGCCAGATGCTGGTAAGTATTTTGACATTATTTGGAAGGAGTTACAGGAATGAAAAACATTTATTCAAAGGAATATCAAAATTTC
>OIXL01001044.1_pt1 | contig 11703 bp, 14 predicted proteins | sample 1587761 | NCBI WGS metagenome assembly OIXL01 (sample SAMN03283246) | human gut metagenome | biome: human-associated habitat; material: feces | host: Homo sapiens | place: Peru | collected 2012 | reverse complement strand
CGATCACCAGCATTCAAATTACGACAGCGTCCGATGCTCCGATTTATCTGGCAGGTCTGGATATTGAAAATGGCGTATTGAGCTTGTCGCTTCGACAAAACAATTTGCCATTTGCATCTTTGATCACGGATCAAAGTAACGAGATACTGCGTATGACGGCGGAACACGAGAATTGTATCTCCGCGATTGTTCGTACCGGTGCGCTGGACGGTGTTACCGCGTCGTACCGAGATCCCGATGCACAGATCAGGCGCTGTTTCATATACGTGCAACCAGACGCGAATACAACACCCCGTACTTACGATGTCATGATCGATGGCGTACTTCATCGGTATACGGATACCGTAGAGTTGTCCATTGACTCGACTGTGCTCTCCTATCAACGAAACGAATTAGGAACGGTTACTATTTCCATGTCCGCAGATCAGAGGAATCAGTTCAATCGTGTTTCCACCGATGCGGAAGAGATCGACGACACGCTGATTACATCGATCAACGGAATTATGCCGAATGAAAAGGGAGAGATCTCTCTTCGGCTGTCGTATGGTACGTACGGTACTGTACCACTGACTCGTGTCAGCAATCGTGTTGCGGTCATTCAGGCAGACCTTGTCAGCGCAATTCCCCCATGCGATTCCGAAGATTACATAGATACGGTCTTATCTCCCGGCAATGTTCGGGACTTTTCCAAGATGCCGTTGGACGACGCGTATACGTCACGGACAGTAGATGGTAAAACGGAGTATACGCGCAATTATCAACTGCTGGAAAATCGCAAATATGCGTTGTATTATGCGAACGGTACCGGTGTAACGCTGTACGAAAGGAATCCGCTCCATGATTCTGAATAATTTTGCACAACCATCGCTCTATCCATTTACGACAGACAGCAGTCGCATTCTGTATGAAAACTACAGACTGCCGGCTGGTATGATATATGGTGCGTTGCTTTGTCCGCGACTGGCAACGGACGTAATTCTGCATGTCTCCCGAATTCATACAGATCCGATTTCATCGGATACAGAATTCCGCCAGCATTGGTACATTGCGGATGAAACGGGAACCGATATCTGCGATGTTCTGTTCTCCAATCGCAGCGATACGCTGCCGACTGGGTTGCAGTCGGGACAACCGGCAACGGGATATGCGTTGCAAAACGGAGAATACTGCGGAGTCCTTCGCGGTACATCGATGTTCTATGCGTTCGCAAAGTTACTTCCAATGGAGTTGGAGCTGAATGCGGATGCGTTGGTGTTTGATCCGGCGACCGTCCGTATTCGTCATGTAAACGGATTTTCTGATATGTTGCTGGAGCAATCACCGGTCAGAGGGATTATATTTGATTCAGACGTATTCGATGTATCAGAGGACGGAACTGTGTCGGTGCAATCCAATATCGGCGTATCTTCCACACAACGTCCGATCACTGCGTTGAAAGTTGTCGGAGAGAACGGTGTCCTGTCAGACGCGATGACCGGTGAATCGATCGCGCTGGTATCGGATATTGGAAGCTCAATCAAAATTGTGACGACAACAAATGACATTCAGATTGGAAGGGCAATGGACTTTCTATGAGCATTTATAATCCAGCTCCGCTGTTTGTATCTACACATACTGCGTATCGAACCATATCCGAAGTCATCCTGGATTTGCAGATCAACTGGCCGACTGCGGATCGCGTGGAATCCGGTTCAATTGCGCAGGGTAAAACAGTTTGCAGCGGTACGATTACATCCAGTACCGCAACGTTAACGTTTCAGGGATGTTCGTATTATCCGGTATTGGCGCAGTTTTCCAGAACGGTGACAATTCCGCTGACAGGAGACTTGGCAGAGTATGAAGAAAACGGAATTTATCTAGTGATCCGACGCCCTGATGTACCGGTACAAGTTACCGATATTGAGGTCGAACCATATCTTGTGATGTATCCGGATATTGTGGAGAGTGATTCTGACGGACTTCCGACACAATTAAACAGTAGCGAATCTGTACAAATAACTGCAAATGAAACCGCAATTTCTATAACGGCAACAACACCGCTAATCGTATTACCCACAACAGATCGAAAAAATGGTATTAGACTGATAAACGGATTGAAGCCCATAAATGGGAATATCACAATCAATGGATTATCAGACATGCAGATTATAGTAGGAGCTCCTGCACATGAGTGATTGCCCCTCCAGCGATAAGATTCAAAATGCAGTTATACCAGCATTGACGTGTGAAAATCCAGCTCCAGAATCTATTTTACGGCTGCCGACGACACTTCCCGGCGTTGTCGGCGTAGGCGAACTGGAGAGTGATTATCAATTAACTGCTGCTGATGTAAACACTGTGTGGAATGCTACGTATTATCAGATCGCATCCGGTAGCGTTTCGATAGATACTAACAACGTCATCTGTATAGATAATACTTCGACTGATTATGACACATTTACATGGGTGGACTGGCTGACACCCGCGCAACAATTAGAACAGGGTAGAGATTGGATCAAGCAACCAGAATGCTCCATGGAAGGAGGTTCCGGTGGTTTAACGTTCGGTCCTGTACGACCTCCGGTAACGCGGCAGCCAATTGTTTCACTTCCGATGCCTAGCGTTACTGTGAATAAATATGGTAGCGGCGGGGGCGGAGGAGAAGTCATCGTACAAGAACAAGACATGGCTTTTCAGATGGAAGTAACGGGCATGCAATTACGCATAAGACCGGGGCGCGTTTATATTCATGACAATAAAGCGAAATCAGTTTGTTTTCAATATGGGAAATTCTCATCAGCACAGGATTGTGTCATCAAAGGCGATACCGTACCTGTTGCATTTAATGCATTAGATAATGCGATTTATTTAATCGTAGGGTACGTCGCATATGATGCTAATCAGGTATCAGATTACGGCGTATTAGTGTTTGCAAATACACGTGACTTATATCGACTGCCAAATCTACCTGGTTTTTTCTGCTGGATTATTGGACGTGTCGAAAAAAGTAGAAATGCACTAACCATTATTGAGCAGGAACACTGCTTTTCTGTCTTTGCAGATGCTTACATGCTTTCACAGAGCTTTTCGTTGCATTTTGAGTTTGATCTGGGTGACGTGGCTCAAGTAAAATATGTAACAAACGCATTTCTAACACCTAAAATCACGCTGTCTGGCGGTATTATATACGACGATCCGCACCGCATACAATTTATTGCAGGAATTGCGTATGAAAACGGGATTACAGCTGGAACCACTTTATATGCGGTATTAAATCGATACTCGTATACTTTAAGTTGGACAACTACAAATCCGTTGTCATCAGACAATCGCTTGTTTCTTGTAATCGCCAGTATCGGATATCAAACAACTACAAAAGTTGATTATGTATGGAAACTTAACCATCCAGCAGATTTGCCGGATATTTTACGATTATAAGCACTGAAACCGGTTATAGTGTTATTGACGGTGCCGGCAGCGGTAGAAGTATCTGTATGGTAAATGGGTCTAATTTTACGGTTAAAGACACGGTATTGGAAGGCACTGGTCAGTACATATTGCTTATATACCAAGCCCCATACCCAACCGGTGTGACTCCTCCGGACGGCATTAAATATGGGACATACGTAATTAGGTCCTCATACAGCACTCCAAGTGCGCTGGGCATTCGATATTGTGCATATAAACAAATAGGTCGAATTCTGTCTATTAGCGGTACTGAGTACATACAACAAGATCATATGTCAGGTATACCAGAGATTATGTATTTCTCCAGAAGTTGCGTCAGTACAGAAATAGAAGATGAACCAGAAAGCTCGTCGTCTGCAAATGAATGAAGATACTGTGATACCAATTCCGCTGGATAGCGAAGGAAACGTGGTGAATCGAAGTATTTCCGGTATGTATAATTCAGGAATTCGATTGGTTTCCGCATTTGCGTACAATGAAACTGGTGAGTGTACAATACCGACGCTTACCGGTAATAAGCGTGATTACGAAAATCACGTATTTATAAATGGTGAACCGCTTACATTGACCTATACGAAGTATAAAGCAAAGATCATTTATGTAAATTCGATAACGGGTGGAGATATAGCAGATCAGACGACTGGAGCATTACGTGGACCCGTTGAAACAGGCGCAGGAACCCAGGAAAATCCATATGTAAATTTAAATACAGCACTGCGGTTGGCTGAATGCTATGTAAAGACTACGTGCGGGTGCTTTGTCTGCATTAAGTTGAAAGGTACTGTCGATTATCAAATCTTTGCAAAAGGCACAACATGTGGTGTCATCACAGGCGAACAGCGCGTATTGGTTGAAGCCTGGGATAGCGCGGAAAAACCGATAATAAATCCAAAACTTGGGTTTATACGCTATATCAACGCATCGCAAGCCATAATAGACCAGGATGACCGATTGTATTTAATTTCAGTAAGTTCCATGTATTTTAGGAATGTTGAATTTGTTTGGAATTATGTAGATAATTTTAAAAACGAGGTAGATGCGTTAACAGATTCAAGCAATGAGTCACGAATCTCTGCATCGGATGACTTTCACTTATTGTATGGTTTAAATTGTTGGTTTGAATCTTGCACGTTTACCGGAAAAGATGCCGATTACTATCCGGTTAATGTAGTGTATAGATGGCTTTACGGTTATCAATGTTTAATTAATAGTAGTATTCATTACATTGGACATCAGGCAATTGACTGGTGTGATATAAACAAGGTCGGATATGCGAAAAACATAACGTTAACAACGGATTTACCGATTGGCGTATACTCCCGCTCCAATTTTATACGTATATTAAGCGCAATCATAGTGGATAATTTCACGTCTACTAATTTTATATTCGATTCTCATTATTATGGCTCCGATCAGATCGGGGGATCTGGTACGATCGGCGAACGTGGATGTATTCTATCCATTCGCTCCATAGCATATAATATTCAATTACATAATTGCAGCATAATCGGTGCAACATCATTAAACGATTATAACGATATGGGATATCGTAGCAACGCTACGATGGAAATCCTAATAGATATCTCATCATCAGAGTCAGGATTAGAGGTATATAATTCAGTGTTTGAATATCAATATAAAGGGGGTGCTCTTTATTATGCCAACGCTTTTGAGATAAGTACGTATTGCGGCATGGTTCCGAGTAATCGATGGAGTACCACGTGGTATTATTGTTCTAGAATGGAGTCGTGTGAAATTAGAGCAAATCATATCAATATCCGATCTGTATCAATCTATGATTGTAATATCACTTTTGTGGGAGAATATTGGATTGATCATGATCACGACATGAATATAGGTAGTGACTTTATAGAAAAAACAAATATAATAGTAGATGATGCGAATATTACATATATAAACGATGCTGCTGAAGATCCATCTACAGAATCTGATGGTAGATACGGTATGTATAAAACGTTATGTCAGATATTCGCGGAATATAGTGCCATCGAACTGACATGTATTGAGCGTTATGGGACGAATACTGCAACATGGTTCACGGAAATATACGTCAATGAACATCAATTCTTACGTCGATTAGAAAACAGTACATTTACAACCGTTATAGACGGTTATTTATATTGCTTTTTATATCCTATCAGAACGTCTGATGTTGTAAAAAACAACCATTTTAACTTTACACAAACGTCCACATGTCCAGCGACAATGATACGTAGCAATTTTGGCGGTCTTCGCGTAGACAGCGCTATGGTAATATATGTCAACTCTTATATATACGACACTGACCGCAACGTTCCAGATATTTTGTTCGCAAACAATCAAATAACGTTTACGCGTACCAGGACCGTCCCGCAGACAGAAATTGATCTGCGTAGCATATCCTCTAGTATAACTTTGGTAGAGATGCAAATATATAACGATCGAAATCCAGAACATCCTGTAAGTGTATCGAACAATTCAATTTCTGGATCGATTTCAGAAAGCTGGGGTGGTTATTATAATAAAAATAACTGCAGGTATTACGACGAGATAGAAGGTATCTATAAAGGTGTTGGTGGTATTGACTGCATGGTCCACGCATCCATACAGGGCGTTAAATTTGATGTCCAATACTGGCAATTAACCGGATTCACAATATCAGTAGATGCTACTGCTATGTGCACCGCATCAAAAGATCCAACGTGTTGCGACATCGATACAACTGAGACCGTATGTCCGGCTACTGGCGAAACTGGACGTCGAAGCACTATGAGATATTATAGTTACCTTGGAGATGTACAGGAAGACAGCACCACAACAGTAGATTATACTTGTAATTAAGGGCTATACCTATGACAACAATAACTGGTAACTACACGAACATAGACATAAAAACAAATGCTGCGAATAAACAGAATACCGCAACTCCAGCAGCGGCAGTAGCACAAGTATCACGCAAACCATGCCCTGTTTGTGGTGCTCGAACAAGGCAGCAGGGGCATCAGATGGCTGTTATTGAAGACGAAATTACACGTTGGATTCGAGATAATAATATAACAGCTACAGATAGTTGTATTTTCTGTTGAAAAACACGTCGGACGTGCGCTTGTTCTATGGGAAGAATCGTTATCTGCACAGGATTCTGGTACTGAAACTGGTGAGAGTCGAGTTAATCTTTACTTGAATCATGTTAAAATTATTGGACATCTCGGTAACGCTTATGACGAATCTGCTGATTATCCCGAACTGCACGAGTTGTTAAAAAAAGCGGAGCGCTGGTATCGTTACAGTGGAACAGTACCGCCATGGGACGAAATTTTAAACGCTATGAAAAAAGTGAAAGATGAACAATCAAAATGACTCCTACATCTATCCTACTGAAAAACGATCAATGTCCCGGTGATCATCTGATGCTGACCGCTGCGGTGCGGGATCTGAAACTCCAATACCCGGAACTTCGTGTCAACGTCGCCGCAAATGGAGAAAACGCAGATATCTGGCGGAATAATCCGTATCTGGATCGAGGTATCACTACGAATAATGCAGACCGCGTCATCGAAGCGCATTATCCGCTGATTCAATACTCAGACACCCATCCATTTCATTTCATTCACGGTTTTCGCCAGTATCTGCAATCAGAACTTCGTCTGACGATTCCACAGCGTGGATTCTGGGTTGATCTGCACTTCACGGAACAGGAAAAAACGAAACCGCCGTTTCAATTAAATACCAGGTACTGGATTCTGAATGCGGGCGGTAAGAAAGATTTCACGAATAAACAATGGGAATATGACCGCTTTCAACAAGTTGTAGACAGGTTGAAAGATGAAGTCAGCTTTGTACAGATCGGATACAACAGTCATTGGCATAAACATCCAAAATTAAAAAACGTCGTCAGTCTTGTCGGGAAAACGTCTTTACGACAGGCTCTGACGTTGATTTATCACTCTGCCGGTGTTCTTACCGGGGTGAGCTTTCCATTGCTCGCAGCGTCGATGGAAGGGCCATCAGAACGAATTCGTACGGTTCGACCCTGTGTCTGTATTGCCGGCGGACGGGAGCCTGTACAATGGCAACAGATGCGCGGAACACAGTTTCTGCACACATGCTGTATGTTGGATTGTAATGCAAAGGGTGGTTGCTGGAAAAGCAGAGTCCTTCCGTTGTACGATGGAAAACCGCAGGATAAAAGTCTTTGCGCACATCCTGTAAAAACCAGTTCCGGGCAGATCGTTCCGATGTGTATGGATTGGATTACGGTAGACGAGGTCGTAGCAGCAGTACGACGTTGGGAAGCCGGTTGGAAGATATCGAATTCCTGACACGATATCGTATTGAATTTAAACAAGTTCCGTCGTATCTTATGTGACGGTAACGATAGGAGAGCTTCACGATGGATACGAAAAAGCAGACTCTATGTGTCATTAACGGAGGCGGTCTCCGTCAGATTGAATGCGCGACAGGTTGCTTGAAAGCACTGCAGCAACTCGGTGTGCAGCCGGATTGCTATTGGGGATCTTCTGCGGGCGCTGCGATTGCCGGTTTGATGGCATCGGGATTATCTGCAGCAGAACTGGAAACCATCATTCGAAAAACCAGGGTGTCGGATTTGTACCAACCGTACTCCAAATGGCGACAGCTGCTTAGCTTTATCCCCGGCTACACACCGGCGCTACTGAATCCAGACGGTATGTATCGATTGCTGTCCGCTTACATCACACCGCAAGCAATGGAGAAAGCGCTGGTGACAGTAACGCGCTGTCGCGATGGAAAGTCGATGCGATGCGGTGCTACGGCAAAGACAATCATGGCAAGCGCTGCGATTCCCTGCGTATTTCCTCCGGTTGAAATCAATGGCGTACGGTATGAAGACGGCGGTGTGAAAAATATGATACCGACTCCGAAAATCTCGGAGATCGATACGTATGAACACATCTACTTCATTCTGTGCAACGGTGACATCAACAACGATGAATCTTCCGGTATGCTGGCAAAAGCGGTGGAAGCGTTCAGCCGTACAATGGATCGGGAAGAAGTCGGTTTCTTCGAAGCAGGATGGGCAGAGCTTCCGAATGTGACTGTGATCAAGCCGACCGCATATCCGAGCAGCCTGTTGGAATGGTCGGATTGCTACGGACTGATCAATCATGCATACGAGTACACGCTGTTCACAATGCAGACCAATGCGACAATTACCGGGAAAGGAGTACAGCAATGAAACGAATCATACTGCTACTAGTGACCGCCTGTATCATATCCACCGTGTACACAGGTTGCGCTGATCTTACGCTTCTGCAAGAGGATCAGGATGTGCACCTGCAACCAGTCGGAGAGTGATCGATGCGCTTTATCAATTTCAACACAGAAGACGCACAGCAGGTTGTAGAGCAACTGATGGAACAAGATGATGTACAACACCTGCCAGCTGCTGTCGTACAACAATCGGAGCAATGTTTTGTGTGGCGTCCGAACGGACGGGAATCCTGTTGGGAATGCACTATCAAGCATCTGGGAACAGCTGCAGCGTATGCGACAGAGTTACGGTCCTATCCGCAGTATTTTATCCGTATGATCGGCGAATTGAATCATGCGTACATGGAGTGTCCGGAATCGTATCTGGCAGATCGGATCAGATCTGTGTACAAAGAAGCGCTGCGATCTAATGTTGTTCCAAATTTGGAGCCCCTGTTGACGCTGGCGTATCAGCGGTTTCAGGAAGTGCTTCCGTCTTGATCTTCAATGTCTGTAAACGGATGCACAATGTATCGAAGTTTGGGACGAACAGGGGTGCCGTATTCAAGCGAATACGAGCATCCCTGATTTCATTTGCAACTTGAATAATGTCATTCGACAGTGGATCGGTGTGTCCGATCAGCTCGCTTGCTGACATGTCAAGGTGTGCCTGTACTTGTTGATACAACAGAAAGGCGGATCGTACCTTTCCCTCCGCAACAGCCAGCGTATTCATCATGAGTTTGATATACGACGGATATCCGGTGTAATATTCTTCAAACAGGATTTTTGCCCGCATCAGGTGCTTCATCGCGCAAAGAAAACAGCGGGGTAAAGGCAGTTCAGAGGACACCGGCTCATCGGGAGATTTTAATGGCGAGGAGGAACCATTTTGTAAAGCCGGTGCCTCTGAACTGGTTTTATTGGCATGACATCTGCAGGACATGATCTGCTTACTGGTAATCTACCTGTGTATTCATACGAATACAAACAAGTATGGGTTTACTTCTCAGGAAGTATCCAATCATCCCGCAACAGATCGTTGATCGTCGGCATCCATCCAAATTGTGCGATTTTATTCTTTGAATCACCTTTGAAAAGCACTGGTTGTATCACCCCGGACAATGCCCCGATCAAATCAGCGACCTCAGTGGACACAAGATCCGTCAGCAATTCTGTGCTGCTGCACAGACAGTATGTACTGCCATCCGGCAGTTGTACAATGCCGTTATTTTTCATCGCATCCAGTGCTTCGCTAAATGTAGCCATATATCAGATCCTTTCAATCTTGAACATTCAATCTATTACAACGACTTCTTTTTTCAGCAATTCGATCGTATTCTGATATGCTTTCACCAGCACATCAGGCGGCAGGGAATCAGGAAAGACCGATCCGCTGCGGGCCATACCCGCCATCGTAATATCCGCAATTCTCTCCAATACGTCGAACAAATTGACATCGTCCGGTACGCGGTTGGTCAGATGGTGGCGTTCTTCTGCAACGTGACGGCGATACCACGGAAGTTCTTCAAACTTTGCACCGTGCTGCTGAGTTTGTTGAAAATCTTGATGAAACTGATCAATTCCATCAATCTTGGTCCAGTCGTGCTTTTCTGCTGTCGCCAGTAGACGCTCCGCAAAATACCGCATAGCCTGCCGAACATCGCCGATATGCTGTTCAGAGTTGTACAGCAACTCTTCCTTCGTGACTTCATGGTCTGCACTGCGCGTATCCGCGCTTCTACTCCGCCTGATTTCCAACACAGTTCAATCCTCCAGAATAACCCAGTCTTCCAGCAGCATATCCGACTGCGAAGCCAACCAGCCGGTCAGGATCGCTTTTCGTCCGGTGCTGTCGTGCGTGTACATGCAAATTGTGCCGAGACCGAGAATCGTTCCACCGTTTTCAACGACCAGCTTTTTTAAAGCCTCGTCCTTGCACCACTCCGCTTTAATCTCAGCCGCAGGTTTCAGCCAGAGGAACATCCCTTTTCCATTCCAGCCACTGCGTGCAACCCGTTTTCCCTGCTTCAAAGCCTCGATCGCATCACCGAATGTCATTTCTCGTCCTTTCTTAGTTCTTTTACAACACAACATCTGACAGTTTTTCAGATGTTTCGATCACTTGCTCCCACTGCCAGACACCTTCTGATCCTGGATAGTATACACATGCCGGCATATCTGCTTTCGCTATATACAAGACATCTTGATACCGGTAATACAAGCCGTTTTCAACGTCCATTCCATAAAAAAACGTCTTCGGATCTTCTTTTGTTCCTGCTGATGCGTCGATTGGACGATAGATTGCCAACATTCCCTCTGTACCAGGAGCTTGATGCTCCAGAGCGTCTACTGCTTGAATCACTCGATACGGTCGACCCTCGTGGTTCACGATTTCGAGTGCCTTATAATGCTGTCCTGCTGCCCATGTAGGACAGATCGGAGCTAACTGTTCAGCAGTCACATCATCTTCTGTCGGTATCGACATCGCAGCCGCTTTAATCTGCAACGCACGAAATAGCTGTTTTGCCACATCCACCGGGTCTATCACCGGAGGCGGTGGGTCTGCCAATTCTGGAAGACCGGTTGAACCGGTTATAATTCGTTTCCCAACTGCCTGCCCTTGCAATAAACTGAAATACAGTTCTTTTGTGATTTCAACGTAACCATCCGGAACCTCATATTCATTTGTTTCGGGATTCGTGGAGAAATGAATCTCATCAATATAAAAGCCATCTTTCCAGTAATACTTCATAGCAATCTCCTATCAAACAGTTCCAATCACCAACCATGTAATATAACCACCCCATGTGCCGCCATCCGCTGTTTTGGTAACAGCTGTGAGGCTACTGATAGGAGAGCCACCGGGTTCTACCAGTACAACCATCGGAAGTGCATCAAGCGCTTCCAGGTCTGAATTATCTCCCCATACGGATACGTGCTGATAACTGATTGTTGCTACAGTTATCGGTAACTGGATCGTATTTGTACTTCCGCTTACATGTTGTCCACCATATTGCGCAA
>OIXL01001040.1_pt1 | contig 11725 bp, 14 predicted proteins | sample 1587761 | NCBI WGS metagenome assembly OIXL01 (sample SAMN03283246) | human gut metagenome | biome: human-associated habitat; material: feces | host: Homo sapiens | place: Peru | collected 2012 | reverse complement strand
GTACACCCTTAGGGATTCGAACCCTAGACCCACTGATTAAGAGTCAGTTGCTCTACCAACTGAGCTAAGGGTGCATCTTCTTGATAGCCTCATTTCTGAATTGCGAGTGCAAAGGTACTACATTTTTTTGATTCCACCAAATTTTTTCGCAACTTTTTTCTATTTTTTTTTATTTTCTTTCTTGGTGAAGGTACCTAACAGGTGTCTGGAACCCCTATGATTGACCCCTGACAGGCGATATGTGCTAGCAGGTAATGTACTGATATTCACTTTGTTGTCATTAATGAAGTATCTCTTTATTACCGTTCCTTGGAGCGTTTCTACCTCAGCAATCTTTGCATCTGTTTTTTTTGTAGTTTCTCCGAGATTTATCTTGTTATCGTTGCAAACTAAGATTTTGGCAGCACCATAATGTTGGTGATTTCTTAGGATGTCGGCCTGAAATTCTTGTGTTGCGGTGCTCTCTATGCCATATCCATCGGCAGAAGTAATGGCAAAATAGAGTGGATGTTCATCGGTATCTACATTTCCAGTGATGCTGATATGCGTTCCTTGATGGCGCGCAGCTATCAAATTACGGGCATCAGTGACATCTACGGGGTAGCTTCTGCTCGCATATACATTATTATATATATAGGGAGTTGCGATTTTACTACCATCCGTATATGTATTTACATTGTTCCATGATAGGCATAACTTTTCGCCAACTTTGGTTACTTTGAACCTTTGAGGCTGTGAAGGCTGTTTGTTGCTAGCCCATGTCATCGGTGGAACGAGTGAAGGATATGGATTAAACTGGTTGGTGAAATCCAGAATGCCTTGTTTGTTGTCAAGCAGGAATTTGTTGCGGAAGAATGCGTAGCCCATTCCTAGGTTTCGGGTATGCTGCATCTCTGCGGTGATGTCTTTGATATTCCATTTACCTTCTCGCGGATCCAGAAAGTAGATACCCAGACCTGGAACCACTATCTTGCCGTGACTTTGTTCCTGCCAGTCGATAGCGAAAGGATAGAAATGTTCATCTTTGAAGTACATCATTGGAAAGAGTTCATCCATCAATCCATCTCGCAGCCAGCCTTGGGCATCTTGGCAAACCTTGGTGTTGGCATTCCAGCCGTTGCTTCTGTATCTGCTTAAGTCGTCGTATTTGCCGACTGGCGAGCAGCTCATCTTGATCCAAGGCTTCTGTGGCTTGACGGCATCATAGATCTTCTGGACAATGTTCGTTATATAACGTCTGCCTTGTTCGCGACTAATCTTGATGTTCCAGGTCTCTGGATAACGGATATAATCTAGGTGGATTCCATCTATGTTATATCGGCTTGTGATTTCTCTGCATATTTGAGCGAGATAGTTGCCGGTGCGGCTGTCTTCTGGATTCATATATCCATCGGCCCCAATCTTGCGGATCAGCCCCGGAAACTTGTTTCGGAGTTTTTTGCATCCTAGTGCATTCCATTTGCCTACAGGGATGGTTACAATCCATGCGTGAAGTTCCATGCCACGTTTGTGGCATTCATCAATAGCAAACTGTAATGCATCGTAGCCAGGACTTCTACCTGGAAATCCAGAAAGGCAACCATCCCATGGCTCGTAGTCGGAGGGATATATCATGGTTCCTCTTATGCGGGTTTGCAGAAGCACGGTGTTGATATGTGCTTTTTGCAGGCGGTCAAGGATAGAACGAAGCTCTTGCTTCTGTTTCTCTGCTGATAGAGATGACTGAGCGTATGAATGCGGCCAGTCTATGCCGCCGATAGTGGTGAGCCATACGGCACGCACTTCGTGCTTGGGAGCTTGGTCGTTGAATACGATGCTAGTTGCTTTTTGTGTAGGTTCCTTGTATGTGTGGCTCTGTGCTTTTGAAGGCAAAACAGAGCACAAAAGGAAGAAAAATATCTTAATTCTGTGCATAATCTTACAATTTGGCAACAAAGATACAGATATTTTTCCGTATTTCAAATAAAAATAGTACTTTTGCCACTGAATAATTAAAAAACATGTGATTTAATCACAAAATAGGAGAGAATTTTAAAAAAATACAAGAATATGGTCAGTTTTATCATTAGTTTAGTGGCTCTTGTTTTGGGCTACATGCTTTATGGAAAATTTGTGGCGAGAGTGTTCGGTCCTGATGACCGCCCTACGCCAGCAGTGACCAAAGCCGATGGTGTCGACTTCATGGTGCTGCCAAGTTGGAAAATCTTTATGATTCAGTTTCTCAATATTGCGGGAACGGGACCAATTTTTGGAGCTATCATGGGTGCCTGGTATGGACCAGTGGCTTACCTGTGGGTTATCTTCGGATGTATCTTTGCAGGAGCCATGCATGATTACATGAGTGGTATGCTCAGTGTCCGTAATGGTGGTGCAGGATTGCCTGAGTTAGTGGGTAAGTATCTCGGTGGGACTACAAAAAAGGTGATGCTGGTTTTCTCTGTATTGCTTTTGATGATGGTGGGTGCTGTATTCGTGTACAGTCCAGCTGTAATATTGAAAGATATATGGGGTAGTCAGATGATGTGGATATTAGTCATTTTCCTATACTATATCATAGCGACATTGTTGCCTATTGATAAGATTATCGGTAAGGTATATCCACTCTTTGCTTTTTCGCTTCTGTTTATGGCTGGAGCGTTGATGATTGGCTTGTTCTTGAAATGGCCAACATTGCCTGAACTTTGGAGCAATCTGGATGATTGCAATCTGAATGAGAATCCTGCTTGGTTGGGTGCAGGGGAGTATATGAATGTTAATCCGTTATTCCCTTGTCTCTTTATTACCATTGCATGCGGTGCCATCAGTGGTTTTCATGCAACACAGAGTCCGTTGATGGCTCGTTGTATGAAGAATGAGAAGATGGGACGTCCTATATTCTATGGAGCGATGATTACAGAGGGTATTGTTGCTTTGATTTGGGCTACGGTCTCCATGTACTTCTTCTACTATGGAGGATGGCGTGAGTGCGTATCTCCTGAGGTGGCTCAAGAGTTTATTGCGCAGGCTGATGGAGGTAAGTCTCTCCTTCAGAATTTCACAGCTCCGCAAGTGGTAAAACTGGTTTGTTCCAGTTGGCTTGGCGTGGCTGGTGGTATTCTGGCTTTATTGGGAGTAGTTGCTGCTCCTATTACGAGTGGTGATACTGCTTTGAGAAGTGCGCGCCTTATCATAGCTGAGTTTATCGGATTGGAACAACGCTCTATGTGTAAGCGATTATATGTCTGCATACCATTGTTTGCTGCTACGGTGGGTATCTTGGTATGGCAGATGGAGAATCCGGATGGATTCAATATCATTTGGCAGTATTTCGGATGGGCTAATCAGACTTTGTCTGTATTTACCCTATGGACTATAACTGTTTATTTGGTACAGCAGAAGAAACCGTTTATCATTACCTTGGTGCCAGCCTTGTTTATGACAGTGGTTTGTTCTACCTTCCTGTTGGTATCTCCGCAGGCTTTAGGACTTGGCGGAACTCTCGGGTATTCGGGTAGTATAATTATCCTGGTGGTAGCATTGGTGTGGTTCTTCTCTTGGTTTAAGAAAATAAAGAAATAATTATTAACTAATACACATTATCATGCGTATGAAAAAAATAGCTGTTGTGGCATTGGGACTGATGATGTCTGTCGCAGCCCATGCTCAGTTTGAAAGTGACAAAAAATACTGTGGTGCCTCATTGACGGGGTTGAATTTGAGTTATAATGGCTCAGAGGAACTCAATCTTGGCATTCAGGCTAAGGCTGGATATTTTTTAGAAGATGATATGATGCTCTTGGCGCAAGCAGAGTATAAGCATTCTGGCTTAGACGGTGTGAAGGACTATTGGGCTTTAGGGGCTCAGGGTAGATATTATATAGAACAGAATGGTATTTATCTCGGTGCTGGTGTTAAATTGATTCATACTGGTAGTTATAACGATGTGATGCCGGGTGTTGAGGTTGGATATGCTTTCTTCATCAGCAAGCAGGTTACAATAGAGCCGGCCGTATATTATGATCAGAGTTTTAAGAATCATTCCAATTATTCTACTGTAGGTCTGAAGGTTGGTATTGGTGTTTATTTATAATAGAATATGCAGCAACAGTTTTCGTCGGCATTGCTGGAGAAGGCGGTGGCTGAGTTTGCTAAGCTACCGGGCGTAGGGCGTAAGACCGCCTTGCGCCTTGTGCTTTTTATGCTCCGCCAGAGTGGGGAGGAGGTTGATCAGTTTGTCAATTCCATCTCTAAAATGAAGCGTGAAGTAAAGTATTGCCGTGTATGCCATAATATCAGCGATACGGATGTATGTCCTATTTGTTCCGATTCACGTCGGGATGCTACTACGATTTGTGTTGTAGAGAATGTACAGGATGTATTGGCTGTAGAGAACACTCAGCAGTTTCATGGTCTCTATCATGTGCTGGGAGGGGTTATCTCACCGATGGATGGAATTGGTCCTTCTGATATAGAAATCGATTCTTTAGTGCAGCGTGTGGCTGCAGGAGAAATCAAGGAGGTAATCTTTGCTTTGAGTAGTACGATGGAGGGTGATACCACCAATTTCTACATATCCCGTAAGCTTGCTGATTTTCCGGTAAAACTATCGGTTATTGCCCGGGGAATCTCAGTAGGTGATGAATTGGAATATACGGATGAAGTTACACTGGGTAGAAGTATACTCAATCGTACTCCTTTCGAAAGATAATTATGTATAAAGGTAATCAAATGTTAAATCTACATATTATTAAATAATAGTAATGAATATCAAGCAAGTACAACGAATATTATTGACTAATTTCTTCTTTATGGTTGTTGTTGCCTTGTTGTTGGTAGGTCTTTATGAGATGGAAATTCTTGCTCCTACTGATATGGCATCCGATGCAACCTTGATGTTTGTCATTCTCACTATGATGGAATTGGTAACCATCGTGGTCATTCCTGTAGCGTTGAAATTATTCAGTTTGAAGGCTATTCATCGTAAGTTGGTGAATCAAAAAGGTGATGCGCTTTTGTCTTGGGGTACAGCGCGTCTTAATATGCTTTGTCTACCGATGCTGGTTAATATTTTCATGTATTATCAGACGATGTCGCCAGCCTTCGGTTATATGGCAATAATTCTTTTTCTTTGTCTTTTCTTTGTTTATCCTAGTATTGGCAGATGCGAGGCTGAAGTTAGTGAAGATTGATTTGTTGGCTTATGAAATTATCTATTATCATCGTAAACTATAATGTCAAGTATTATATAGACCAATGCATACGCTCTGTGTTGAAAGCCATTGATGTGGTCGACTCGGAGCGTAATGGAAATCTTGTGGAAGTAATTATAGTAGATAATCATTCTGCCGATGGATCCGTTGAGTATTTGGAAAAGCGTTATCCTAAGTCTCTTTATCCTATGCTGAGGATTGTGAGTAGTGTGCATAATCTGGGCTTTGCCCGTGCCAACAACCTGGCTATTCGTCAGAGCAAGGGCGAGTATGTTCTATTGTTGAATCCTGATACTATTGTTGGTGAGCATGTTTTGGAGGAATGTCTCCGTTTTATGGATGCTCATGCTGATGCAGGTGCTTTGGGGGTGAGAATGATAGGTGCTACAGGACAGGTGGCAATGGAAAGTAGGCGTGGCTTGCCTTCTCCGATGGTTGCCTTCTACAAAATGATGGGCTTTTGTGCCCGATGGCCAAAGAGCAAAGTGTTTGGCCGTTATTATATGGGCTATCTTCCTTGGGATGAACCTGTTCAAATCGAAGTAGTGAGCGGTGCCTTCTGTATGTTGCGTCGGCAAGCTATAGAGAAGGTAGGATTGCTTGATGAAGATTTCTTTATGTATGGTGAGGATATTGATCTTTCTTATCGTATATTAAAAGGAGGTTTTCATAACTATTATTTGCCTGTAGATATCTTACATTATAAAGGTGAGAGTACCGAGAAATCCAGTTTCAGATATGTTCACGTTTTTTATGAGGCGATGCTCATCTTCTTCCGAAAGCATTATTCGGGGATGTCCCTTTTGTTGAGCGTTCCCATCAAGATTGCCATTTACACCAAAGCTTCTGTGGCGTTGGTAAAGATGCTCTCTGAAAAAATGCGTAAGAGTTTGGGATTTTTCTCTCCGTCAAAAAGAGATGATACCCAATATATATTATTTGATGCTGACGAGATGAGTTATGAGGATATATTCCGTGAATTTAAGCAAAAATCGGATAGGCAGGTGAAAGTAGCCATTTATACCAAGAGCATTGGTAAGGTGATAACTGACAGCTATGTAGTGGATAAGGAAGAAATGCCATATCTGTAATGAAGTAAAAATATATCGTTATATAATAATGTACGCACGTACATTATTATATATATAAAAAGGAAAAATCCTTGCACTATGAATGAAATAAATGATAAAGGCAGTAAACCTCTAGTTTATTTGCGAGCTTTGGAGATGGAGGATCTTGAATTCCTCTATAAAATAGAAAATGATAGAAGTTTGTGGGGAGTAGGGTGTACTAATGTACCTTATTCTCGCCAAATGCTGATTGATTATATAGCCAGTGCTTCGGCAGATATTTATGCAGACCGCCAAATGCGCCTTATTATTGAAGATGGACAGCAGAAAACGGTAGGTATGATAGACCTGATAAATTTTGATCCCCGTCATCTTCGTGCCGAAATTGGCATTGTTATCAAGGATGAAGCTCGTGGAAAAGGGTATGCTCAAGAGGCAATTCGGCAATTATTGGTATATTCTAAGGAAATTTTACACCTCCATCAGTTGTATGCTATTGTCTCTACTAAAAATGAGAAAGCATCGAAAATGTTGCATTCTGTAGGCTTTGAAGGTAGTAAAATACTCAAAGAATGGCTATTTGAGGGTGATTTTTACGTAGATGCCTATCTTTTTCAATGTTTTTTGTAAAAAAGTTGCATAAAAATTTGGTGGAGTCAATTTTTTGTAGTACCTTTGCAACCGCAAATGAAAAATGAGCGTTTAGCAATTCAATTTGATTTTAATTGGTGCGTTAGTTCAGTTGGTTAGAATGCCTGCCTGTCACGCAGGAGGTCACGAGTTCGAGTCTCGTACGCACCGCTGAAAAGCCTTCAAGATTATTCTTGAAGGCTTTTTTCGTTGTATGCCTGGTATGATAGTCTGTATGTTTATTTGCCTTTCTAGCGAAAGTTAAGTATAAAAATGAGGAAATTGTCATTAAAAGATGAGTTTTATTGGCTCATTGTGTGTATTCAAAGTAGGTTTTCTTGTCAACAATGATAGGAAAATGGTGATATGGCAAGACGGTTTGCTTTCGCTGATGACTTTCTTTATGTGAAATTGATGGCAGAGAAAACGAGAAGAAGATGCTGTTTTGTAAAATCTGTTTACAATGTTCTTTTGCACCGAAAATTCCTGTTTCTCAATAATGCATATTTATACATTATGTCTTAACGATGTGGCTTAGTATATTTATACAAATTCATTCATTAAAAACTGCAATAAGAATACATAGTAAAAGTTAAATATAAGCTAACTTTTCTCTTTTATGTTATATGTTGTTAATATAATGACTTTTACTTTCCCTTTCATGAACAGATTTTATGGAAAGTCTGGACTTCTGGATATGATTATTTTTTCTGTTTTATTATAGCGACGATGCTTGCCGCCGCTGGGTTTGTTACTCTGTTTAATGTTTCACCTGATAGTCTTGTGTCTGCCCTACGGGGAGATTCTTGTCGAGAAGGTCGGCAAGTTCCGCAAGGTCTTCTTCCTCAAACGTCACCATGCCTTCGAGCACCGACATCGATCCGTTGGCGCGCATCTTCTCCACAATATCATGCGCCATCTGCGGTATGCTCTCTTCGGGTATCTGACCGAAATATCGGGCAAGCATCGGAGTGATGAGGGAGTTGATGATGGGCTGAATGAGTGGTTCGATGTCTTTCTGTAAGGCATAGTTGCCGCTGACGATGCCTAACGAGCCGATGGTGGCTTGTAACGACTGAAGCATAGGTAGGCGCATAAGGTTGCCCGCAGCAATCTGCGAAATGGCGGGTCGTGCCCACTCGGACACGACCGCCGCCAAGATTTGTGAGTTCTTGTATTCCATATTTATATTTAACTGGATTACCTCGTTCACTTACTGATTGCATCCGCAACCGCAACCTGTCTGACACACGTTCGAAGAAGGAATGAACAGTTTGGTTACGCTCGACAAAGATGCCACCTGCGACTTGAGCACGTCGATGCTGGCGTTGGCTGCCGCATTGTATGCCATCTGCTGTGCGTTGACAGCCTGCTGTGCATCCTTGTTTGCGTCTACCTTGTCTTCCACGCGGCGCAGCTTCGTGTCGAGATACTGCGTCACCTCCACAAGTTTCCTGTCGGTGTAGTTCTCGCTCTTCTGAATGGCGAGTTCGGTCTTCAGAGTGCTGTTCTCCTGAATAAGGTTAGTCTCACTCTTAGTTACGAAACGCGCGTCGGGGTCGGCAGGGTTGGCGGTCATACCGTTGTTTCTTCCGATGCCCAAAAGCGAGGCGCTGCCTCCCAACAGACTCGTTGCCAAGCCTGCGATGCCGAGACCCAGGGCTGTGTTGCCAAGTCCCTTGCTGGCAACATCATAGTTGCCGTCATTAGTTTTAATCTGCATAGTGTTTGTGTTTTGGTTGTTTCGTTCATTATTGAACTTGATGCAAAGGTAGAGTAGAAAGCAGAGAACGTGAAGTGTTTCTCATTAAGAGTTTTTGCTGTGAAATAAGGTATAATTTCGGCTAATGACAGCATAAAAAAGCCCCACGCTGCTAACGTGAGGCTTGGCTTTTTATAAGAGATTCTAATGTCTGTCGAGGTGGAGGTACGAACTGCCCTCGCGAATCTTCCGCTACAGCAATGTATGGCACAACCTCGTCTCTGATTATATCCAGAAAGAGTTGGGCGGCTCGCTTCTGGGGCACATCTTGCATCCAATGTGCGTTACTCATCAACTGCTGCTCAAGTCCAACAATGGGGCGTGCTACAAGGGTGGGGTGGTTACGCAAATAGAGTTTTGGCATAAATGTCACGTACTTGGTCTCTTCAACCGAGGCAAGAGCTTCGTCGGGACTACTGATAATACATTTGATATTGAGCTTATGCAAATCGCGCTGAATGTACTGCTGGCAGGTCTCAAATGCACGCTCGCCAACGTCGGGCATGATGATGGGATGCTTCTGAAGGTCTTCGTACGAGACTTTCGGCAGAGCGGCAAGGGGATGGGTGTCACGCATGATGGCGTAGACGTTGAAGGGTATACAAGGTTTCGACTCTATCCATTCGTGACTATAAGCCATATTCATAGTGAATGCAAGGTCTAACATGTGTGCCCTTAACGATTGGTTGAGAAGGTGCGCTTTGGTAAAGTCGGCGTTGATGCGCACATTAGGGTATCGCTCCATGAAAATCAAAGCCGCCATACGAATATACGGCGCAATAAACGAGCCGACACCGATACGCAATTCGCCCGTCATACAGTTGTTGAGGGCGTTGATTTGTTCTTTGCAGTCCTCGGTCTGCCTCAGTATTTCTTTGGCGCGAGGCAGCAGCGTCGTACCGCTTTCCGTGAGCATAATATCGTGAGAGGTTCGAATAAGCAGCTTGCAACCTAATTCGTCCTCCAGGGCACGTATATGCTGACTTACCGCCGACTGGGTTACACAGCAGCGTGTTGCAGCCGTGCTAAACGACTTCGTTTCGGCAACGAATACAAATGAACGTAAATGTCTTAGTTCCATAAATCCTATAAATTTTAGTTATTCGATGTTTGTAACAATGCAAACAAAAAAAGAGTTTCTAATTGCAAATTTAAGCATATTTGTTCTATTTTGTTTCAGTTTGGTATTAAAAACACTAATTATAAGATAAACACATAAGAACACTAATGTTTATAGAATAAAAAATCCCCGTATCTTTCCTTTTATATAAAGGATTGATACGGAGATTATCGTATGACAAGAGTAGTATATCTTGTATGAGCGATTACTTCTGACTCTTATTTGCCGAAGTTTTACCTTCTCCGTCGTTTACACTGAAGAAAGAAGAATCGGCGTCATCAAGAGCCTGTGTAGCGATATTGCTTTCGCTCTGAGTTTCAATATCGCTTACGCGTTTTTTGACGCAAGAAGCGAGTCCCAGCCGCCGGTCTCAGGCTCTGTAATCTCGTAGCGTCCGTACATTGTGGGCTGCAGGGTTCCGCTCAGTTCTACCTGACGGTCGTCGTCGGGCTTCTTGCCCGTGTCGCCCTTAATGCCACCCGAAGCATACTCAAACTTGTGCTGAGAGTCGTACACGATGATGCTCTTCGCGCCATCCTGAATGATGTAACCAAGGTCGAGGTTGTTCATGGCGCGAGCTACTACTGCCGATTCTGCGTCTACGCTCTCAAGCACGTAGTCGAGCTGCTGCTTGAAACCTTTTCTGCGGCCAAGGCTCTCGAAAGTGTGTCCCTGACTACTTTCCTTGCACTCGAATTTGTAGAGACCCTTGCCTGTGTTGAACGATTCAGAGGTCAGGGCAGGGTAGATGTTCTTTTCTGCCTTCAACGGAGCCTTGAGGTCAGCCTTGTTGAAAGCATAGACATTGATACCAAGACCGCCAAAATTCTCCAAGCATTCATTAGCTGCGAGGATGTCCTTGAGTTCAGGACATGTTGCTTGTACTGCCATATTCTTATAAGTTTTTGCGTTGTTGTGTTGTGTTATCTAAAAGAATGGCGACGGTACGCTATATTCCGTCAGGTCAAGCGACCGCCGCCGGGATTTATAGAGACATTAGAAAACCGCCTCGTGAGGTTAGCTGCCTTTCTTGAAGAAGGCTGTCAAGCCCATGTTCATGCCAGTGACAGTGAGCTGGATCTTCTTGTCCTTCTTGCCGTTGCTCCAACTATCAAACTTATAGTTGGTGCCGTCGGTTGCCTCAAGAGTAAGAATCTGGTTAGGTGTGGTGTCGAGAGGCTTAGTGTAAGCAGAACCGTTCACCTTAACAGTGCCGTCTGGCTTCTGGCCGTCGGTGCCTGCGAGTGTGACAACGAGCTTAGTGTTGTCGTAGTCGCCTGCTACATACTCAGGAGCAACGAGCGAACCGTCGCTGACGCATAGGGCGCTACGCAAGAAAGATCTCGTACCGCAACCCTGAATACTCTGAATTTGGAAAGAAAGGTCTCTGTGGTCTCGGTCAGAACCGAGGCGAACACTTACATACTGCTGGTTACTCAAGGTGTCAACGCCATAAACAAAGTTCTTGTCGATGGTAGCGTACATACGGTCGCCCTCGCCGAAGCCAGAGATAGGACAGATAGTAACCTTTGAGAGTCCAGGCAACTTGAAGTTGTCGCCCTGATTGTAGTCTACCCGGAAGTTGCCGTGGAACTTGTTGGCATAACCGGCAGCGATGTTCATAGCTGTAGTCTCGTTCATGTAGACACGTGAAGGAACCTTGCGCAGACGCTCATCCCACTTCATGTGCCAAGCCAAGAAGTTGTCGTAAGACGACGAGTCGTCGTTGTTAGCTGGAGCGGAGATAGCCTCACAAGGAACGAGGTTGCCGTTAGCCTCTGAAATAAGGCCATCCTCGATGTCGTGCTTGATGCAGGTGTGGAAACCGTCGTAGAGCGCCATTGCCTGATCATGGGCAGGAACACTGTCGTCGCCATTGTCGAGCGAAATGTCACCAAACCACAAGTTAGCTGCGAGGTTGTCGGCGTAGTCCTTAAGGATTGCCTCTACTGCC
>OIXL01001038.1_pt1 | contig 11728 bp, 8 predicted proteins | sample 1587761 | NCBI WGS metagenome assembly OIXL01 (sample SAMN03283246) | human gut metagenome | biome: human-associated habitat; material: feces | host: Homo sapiens | place: Peru | collected 2012 | reverse complement strand
TTATATGAAAATTTATTATCTCGGCACGATTCCGTCCATGATCTACAACATGGGCTCCGGTATTCTGCGCGCTGTCGGCGATTCCAAACGGCCGCTCTATTTCCTGATCGCTTCCTGTCTGGTCAACATTGTGCTCGACCTTTTATTTGTCGCCGTGCTGGGCATGGGCGTGGCCGGCGCGGCGATCGCGACGGTCGTCTCGCAGCTGGGCTCCGGCGTGCTCTGCGTGTGGTATATGCGGAAGCATTTTGAAGTTTTGCGCATGGAGAAGGACGACTGGCGGCTGCGGAAAACCGAAGTTCTGCGTCTGCTCGGCATGGGCGTGCCCGTCGGGCTGCAGTTTTCCATCACGGCCATCGGCTCCGTCATGCTGCAGAGCGCCGTCAATTCCCTCGGCGCAGTGTGCGTGTCGGGCGTCGCGGTGGCGGGAAAGATTTATATGCTGCTGGCCTGCCCGTTTGACGCGTTGGCCATGGCGGCCACGAACTTCACGGGCCAGAATCTCGGCGCGGGCAAGTATGACCGCATCAGGCAGGGGACGTATGCCTGCCTGTTCATCGGCATCCTGTACTGCGTCCTGTACATCCTGATCGCGCAGTTCGGCACGCGGTATCTGTCGCTTCTGTTCATGAACGCGGACGAGGCGGCAAGCGTCATGTCCTACACGCAGCAGCTGAACGTCGCCTATGCCTACGCAACGCCGCTGCTGCTGGGCGTCAACGTGCTGCGCCTGTCCATTCAGGGCATGGGCTACAGCCGCCTGTCTCTGATCTCAGGCCTTCTGGAGATGCTTGCGCGCACGGCGGTGAGCCTTTGGGCCGTGCCTGCGTTCGGCTTTGACGCGGCCTGTCTGGCAAGCCCGCTTGCGTGGCTGCTGGCCGACTGCTTCCTCGTGCCCGGCTTCTACGGCTGTCTGAACGCCAGACGCCGTCAGGCTGCCCGCGTCCGGAAGGAGCTGCCGGAAGAATAAAAACAAAAAAGCGGGGCTGCAGCGAGTGTCATTTCGCTGCAGCCCCCTTTTGCAATTAGCGGTCGATATCGACCCACTCGTAGCCGAGGTAGGTTGTGAACGCTTCCTTGAGGATGTCCTTGTAATGGCCCTCGCAGATGGCAGTGTGGTGCTTGAAGCCGCCCTTGGCGAGCGTGATGCACTTATCCTGCAGGTGCGGGATCTCTGCGACGCCGCCGCAGCCGAAGTAGCCGTCCTCGATGGGATCGTCGGTGAACTTCGCCTCAGACGCATAGATGACGATCTTGCCGTCCTTGGTCTGGCAGTTGGAGATGGTGATGGGCATGGGCTTGATGCGGCCCTCGTTGCAGCCCCAGCCGGAGCCCGGATCGTTCTTGGCGAACATCTTGTGCTCGGTGACGGTGCCCTTGCCGGCCATCAGGCTCTGGGCGACCGGGCCGCAGTGGAACAGGATGATCTTGTCCTCGTCGTCGCCATAGTTGTTGTTCCAGTCAAGCACAGCGGCCGGGCCTTCGGAAGCAAGGCTCATGGCGCGCATGGAGATGGCGGAGCACATATCGATCTCGCAGGACGCGACGATGCCGCGGTCGTTCAGCTCGGAGAGCAGCACGCACGGGCAGATGCGCAGATACGTCTCCATCTCGTTCCAGCAGCGCAGCGCCAGCGCGTCGAGGTGGTATTCTTCAATGTACTCGTCGAGCACGACGGAGACCTTCGCCAGCGTCAGGGCGTTGGAGGCCGGGACCTTGGAGAAGTCGGTGTAGTTCTTCAGATGCTCGAGCTTGGCCAGCACGACCGCGTCGTCGTCGGACTTGGCGCGAACCTTTTCAAAGACCTCAGACAGGTCGAAGGACTCGACGTTGATGCCGTTTTTCTGCATCGCGACCTCGTCAAAGCGGACGGTCTTGAACGCGGTGGTGCGTGCGCCGATGCAGCCGAGGTTGAAGCGCTTCATGCCGTTGACCACGCGGCAGATGGCGGCGAAATCACGCAGGTTCTCCTGGAACTTGGCGCTCAGCGGATGGACAACATGGGGCTTGAGCACCGTGAACGGGACATTGTACTGACAGAACACATCCGTGACAGAGAACTTGCCGCAGTAGGCGTCGCGCCGGTGAGCGAAGTCCATCTTACCGATCTCATCGGGATAGGCCTGCATGAGGATGGGCACGCCCGCGTCCTGCAGGGCGGTGATGGCGCCGTTTTCGTCGGCGAAAATGGGCATGGAGAAGATGACGCCGTCATACTGGCCCTCGTGCTCCTTGAGCCACTTGGCGTAAAGCAGGCCCTCGTCGCGCGTCTCGACGCCGCCGTAGCGGGTCAGCTCCTTGTCCATCATGATGTAGTCATAGCCCGCGTCGGTGACGGCCTTGACCATGTCGTCGCGTGCGCCGTAGATCAGCTCGCCGGGCATGAAGCCGCGGTTGCAGAAGCAGAGGGCAAAGGTCATCTTCTTTTTCATTTGGAATCTCCTTTCAGTGTGTCGTGATTATTCGTCGTATGTAAAAAGTCGTGCAAAACCCAGCGTGTACGGTCGTAGACTTTCTGCTGTGCATAGGTGATGTTGCCCGGCTTCTCCTCCAGCGCAAATTCGTACGGCTGACGGATCTCGGTTGCAACGTTAATCTTAGCAATGCCATTTTCCATCGCGCGCAGGATATATTCCTGCTTGATACCGGAACCGCCGTGCAGCACTAACGGCATATGACCGGTTGCCGCAGACAGCTCTGCAATATGCGCTATATCCAGTCGCGCTTCCGGTTTTTTCAGGTGTTTGGTCGCAGCAGCAATTGCGCCATGGAAGCTGCCAGCCGCCACGCTCAGCCAGTCGCAGCCGGTCTCGGCAGCGAAGCGCTTGGCCTCGTTCAGGTCGGTGAAGCCCTTCTTGGTGCGGAAGATCTCTTCATAGTCCATGTTGGCGCCGGAGCCCTCGTGGCCCATGACGGAGCCGAGCTCGGCCTCGCAGGCGATGTCATTTGCGTGCGCAAAGTCTGCGACCTGCTTCGTCACAGCGATGTTCTCTGCAAGGCTCAGGCGGCTGCCGTCGACCATGACGGACTGATAACCTGCCTTGACTGCGCGTTCCAAAATGGGCATATAGTCCACGCGTTTCTGATCCTCGTCGATGACGGGTACATGGTCGAGGTGCAGCAGGGTGTATTTCGGGTCATAATACTTAAAGTATTCTTCCGCAACGGCCTCAAGGCTCTGCGCCTCGAACTTTTCCCATTCCAGCCGCGCGACCTGCAGCATGGCGACGGTCTTTTCGTCGATGATGGCCTGCGCGACGGGCTTTGCCATCGGCAGATAGGGGATGTTGAACGCCGGGACGATGGTATGGTGCTGCCATGCCAGCCGGACAGCTTGCTGTGCTTTCATATGGATCTCTCTCCTTAAATATTTATTTCTGCTTGAGCGCTTCGAACTGCGCCTCGTTTTCGAGCATTGTCAGCCGCACGCCATAGGTCTTCTTCTCGCCGGGGGCAAGCATCTGCAAAAGGCCCTTTTCGCGCATTACGTCGCGGCCGTCGGGGTAGCAGTTGCCGGGTTCAAGGCCCATGACGTAGTCCTTGACGCCCATCATCTTCCACTGCGTAAAGCAGCTGAGGCTGGACGAGTCGAACGAAATGGCAAGACCGTAGCCGCGGTCATGGTTGAAGATGGCGGCAAGGCCGGGTTTGCCGTCAAAGGCGTGATAATAGCACTGCTCCTCAAAGCCGGGAGTCGGGGTGAGGACTTTATTCCACGTATCCAGATCCTCCGCGGCGTGCGCGTTGCGGGGCGTGACCTCCGCGGCGGGGATATAGAGCTCTGCCGCCTCAGACAGCATGGGGTAGCCCATGTTCATGTGGTACAGGATCATGACCGGGGAGGCCTCGCCGCCGACGTTTTCGATTTCGTCGGTGACGGTGATCTCATTCGTTTTCTTCGAGCAGGTGATCGTGCGCGTCAGAATGAGCTTTTCGGCGAAGATCTGCGCGTGACGCATGACGGCCTTGACCCAGATCCTTTCATCGTCCATGTCCCAGAGCAGACGCTCGGCGGGAATGTTGTCGACTGCACCGTGCAGCGGCAGGCGCACGCCCTCGTCCGTGCAGGGAGAGCCGACGGCCAGCAGACCGCAGGTGGTCAGGAAGCCCGCCGTGAAATTCTTGAGCCAGCCCGCTTCCTTATCATCATAGTAAGCGGGGGCGACGTAGCCGTTTGCCGAGAAGAAGCTGCAGTTTTCGCCGCGGAAATGCAGGCGGGAAATATCTGCGCAGCGGTCGGCGGAGACGGTGAAGTCCAGCCCTTTGCCGTTTCGTACCTGCAAAAGGCGCATTCCGTCGCCCTTGCCGCCGGTCAGCCGGTATTCCTCCACGCCGAACAGCTGCGATTCGTGTCCGTAATATGCGCGTTCGTTCATTTGGATGCTCCTTTCAGTCCAGACGTACATACAGACAGAAAGCCTGTACGTTGTTCCTTCTATCCTAGAATAACAGAAAAAACGTACAGGCAATAGTGATTTTTGTACAAAATCCGAAAAAATTATTTTTTGTCCGCCGCTTCGCTGCCGCTCTCCAGTTTTTTTCGGTATTCGCGCGGGGAACAGCCGAATTTCCGGTGGAAAACCTTGGAGAAATAGTTGTAGTCGTAAAAGCCGACGTTGGACGCGATCTCGGAGATCTGCATTGCCGTGGTGCGGATCATCTGCTCGGCCATGGAGATACGCTTGCTGCGGATATAGTCGGCGACGGAGGAATTGAAGCTCGTGTGGAAGATCTGATAGAGCTCGGCGCGCGAGACGGAAAAATGCGCGCACAGGTGCTCGATGGACAGATCCCAGGCGATGTTGTCGTTGATGTATTTTTCGATCTGCTGCGCCGTGTCGAGATTGCGCACCTCAAGCATCCGCTGGTGGTAGATATGGCTGATGCAGGCGTCGAGAATGTTGCAGGCGGCCTTGATCTCGTCCGGGGAATAGTGCAGCTGCATATTGTAAAGCGAACGGCACTCCTCTTCGTCGATGCCAAACTGCGCGGCGTAGGCCGCGATGGTGTTGAGCTCCGCGTCCCGGCCGTTCGTGGCCTGTCCGATGCAGATGAACGCGACGATCACGCCTTCATAATACAGCGGCGCGAGATATTCCGTCAGCCCCGCGTGACATCGGTACTGCACGGGCTTTCTCGTGCGGCGGCAGGTCTGCATATGGGCGGTGTCGCAGCTGTGGCAGCGGCGCTCAAATTCCGGATTTTCCCGCATTCTTGCGCAGAGGGGATAGAGCTTGATGGGGGTGGACGCGCATTCCTCAAAGTCTGTATCAAAGATGCAGAGCTTCAGCCCCGTCAGCGTGTAAAAATCGTGCAGCAGCTCCGTCAGACCGGCGTTTTTCAGATCCAGCATATCGGCGGCTCCTTCCGGAAAAGTAGTAAATTCGTATGCGGGGACAAGTCGAATTTTCCCCTGTTTTCTTCTGATTTATATTGTATCAATCTGAAAAAAAGAATGATATATGGCAATGTGCACAAAAATAGCACTTCCTTTTTTACGGTTTTAAAGATGTTTTTCTCTACTTTGGAAACGTTTTTTACTAGTCCTTTCATTTCCCGCATGGTAAAATACAATCACGAACGGGACTTTCCGTTTCGACACTAATTTAGGAGGAATTACACAATGAAAAAGATCATCGCTTTGCTGCTTGCAGTGATGATGGTTCTGGCCATGGCCGCCTGTGCCGCCAAGACCACCGACACCCCGGCTCCCGCTGAGACTGACAACAAGACCGACGCAGTCCAGGAAACCGCTACCGAGGCTGCTGCCGACGGCAAGACCGAGCTGAACATCGGCGTTCTCGTCTGGAAGTATTCCGACACCTACGGCTCCTCTGTCCGTGTTGCCATGGACAAGTACGCCAAGGAAATCGGCGCTGAGAAGGGCCTGACCATCAACCTCGAAATGCAGGACGGCAACGACGACCAGGCTACCCAGAACAACCAGGCTGACGTTATGTTCGCCGCAGGCAAGGACCACATCATCATCAACCTCTGCGACACCTCCGCTGGCCAGTATCTGGTTGACCTTGCCAAGCAGTACAATGTCCCCATCTCCTTCTACAACAAGGAGCCTGTTGACTCCACGATCGTGACCGGTTCCAACTCCATCTTCGTCGGCACCAAGCCCGAAGAGGCCGGCATCATGCAGGGCGAGATCCTCGCTGACCTGTATGCCGCCAACCCCGAGCGCGTCGACAAGAACGGCGACGGCAAGGTCGCTACGCTTGAGTTCGAAGGCGAGATCAACAACCCCGAAGCCATCGCCCGTACCGAGTATTCCCTGTCCACCGCGATCGAGAAGGGCGTTCCCTGCGAGATGATGACCGAGAACCAGGTCGCTAACTGGGATACCGCCAAGGCACAGGAAATGATGACCGCGCAGATCGCTTCCCTCGGTGTTGAGAACATTGAGGTCGTCTTCTGCAACAACGACGACATGGCCATCGGCGTCATCGCTGCTCTGAACGAGGTCGGCTACAACCTCGGCGACGGCGGCGACGAGATCATCGTCATCGGCGTTGACTGCACTGATACGGCTGTTGAGTACATCAACGCCGGCAAGCTCTACGGTACTGTCAAGCAGGACGGCGACGCAATGGGCAAGGCCAACATCCTCATGGCCATCAACGGCGCTCTGGGCAAGGATTGGCTCGACGGCACCGACTACACCATGGCTGACGACGGCTTCTCCATCCGTATCCCGTACGCAAAGATCACTGCGGAATAATCTGTTCAGACCATTCTGCTGATCTTAGTAAGAGAATCGTAATCGAATCAGGTGGCCCTCCGGGGCCACCTGATTATGCAAAAAGGAATTGGTGATACACTTGGAAGAAAACTACCTGCTCGAAATGCTTGATATCGAAAAGCAGTTCCCGGGCGTCAAGGCGCTGGACCATGCCAAGCTCCAGCTGCGTCCCGGCTCCATCCACGCCCTCATGGGCGAGAACGGCGCCGGTAAATCGACGCTCATGAAGTGCCTGTTCGGTATCTATAAAAAGGACGCGGGCTCCATCCGGATGAACGGCAAGGAGATCAATTTCACCAGCCCGCGCAACGCCCTCGATCACGGCGTAGCCATGGTGCATCAGGAGCTCAATCAGGTGCTCTACCGCAGCGTCATGGAAAATATGTGGCTGGGCCGGTTCCCGCTGAAGGCCGGACTGGTCGACCACAAGAAAATGTACAACGACACCAAGGCTGTTCTGGACGATCTGGAAATTAAGGTCGACCCGAAGACGATCATCGGCACCATGGCCGTTTCCCAGCGCCAGATGCTTGAGATCGCGAAGGCAGTCTCCTATAACGCAAAGATCCTCGTGCTCGACGAGCCGACGTCTTCGCTGACCAGCGAGGAGGTCGAGCACCTGTTCCGCATCATGCGCCGCCTGTGCGATCAGGGCGTCGGCATCATTTATATCTCCCACAAGATGGACGAGATCAAGCGCATCTCCGACGAGGTCACCATCATGCGTGACGGCCAGTGGATCTCCACCGACAAAACGGAGAACCTCTCGACCGACGATATCATCAAGCGCATGGTCAACCGCGAAATGACCAACCGCTTCCCCGCCAAGGACAATGTTCCCGGCGACGTGCTGATGGAGGTCTCGCACCTGACCGGCAAGTATATGCCCACCTGTCAGGACGTCTCGTTCGAGCTTCGCGCGGGCGAGGTGCTCGGCGTGGCCGGTCTGGTCGGCTCGCGCAGAACGGAGCTTCTGAGCACGATCTTCGGCATCATGGCGCGCGAGAGCGGCGAGATCAAGCTGAACGGCAAGCCCATTTCCAACAAAACGCCGCGTCAGTCCATCAAAAACGGCTTCGCCATGCTGACGGAGGAGCGCCGCGCGACCGGCATCTTCCCCTATGCCAACATTCTGTTCAACACCGTAATTTCAAACCTCGGTTCCTATAAAAAGGGCCCGCTGCTTTCCGATAAAAAAATGACCGCCGATACGGACTGGTCCATTTCCTCCATGCACATCAAAACGCCGTCGCAGAAGACGCTCATCAAAAACCTCTCCGGCGGCAACCAGCAGAAGGTCATTCTTGGCCGTTGGCTGCTGACGAAGCCCGATGTTCTGCTCCTCGACGAGCCGACGCGCGGCATCGACGTCGGCGCCAAGTACGAGATTTACGAATTGATCCTGCAGCTTGCCAGAGAGGGCAAGGCTGTTATGATGGTCTCTTCCGAAATGCCGGAGCTGATCGGGATCTGCGACCGCATCCTTGTCATGAGCAACGGCCATATGGCCGGTATCCTCGAACGCGGCAAGGACTTCGGCGGCATTGAAAACGAGCAGGAAACCATTATGCGTCTGGCTGCGCAATATGTATAAAGAGGTTGAGAAAATGACGAATTCTAAGAAAATGAACCCGCAGAAGCTGAAGGATACGCTGCTGAAATACGCGCTGTACATCATCCTTCTTCTGCTCCTTGTTGTGATCGTTGCGATCAAGCCCAACTTCCTTTCCGTCGGCAACCTGATCTCCATTCTGAAGCAGGCCTCCACGAAGGGTATTCTGGCCTACGGCGTCGCAGGCATCATCATCCTTGCCGGTACCGACCTGTCCGTCGGCCGTGTGCTCGGCCTCTGCGCGGCTGTCGCAGCCTCCTTGCTGCAGTCGGTCACGTTCGCTTCGAGATACTATCCCAGCATCACCGAGCCGCTGCCTCTGATCGTGCCGTTCCTCGCCTGCGTGGCCATCGCGGTCGTCATCTCCGCGTTTAACGGCTTCGGCATGGCAAAGCTCCATATGCACCCCTTCATCGTCACCCTCGGCACGCAGCTGATCTCTTACGGCCTGTGCTGCATCTACATCGAGAACCAGCCCTCCGGCTCCACGCAGGCGCTGTCCTCCCTTGACCAGCGCTATCTGGCGCTCGCGACCGGCTCCGTCGATATCTTCGGCTTCAAGCTGCCGTATCTGGTCATCATCTTCCTGCTGCTGGGCGTTCTGACGTGGCTCGTCTGGAACAAGACCCGCTTCGGCAAGAATATGTTCGCCGTCGGCGGCAACGCCGAGGCGGCTGAGGTCTCCGGCGTCTCCGTCACGAAGACCATCATGGGCGTGTTCCTGTACGCCGGTCTGATGTACGGCATCGCCTCCTTCCTCGAGGGCGCCCGTATCCAGTCCGTCGGTACTGCAACCGGCATCAACTACGAGCTTGACGCCATCGCGGGCTGCGTCATCGGCGGCGTTTCCTTCAACGGCGGCATCGGCACCGTCCCCGGCGTCGTGATCGGCTCGATCATCCTGCAGGCGATCAACTACGGCCTGTATTTCCTCGGCGTCAACGCATACCTCCAGTACATCATCCGCGGCGCGATCATCATCATCGCCGTCGCCATCGACGTGCAGAAGTACGTTGCAAAGAAATAATTGCGCTGCGGCTTTTCAAAGCCACTGCGTTCTGATAGAATGAACGCAATCGCAGCAGATCTTCATGAGGCGCGTTGCTGCTGCAGCGCGCCTCAGCGTGTCGAAAAGGTCTTTTCGCCACGCTGAGGCAAGTTTTCGAACTTTTTCAAAGTTCGAAAACTTAGTTGATTGAACGCGAAGGGGGCTCTTTGCCCCCTTCACTCTTCCCCTGCTACTCTATCATCTAACTGCTATCTGTATTTTTTGACAGTCTCACCGCACTTTTTACTTACGAAAGGACGTTTTTTATGCTGACCATTCAAAAGCTCCCCCTGTGCTCGAAGGGCGCGCCTGTCGCCATTACGCTGGAAAACAGCAATCATATGCGCGTGACGCTCCTGTCCTACGGCGCGACGATCCAGTCCATTGTCGTTCCCGACCGGAACGGCGTTCTGACCGACGTGCTGCTCGGCTATGAGACGGTAAAGGAATATGAAGAAAATGACGGCTATCTCGGCGCGTGCATCGGCCGAAACGGCAACCGCATCGCGGGCGCGGCTTTCACGCTGAACGGCCAGCGCTTCCACCTCACGGCCAACGAGGGCAAGAACCAGCTCCACGGCGGTCTGTGCGGCTTCGACAAGAAGCTCTGGAATTACAACTGCCGCGAAAACAGCGTCGAATTCACGACCGTTCTTTCTGACGGTGAGGAGGGCTACCCCGGCAGGCTTGACGTGTCCATTACGTTTACCCTGACGGACGACAACGCGCTGCGCATCGACTACCGCGCCGTCAGCAGCGCGGATACCGTCGCGAACTTCACCAACCATGCCTATTTCAATCTCAACGGACAGGGCAGCGGCGACGTGTTGGGCCATCTGCTCCAGCTGAACGCCTCCGCCTATACGCCCGCCGATGCCGCAACGCTGCCGACCGGCGAGATCGCCCCCGTGGACGGCACCTGCATGGACTTCCGCACCGCGAAGCCCATTGGCCGCGATATCCATGATGCGGCGCTCGCACCCTTCCGCGGCTACGACACGAATTTTTGCCTCGATGGAAAGGGCCTTCGTAAAATCGGACAGGCCGAGGGCGACAAGACCGGCATCGTGATGGAGGTCGAGACGACGCTCGAGGGCGTGCAGCTCTACACCGGCAACTTCATTTCTGACCGTGCGGGCAAAAACGGCGCGCGCTATGCGTTCTACAGCGGCTTCTGCCTCGAAACGCAGCACTATCCCGACGCGATCAATCAGCCCGCGTTCCCGTCCCCGGTGCTCCGGCAGGGCGAGGCGCTGCACGAGACGACCATTTACCGCTTCTGCGTGAGAAAGTGAGGCACATTTATGATCAGCCTTGGCATTGATATCGGCGGAACCGGCTGCAAATGCGTCGCCTTCCGTGATACCGGCGAGCAGATCGCCATGTCCTACCGCGAATACCCCACGAAGCCCGGCGAGGTGAACCTGAACGCGCTGGCACTGCGCGAGAGCGTGTTTTTCGTGATCTCCGACTGCGTCAAAAAGCTGGACGACGCAAAGCAGGTCGCGGCCATCACCGTCTCCTCCTTCGGCGAGTCCTTCGTTCCCGTTGACCGCAGCGGCCAGCCACTGAGCGACATCATTCTCTATTTTGCCAATACCGAAAGCGGGGAATTCTCCCGTCTGATCGAGTCGGTCGGCGTGGAAAAATTCATGCGCATCACCTGCGTCCTGCCGGACGCGTCGTATTCGCTGGCAAAAATGCTGTATACGCTCCGCACGGCTCCGCGCCCGGTGTGGAAGTTCCTGTTCATTGCAAGCTATATCTGCTTCTGCCTGTCTGGTGAGACGGTGGCGGATTATTCCCTTGCCTGCCGCAGCATTCTCTTTGATGTACGGAAGCTCTGCTGGTCGGACGAGCTGACGAGCGCCTGCGGCATCGACCCGGAAACGCTCCCCGCCGTCCTGCCGACCGGCGCGTGCGCCGGAACGCTCACGCAGGAGGCAGCCTCCGCGCTCGGCCTGCCGCAGAGCGTCAAGGTTGTCATCGGCTCGCATGACCAGATCGTCAACGCCCTTGGCTGCGGCGTGGCGAACCCCGGCGAAGCCGTCGATACGACCGGCACGGTCGAATGCATCTGCCCGCTGTTCGCATCCATCCCCGAAACGCTGGACTTTGAACGCGAAAATTACGCCTGCGTCCCGTATCTCGACGGACGGGGCTATGTGACCTACGCCTATAATATCTCCGGCGGCGCGGTCGTGCGCTGGTACCGCGATTCGCTGGCGTTTTATCTCAAGCAGGCCGCGAAGGAGCGCGGGTGCTCGGTCTACGACCTTCTGAACGAGACCTGCCCGCCGGAGCCGACGGGGCTGAT
>OIXL01001036.1_pt1 | contig 11735 bp, 11 predicted proteins | sample 1587761 | NCBI WGS metagenome assembly OIXL01 (sample SAMN03283246) | human gut metagenome | biome: human-associated habitat; material: feces | host: Homo sapiens | place: Peru | collected 2012 | reverse complement strand
TATTTGATATTTTTAACCAATCATTCTTATATTATGAATATGAATTTAAGAATGATATAGAAGCCGGAATGAAAATTTGGGCATCTACAATGTCAACAAGTTTTATGACATTGGTTACATTAGGTATAGGTAATATTGCAAGTAAAGTTTCAGAATATATAGATAAATCTAAATTATCTTTTAGATTTGGTACTACTACTATTAACAATATTGAAAATGCTGGTGGTTTTTCAGCAACTGAAATCAATTCAAAAATTAAACAGTTTAATAAACTTAGAATACCTCAAAAAACTATTGATATACTATTAAAAAATCCTAAATGTATGATGCTTAGTGATGACATACTCAATGTATTAGGACAATGTGGAAATTGCTCAGACGATTTAGCAAGGTTAATTCTTAATCATGGTGATGATTTTTCACAATTAGTAGTATCAACGTTTTTAGAACAAGGAGCATCAGGTATAAAATTCTTAAATCAAACTTTTAATGATAGCTATTTTGTATGGTATAAGATATTTTCAAATTCAAAAGATATGGTAATAGGAAATATTCCTAAATCATTTCAAGTAAGAATAAATAATAATATTGTATTATTCACTACTGAGAATGCTACAAAAAATATGAACAATTATATTTCAAAATTTGGTCTTGAAAACTGGAGTGTTAATTTAAGAAGCGAGTTAATGTTAGAAAGCTATGTAGTAGCATTAGGTAAAGCAATAGAATATTTAAAATTAAAATCTTTGGGAAAATATGAAAATTTAATTTATGATAATTGGGAATTTGGAATTGATACTTCAAATAATGAAGTATTTTATGCCATTTATTTAGATTAAAAAAGAAGGTCGCATTTATGAAAGATATAAATTTTATACTTAGATATGCTTCGCTGATATTATGGGTTATTGTAATAATTTATACAATTTTAACAATATTATCTATAAAAAAATATAAACAGAATCATAAAGAAATAAAAAAACTTGTTAATCGTTGTATCGAATGTAAAGCAAAAATTATAACTCCAGTTATATTAACTAATCAATATTATAGAATTAAAGTCAAAGAAATATCAAATATTTTAGGAGAATTTCAAAATATTTACAATTTACCTCTTGAGTATATTTATACAGAAGTTAGTTTTATTGTAAACGGTGAAAAAATACAAACTATAATTATACGTCAATCATTTGGGAAAAATCCGAAAGTTGATGATACTATTAAAATTTATTATGACCCATATAATCCTAAACAGGCTTTTGCAAAAGATATGAAAGGAATTTTATTGCATAAACCATTGCGTGATTGCATTATATATGGTTTGGTAGCCGTTATATGCTTTTTATCAGCAATTGTAATATAAAAAAATAAACTTACTATGTATTTTCTTCACTTTCTAAATGTGAAGAAAATACTCTCCTACCGGAACTCTTTACTGATTTATTGGAAGTTAAAGAGTATTTATAGTGGTTGGACGAAAAAATAAAATAACAAATAGATATGACAAATATAAATACATTAAATGAAGTTGAACAAATTAAATCTAAAGGTGTAATTGTAGTAAATGGATTGGAAGAATTAGCAGAGGTGTTAAAATAATGGGAATATCTGGAATGTTTTTGAGAAAAATAACTAATGAAAGGTTATCTTTAATAAAAAAGGAAATTATTGATATATTAGAAAGCCTTTCCTATAATTACTATGACTGGAATGAAAACTTAAAAGGGGAAAATTATTGTTCAATAAGTGTTGATTACAATGAATGTGGATTTATAATGTATTTATATGAACTTCAAAATAGCAAAGAAAACTGGCATATAAATTGGATAGACAATAATTTAACTGAAGTAGTTATAATTGAAGATATAAAATATAGTGAAATGATACTTGAGATATTACATAAATATATGCAAATTCACCCTGATACTATCTACTATACTGAAATGGATTGGTATTATACTAAGGAAGATATAGACAAAGTATATAATAGCAATGACCATATACACTGGAAATACAAAACAATGAAATCGAACATCAAATAATCTATAAATACCGCCTAAATGTTTCCAAACATTAAAATAACGATTCTCTATGTTGATGAATATTAAAAGGAGTTACATTTATCATGAAATCTTATAATCAAATAAAATTAGAATGTATGGACATATGCTATGGCTGTGTTGATAGGGATATTGTTTGTAACATGTTTATCGATTATGAGACATCTTTTGAACAAGCATTTACATATAATTACCCATGGCTTGAGCTTATCGAAAAAAATATTTGGTGTTTTACATTGATAATACGTTTTGCAAGATGTGGAATGCTAACAAAAAAAGAAGGATTTCTTGAAGAAGAAACCAGAAAGTTTGTAAAAAAAATCCATTCACTTTCTAAATCTGAAAAAGATACTCTTCCAGCAGAACTTTTTACCGATTTATTAGAGGTTGAAGAGTATTTAGATTGGTTGGACGAAAAAAGAAAATAACAAAATAATGGTGATGATTTTTCAAAAGCTTTGTTGAAAACTACTGTCCTTGATGATTTCTGTGATATTGTTTGGAAATATGGAGATAATGCTACTAAATTATTAATCGCTGGCGATGATGTTATAACAACTATTAGTAAATTAGATTCAAAAACTATTTCAAGATTATTTGATATTTCTTCTGAAAATAATATTAATGATTGGGCAAATTTAATAATAAAAAATAATGGTTTATCTTATAAAGAAGCAAATATATTTGATATTAATGGAAAAAATCTTACTGAATTAGATGAAGTGAATTTTATAGAAAAAATAATATATGAAGATAAAAATGCAAGCGGACTATATATTGATAATCCTGCTGTTCCACAAACTGAAGAACAATGGGCAACAAAACAAATTTTAAAAAAGGGTAAAAATAGAGTTAATGCTTTATTACAAAATAATTTTAAAGTAACAGTAGAAACAGACACAGGGGAAATTATTGATTATTCATTTACTATATCAGAATTAAAGAGCATTAAAGATTATGTTTTTAGAATTAACGAAGATACATCTGAATTAAGAATTGCTGTTGAAGATTGTTTAGAACAGTTACGAAAATTATATCCTGACTTTAACTTCTATGCTATTTATGGAGTGTGATTATTATGTCAATTGGTGTTTTTAGATTTGAGAAAAATAATTTGGAAGCTGAATCAAAACAGTTATTTTTTGCCAGTGTATCTGGTGAAGATACTTACACAAGACTTTGGACAAAAGCTATTAAAGATACCAATACAAAAATTTTTAAAGCAGATTCAGAATTTACTATCGAACAAGTTGAAATTGTTCTTGATGAGTTGCATAATTTAATGAAATGGTGTGAAGAAAAATTAGAAAAAAACAGTAGAGATTATAATTATATGCAAAGACATATAAAATTTTTGATTAAGTCAATATCAGAAGAAGCACATAAAGGAAACGAAAAATTCTATATTTTCTAAAACCATGGATAAGTTCTTCAGCAGTATATGGGGAATAATTATGAATTATTTTAAAGAAAAATGTTTAGTTCTTGAATGGTTTTATCAATGGATATGGTTTGCTTAATGACTCATGTCCGGATTATTTGATAAATGGGCAAGCTTTTGACTGCTATTCTCCCAATAAAAACACCTCTGTTCGTAATATATGGTCAACTGTAAAAAGCAAAACAGAATCTCAGGCAAGACGAATCGTTATTAATTTTGATGATTCAAATAAAACATTAACCGAATTAATTAATCAGTTTCACACATGGGATATATCAACTTTAGACGAGCTTTTCGTCGTAAAAAATGGTGAAATCATACGTATTATTCTCAAATGATTGGATGGTGGCATAATGTTTTATATTATTGAATTATTATCTAATGACTTGCAGGAGCTATTTGACTTTGTGATTGATATATTAAGTCAGCATACAACTATATCGAACATAAGAGAAAAAAATGGTAGATGGTCAGCCTCAACGCAGTATTTTCGTTTGAGCATTTATTATGATGATGATCGTAAGATGTTCGATAAAGAAGATTTTGATGTTAATATTAACACGGTCTTATGGTTTGATGTTCTACAAGTAAGTGGATATTCTCAAATAATCATTTCTCTATTAAAATCAATTATAAAAAAATACACTAGTGATATTATTGTATTTAATACAGGATATGATGCTTTATTGGTACGTAAAGAAGATGAAATTACTCTAGGGGAGTCCTATATACCTCTTGTCAAGGATATCGAAAGTAAAATAATGGAGGATACTTCTAAGTGACATACTCCCCCACCTCTTTAGGTGGGGGAGTATGTCACTATGTTCCGACTTAAAGCCTGTAAATAGGGTAGCTAATCCGCTGTAAATAATCAGAATAAGCATAACCCATTGCCATTTTATGCGGAATTGGTCATTGAGTTTTTCTGCTCTTTTCTCTATGAGTTTCTTTTGTGAAGTTATCAGGTTGTTGTATTCAGATGTTTTCCTTTCTGCTTTTTCTTTTTCAGAATTAGCCTGTAAAATAGCTGTATTGGCTCTATTTTCAGCGTTCAAAACTTCCTCTTGACTTCTTTTTACTTCGCTCTGCCAATGCTTTTCTTTCTCTTTCAGCCTGTTCTGCAAGTCTTCGGCTTTCTTCAGTTCTAAGTCGCTCCCGTTCAACTTCTCTATCAGTTCGGCTTGCTGTGCTACTTTTGACTTTAGTATCTGCTCGTCTAAGCGTAGTTCTTGTATCATCTCGGTCAAATCGGAGTTTGCCACTGATAGCTTCTGATTGGTCAAGAATAGTTCCTGATTCTTTGATGACAGTTCTTGTATCAAGGAGAGCAATTCTTCCGTTCTGGATGATTGTATTGGCTCTAACTGCTTGATTATGTTCTTCTTGTTGCTTTCGTGCATTGTCCGCAAACTCACGTTCTAATCCCTCCTTACTGAAGTCTATATGATAATATTTTTCTAACTTGATGTTCCTGATTTTACATTGTTTTTCGCCGTGTTTCTGCCTTGCAATGTCTGTAAACGTAATATATTTTCGGTTGTCTGTCCAAATAACACCATAGCCGTTAGCATTCATAATATCAATGAACTGCTCTCGGCTCTGAGCTTGCTCTCTGCACTCCATAACAGCAAGTGCAATATCTTGTACATAACTTTTCACTTCGCCCTGCTCTGCTCTCTGTAAGAACCTGTACTGCTCTTTCTTATAAGCTGTTGTTTCTTCTCGTTCCTTACCATCAAACGTTCTTCCTTTTTTAGTCAGACTAAGCCCGTTTTCAAGGCATATTTTGTCGGATAAGTCTTTCATTTCCTGCAATTCTGTACTTTTCTGCTGAAACTTGTGTCCGTCTTCAAAACTAACAGAATTAAGAATGAAGTGTGTATGTATGTGTTCTCGGTCTTGATGCGTTGCTATAAGTACTTCAAATCCTTTGAATTGCGGACAGCTTTCTACAAACTCATTTGCTATTGCGTGTGCTTGTTCGGGAGTAATTTCTTCATCAGGAGCAAAACTTTGAACATAATGCTTGTATGTTCTGCCGTCCGTCTTGTTCCAAAGTAGCTTTGTTACCTGCATTTCTTCGTATGAGGTTTCAATTGATGATAGATTATAGCCACTTAACAGCTTTTGTTCAGTTTTTTCTTTTTGGCTGACATAGGTTATTGCTGTCTTTATTGGTGATTTTGAAGATACTGCCTTAATGATTGCCATAGACTTTTTAACTCCTCTTGTGCTGTTCTAAGCGTGGATAGGGTTTGTGATAATTCATTCTTGTAATCAACGAATTTCCTTGCATTAAGTTGTGTTGTTATCTGATTGATATTATTTCCTTGTCGGTTCAATTCCATTCCTTGCTTTTTCAGTTCGATGACAAGTTCTTTCAAATCATCGGTTTTAACAATTGGTGCTTGTATTACCGCCCTAAGAATATACTTTTGATTATTCAATCCGCTGTCAGCTATTTTTTTCATAATGATTTCGTATTCTTCTGCCGATACTCTGAATGTCATCTGCTTTGGTCGTTCCTTATTCATATTTTCTCCTTTCATCACAGGGGTCAAGGGCATATGCGTACACTTAAGCAGAACAAGAAAATTGAAAAAGCACAGGGAGCCTTTTACGTTTAGAATTGGCACAAAAAACAGATAGTGCATACCGCCCGACCGACGTGTTTCAGGGTTCAGAGTGCTTTCAAAGACCGCTCCGAATATGGTCGGACTGATTTCCGCCCAGTTAAAAGTTTTGCTTGCACCATTAAGAAGCAGATTTACAATTTCCTCTGTAAATCGTGGAATTTCTATATTCTCGTCCGCAAACAGTCCGCCATTGACATACGGAAACGCCGACAAGTCGTCATTTATATATGGGTCACGGTCAAACGGTTTAGTGTCAAGTACTCTGAAAAGTTCAATAAGTTTTCCCCTAACTTCATTTATGTCAAATTTTTTCAGATAATTTCCAAACATTTTATGACTGCCGAAAATTCCTGCATCTTCTGCATACAAACAGAAAACCAGTCGCACGCAAAGCATATTCAGACTTTTAAGAGTGTCGGAACTATTAGAGTTCTTGTACTGCTTGAGTATCAGGTCATACAGCTTGCCGACCAGTTCACCGGCTTTCAAAGAAATTTCCATTTCACGTTTAATGCTGTCATTGTCTGTATCAACAAGGAATTGTAATCTGTAGAAGTCTTTCTGCAAATCTTTTAAGAAAATCTGTTCAGGCTCACCGTTAGGCTTCTCCATATCGTACACAAGAAACTCCGAGAAATTACAAGTCACTATCCAGCGTGGACGTTGAGAATACGGCAGTTCTGATGCATAGCGTTTAGCCTGTTGAAACGGTGATAAAATCGAGCCGTCAAACTGCTTTATGCCTTTTCTAAGGTCTTTTCCGAGACTTTTCTGTTCAATCATAACGTGAGTTGCGTTAACATACCCGTCAATAAAAGACGTATGGTCAAGCTTAACTTGTTCTTCAAAGATGATGTATTCTGTTGCATCAAGCACACCTAAGACGTTCTGCAACAGGTCAATCCAAAATCTTTGGCTTTCACCCTTTTCATATCCCTTGCCCGTCCACCGCTGTACAAACTCTTTCACCGATTTTTTTCTTTCATCTTTCATATTTGTTCACTCCCATAAAAATATAGTTCAATTATAACACAACCTGAAAACGCATTCAATAAAACAAACGTTCGCAAGTTTAAAAAGTGATTCGTCATTTTGCATAAAGAGTTGGTGTTGCAAGCGTTGCAAGGTGTTGCAAGCACGAAAAAAAATGCTTGCAACACCAATTTAAGGCTGTAAATAGCTAAAAATCAAGATAGTGTTGTAAGTGTTGCAAGCAAAGTTCTTGTAAAAGTATAAAAAACAGTATTTTTGCTATTTTTTGTAACCATTTTGTAACAATTGCATTTTACTTACTTCAAAAATTTTTATTTTCTATAAGAAAATGCTTGCAACGCTTGCAACAGTAACGCATTTTAAGCTATATACCGTAAAAAAAGTGTTGCAAGCATTTTTTTCACGTGCTTGCAACACTTTTACGTATTTTGTATAAAAAAATGCTATAAATAGCTAAAAAGAGGTGTTGCAAGCATTTTTTTCACGTGCTTGCAACACTTATGGCAAAATGCACAAACCGAATAATGCAAATGGCTATAAATAGCCAAAAAAAAGTGTTGCAAGCATTTTTCCCGTGCTTGCAACACTTTTAAGGTGTTGTAAGCATTTTCTTTGATTGCTTGCAACATTTTTAAGCTGTTGCAAGCATTTTTTTAAATTGCTTGCAACACTTTAAGGCGTTGTAAGCATTTTTTTAAAATTGCTTGCAACACCTTAAGGCGTTGTAAGCATTTTTTTTAAATTGCTTGCAACACCTGAATATAATATTCTGTTAATAGTAATTTAATTTAAATTACAACAATAATACTTGTATGGAAGTTTGATAACTTGTGTTACTATTCCATTAATTCTTTTTTTCATAGGTATGTATCCATATTTTTTCAAAACCTTACCTACTATATTAGCATCATATTTTAAGTTATTATGTTGAATGAAAGTTGTTACAGTCATTTCTTTTTCTGTACACTGGTAACCAGACTGCGGTGTTTGTTGTTCTGCCAAAACGTCAAGTACTTCGCATTCTCCTTTCATCGGCTTTACAAATGCAGAGTTACGTTTTTCAAGATAACGTTTTTCGTCTTCAGAAAGTCTGAAACAGCTTGCTTTGTCCTTATCTTTGACAATATTGTATATCTGAGCCCAAAGCTGAAGTGCATCAAAGGGCTTGATTTGTGTATTATAGTCAATTACAAGGTCAGGAGGTAATGGAATCGTAACAAAACGTCTGTTGCCCGTCTGGTCTATCAAGAATTGTTCATCATTGACAGTACCAACAAAAGAAGTTATACGGGGGTAATGCAAGCTTGCTTTGCCGTAAGGCGTTCTGTATTCATCTGTGGACTTAGTAAGGAATGCTTTAACTGTGTCCATATCTTTACGCATAGTAGAGCCTATTTCGCCTAATTCACTTATCCACTTGCTTGTAGCCTGCATAACGCTGTCTTTATCACGAGGGTCAAGAGATATGCCCTCACCAAAATATCTTGAATTTAAAGCTAACATTTCAAAGAAACGTGTCTTTCCTATGCCTTGCTTACCCTGAAAAACAAGTATAATGTCAAGCGAAAACGGATTATCAATGTTATTGTACAGTCCACAAACGCACTGTTCAAGCCATTTGAGTATAAACGTTCTGCTATATCTTCCTTCTTCCGTGTTTGCCGGTATTTTGAAGGTGTTGTAAATCTGCTCCACACGGTCAATACCGTCCCATTTCACTGACTTTATAGCTTCAAGAATAGGATTATATCTGTTTCTTGTGGCATATCGGGTTATATAGTCCATTATAACCTGCTTTGTAACATGAGTATACATCACTTTCAACTGGTCGTGGAGGATTGTTGGGACATTCTCTGCCAAATGTTCTTTACTTTCTCTTTCATCAAAGCCGAAAAACTCAAAATTATGAGTAATCTGATTATATCTGATTGAGTATCCCTGTTTTTCAAGGAATTCAGCAAATAAATCATATGTGATAATCTGTCTTTTCCTGCTTGTCCTGATTTGTTGCGGTTCAGATGTTGACTTAGGTGTGAAAATATATTCGTGGCTGTTCAGAACATACTCAATAAGCTTTATGGTATTTTCAGAACCTATACAGTCTACAATGTCGGATATATCTCCTTTAGGCTGTAACGGCTTATACAGGGCTTGTGAGGGTACTAATTTGACGGAATGTGCTGTCTGAATAATGCTCTCCGCAATATTAGTAGCATACTTTAATCCGACTTCATCATTATCAGCAAGAATAATCACATCAAAATTCTTTACGCATTCAGTATAACTTTCTTTCCATTTAGAGCCAGCACCATTAGGGCTTGTTGTTGCAATATAGCCCAGTTTTTCCATAGTTTCAACGTCTTTTTCGCCCTCAACGATAAATACAGGCTTTGTGTTGTCAGTGAGGTTGTAGACGTGATATAAGGGCATCTGTAAGCCGTTCAGGTTCTTGACAAGTGTATTACCCTCGTAACGTTCCCAGCGAGCCGTTTTAGAGCCGTCAGGCTTCTTGTAAATTGTCTTTACGGCTATTCTGTCACGGTTCATGTTCATGTATATGTGAGAACGTGTTTTTACCCATGTGCCTGAATCTGAGTAGTTCTGGGTGTTCACATAGTCTGATGACGGCAGATGATATTTTTTTGCGAGTTCGTCCACAATAACAGGGAAATCAGAAATTTGTGACAAGTTATTCATTTCGGCATAAAGTGAAAAAATATCTCCGTATCTTCCGCAAGCAAAACATTTATAGCTGTTTGTTTCAGGGTAGAATGTAAACGCCCCAGTGCCGTTTCTTCCTGTCCCGCTGTTGCACAATGGGCATATGTATTGATTTGTTCCTTTTGATTTCTGTGTTACTTCTTGTACGTAGTCAAGAAGAAATGTCTTTAAAGTTTCTTTATTGTCGTTCATAGTTTTATCAGTCCTTTACAAAAATATTTTTCGGTCCAAACAACAAAAAAGTTACGGAACTGAAAGAAAGTAACCGCAACTTATATTTCACTGTATAAAAAACTGATAAAAATAAATTTATTTCATCAGAAAAATTTTATAACATTCCTCTTGACTTTACTAGTCAACTGTGATATAATTAATATCAAGTTAGGGTGCTATGTATTTTACAGTTGATTCAAGTTTGATGACGGCAGATGATATTTCTTTGAGAGTTCGTCCACAGTAACTTTGTTTCAGCGTTTATTTAAGAAGTAGGCAGTCTTAATTAGACAGTAGGTGCATTGCACCCATTACTTATTATATCACAAACAAAAAAAAATTTCAAGTCATCAGGTAAAAATATTTTTTGCTGATGACTTTTTTCTTTTGAGGATTAGAATCTGTAACCCATAATATTATGCCGTACACGCTTGTTTGTTGCACCCGTATACGCCTTAGCATTACAAGAAGAGTCACTAATTTAGCAAGCAACGCTTGTGATGTATCACAAGCCAAATCTGACAAAATCAAATTTGATTTAAGCAAGTTCCCAAACCTTTTTAAGTTGGAATATTTTCTTTTTGTAGAGTTAAAATTTTTCTTAATCGGCTAATGATATTCATAATTTATTAATATTTTTTGGAGAAAAAATTTTCAGATTTTCATGAAAATCCGCTGGAAAGTTTCAGCAATCTTTGCCCAATAAATGAAATGGAGCGAAATATTCTGTTTTGCAAGTTCTGTAAAGGGCATGCAAAACAGGTATTGGGTAAACACTACCCATTCTGTTATAACACGTCCAGATTTTTGATTTTTTCTGAAAACTTTTTAAGAAATTTTTTAAAAAAAATATTTTCAAAAACTGAAAAAACCTTTGTGATGATTTTGTAAAAACACTTTTTTCTTTCTCTTAAAGCTGTACCGATTTTATTTAATTAAAAGAAAATTCTTTTTATTTTTGAGGGTTTGGGAGACTTCCCAAAAGTATTTTCAAAACCTTGAAAATTGGCTTGTGTTGCAACACAAACGTTGCTTGCTAAATTTGTGACCCCCTGCCACGTTGAACCGGACACGCCCGACAGTGTCAGTCTGTCACCCTCGCCACATTACAGGTGTCACCGAATAATATTTTTAGTTTTTAGCAAAGCAATTTTTTGAAAATTTCCCACTTTTTTTATAACTGAAAAATAAAAAAGTCATCAGATAAAATTTTTTTATCCAATGACTTGCAATTTTTTCTTGTTTGTGATATAATAAGTAATGGGTGCAATGCACCTACTGTCTAACTTCTGTTCGACCTCAGAAGAAAGACGCTGAAACAAAGTTACAACAACTAACTTGAATCAACTGTAAAATACATAGCACCCTAACTTGATATTAATTATATCAAAGTTAATTGTTAAAGTCAAGAGGGAAGTTAAAAAAATTTTTCTTATGAAAGAAATTTATTTTTATCAGTTTTTTATACAGTGAATATAAGTTACGGTTACTTTATTTCAGTTCCGTAACTTTTTTGTTGTTTGGACCGAAAAATATTTTTGTAAAGGACTGATAAAACTATGAACGAAAATAAAGAAACTTTAAAGACATTTCTTCTTGATTATATACAAGAAGTAACACAGAAATCAAAAGGAACAAATCAATACATATGCCCATTGTGCAACAGCGGGA
>OIXL01001034.1_pt1 | contig 11744 bp, 10 predicted proteins | sample 1587761 | NCBI WGS metagenome assembly OIXL01 (sample SAMN03283246) | human gut metagenome | biome: human-associated habitat; material: feces | host: Homo sapiens | place: Peru | collected 2012 | reverse complement strand
GAGATGGCCGACCGCTGCATGAAGGAGATTTTCCTGCCCACAGTGGCCGCCATGCAGGCCGAGGGCTGCCCCTTCAAGGGATGCCTGTATTTCGGCCTGATGCTGACGCCCGACGGCCCCAAGGTCATCGAGTACAACTGCCGCTTTGGCGACCCCGAGACGCAGGTCGTGCTGCCCCTGCTGGAAAGCGATCTGCTGACCATCATGGAGGCCACCACAAACGGTACGCTCGACAAGACGGAGGTTCGTTTCCGCGATGGCGCGGCCGCCTGTGTGATTCTGGCAAGCGGCGGCTATCCGTCCTCCTATGAGAAGGGGAAGGTTATCACGGGGCTTGAGAACTTCGATGGCAGGGATGATCTGTTCTGCTTCCATGCGGGAACAAAGTTTGATGAGAACGGCGAGACCGTGACAAGCGGCGGACGCGTTCTTGGCGTGACAGCACTGGCGGGAACCCTGAAGGAAGCAAGGGCAAAAGCCTACGAAGCCGTGAAGCTGGTATCCTTTGACAAGGCGTACTATCGGCATGACATCGGCAAGGCCATTGACCAGGCCTGAAGAAAAGGGTGCTTTTTCAGAAAAAATGTGATAATCTACATCTATCTGTGTAATGTTGCAAGTCACATATTTCTAACCGTATGTTGCCGCAGAAGCGGCAGGGAAGGTAATCATGAAATCAAAACTGAATCGAATCAGAACGATTGCCGCAGCGGCAGCTCTGTCTGCAGCAGTATCGTTCGCAACGCCTGCCTTTGGACTTGTTTCTCTGGCAGCAACCGGTACGGTAACCGGCAGTGACATCAACGTACGGAGCGAAGCAAGCTCCTCCTCCAGCCAGGTCGGCACCGTAACAACAGGGGATACGGTAACCGTTGGAGAGACGGCAACCGACGATTCCGGAGCAACCTGGTATCAGGTGACATTAAGCAATGGAACAACAGGCTACGTCCGCGGCGATTTCCTGACGGTATCCGAGGATGAGACTTCTTCGGAGGAAGCATCTACGGAAGAAACCGAGGCGTCTACCGAAGCAAACACGGAAGCTACGGATGAGGCTGCAGCGAATGCCGCGCAGGCAGCAGAGCAGGATACCGGCGGATATCAGGTGGTGCTTGCTCCCGATGAGAATGGGGAGGACACCTATTATCTGTATGACAACAATGCCGGCCAGAGAATGAAGATTTCGGACATCGGCAAGCTTCAGGATGATGTTACCGCTGCCAATAAGGAGGCGGCTTCGGTCAAGGCGAAGTACAGAGTCTTCCTCGTAGCTCTTGCCGCAGCGGCAGCGATTCTTGCTGTCATCTGCATTGTTCTGGTGCTGAAGCTTAAGGATGCACTGGCAAACGGACGCAGAGAGCGCGACCTGACGATGGAGCGCAGAGATCAGAGAAGAAACAACAGCAGAGCGGACAGCGTGGAGTCTCTTCGTGCAAGAGAACGCGGCAACGGCACAGCTCAAAGAGGCGGAAGGGGCCGCGAGGATGCCTATGCTTCCGGAGCAAGAAGACTGGATCGCGGCGAGGATCCCAGAGATCCGAGAGCGTCCCGTCCGGCAGCAAGACCGGTTCGTCCTTCCGGAGATGACGGATACGGAGTAAGACCTGCAGCCCGTCCGGCAGCTCCTGCAAGAGACGGCGAGGACAGACCGGTCAGACCGGCAACGCGTCCGGTATCCCGTCCGGCGGCAAGACCGGAGGGCGGTGTGCGCACGGATCGTCCGGCACGTCCCGCGGAGGATTCTGCTGCAAGACGTCCGGCAGCTCCGGCAAGGAAGCAGCCTGCGAAGAACTTCGCAGATGATGACTTCGACTATGATTTCCTGAAGCTGGATGACAAGGACGAATAAGATTTTCGGAGAAAAGTCTTTGACGGACCTTTGATTCCATATTGACGAAATCACCACTGGTTGAATGTGAGCGCCATGTGTTATACAATGTATAGCACATGGCGCTTTTTTGCTTATGCGCCTTTTAGGGACAGAATTGTCTGCTGCGGCCCTTTGGCAGCGGATGGGAAAGGACGAGAGTATGCTGATTGAGATTGATTTCAGCAGCGATGAGGCAATTTATCAGCAGCTGTGCAACCAGATTATTATGGGAATTGCCACCCTGCAGTATACCGATGGACAGGTGCTGCCCTCGGTGCGGCAGCTTGCGGATGAGATTGGAATCAATATGCACACGGTGAACAAGGCCTACACGGTTCTGAAGCAGGAGGGCTTTGTCAAGGTGGACCGGAGAAGAGGTGCGGTGATATCCGTGGATTCGGATAAGCAAAGAGCACTGGAGGCGGTTCGCGGAAAGCTTCAGGAGGCAATTGCGGAGGCACTTTGCCGGGGACTTTCCAGAAAGGATCTTCATGAGCTTGTGGACCGGATTTTTGACGAGTATGAAGCCTGTGTGGCAGAGGCTGCGGCGGGAGCCGGATCCGGGGATGAAGAGCCGGAAGATGAGTAAATGACGGAAGAAAGAGAAAGGTTTGGAAGAGTATGAGCATTCCTTATACACAAAATGCCAGGGAGGTTCTCCGACTTGCCGAAGAGGCGGCAAAGGAGAACGGAAGCGGATATGTCGGAACCGAGCACCTGCTTCTTGGCATGATCCGGGAGCAGGCAGGAGTTGCCTCTCAGGTATTGAAGAACAACGGAATTACCGAAGAGAAGCTGAAGGATATGATTTCCTCGCTTCGTCTGGAGGAGGGAAAGACTGCAGTCATGGACCGGGACGGGTATACGCCCCGGCTGCGCGATATCCTGGATGGCGCTATGGAGCTTGCAGAAGAGCAATATCATGTGAAGGAGCTTGGAACGGAGTTCTTTCTCCTTGCAACCATTCTGGAGCGTCAGAACGTAGCGCTGAAGCTGATGGAGGCTGCGGGAGCAAACGTTCCGAAGATTTATTTTGAAACGCTGGCGGCAATGGGAGTAAATCTCCAGGAGCACCGGCAGGATCTGACCGGCGACCCGCAGCAGGGACAGGACGGCGCTGTCGGCGGAAGAAATATGCTGGAGATGTACAGCCGCGATCTGACCGCCCAGGCGGAGAGCGGGGCCATGGATCCCGTGGTAGGACGCGAGACGGAAATGAAGCGGGTGATTCAGATTTTGTCCAGAAGGACAAAGAACAATCCCTGCCTGATCGGTGAGCCCGGCGTCGGCAAAACGGCCATCGTAGAGGGGCTTGCACAGAAGATTGTCCGGGGAGAGGTTCCGGCTTCGGTGCAGGGAAAGCGCCTTCTTACGCTGGATCTGTCCGGCATGGTGGCAGGCTCCAAATACCGCGGCGAATTTGAGGAGCGCATCAAGGGCGTCATCGAAGAGGTCCGGAATGCGGGCGATGTCATTTTGTTTGTGGATGAGATGCACACGCTGATCGGGGCCGGCGGAGCAGAGGGCTCCATTGATGCCTCGAACATTCTGAAGCCCGCTCTTGCACGAGGCGAGATTCAGATGATCGGTGCGACGACCATCAACGAGTATCATAAATATGTCGAGCGGGATGCCGCACTGGAGAGACGTTTCCAGCCGGTTCAGGTGGAGGAGCCCGATGAAGCACAGACGCTGGAGATTCTGAAGGGAATCGTGCCGCGCTACGAGGAGCATCATCAGGTCCATGTGAGTAAGGAGGCCATGGAGGAGGCGGTTCGTCTGTCTCAGCGCTATATCAACGACCGCAACCTTCCGGATAAGGCCATTGATGTCATTGATGAAGCCTGCGCTGCGGTTCGCCTGAAGAATCCGGTGAAGAAGGAAAGTGACCCTCTGGCAGAACTTGAGAAGAAGCTCGCCGCAGAGGATGAGAAGCTTGCAAAGGCCGTCGTCGACGGAAGGCTTCGCGCGGCAAGAGCATCCAGAAAGCGCTACGACCAGCTTCAGGAGCAGTTTGAGAAGCTGCTCCGGCAGCCGGCGGAGCAGGCAAAGGAGAAGGAGCTGCCGCTTGTGACGGCAGAGGACGTTGCGGGCGTGATTTCTGTCTGGTCCAAGGTGCCGGTCAGCCAGCTCACCGAGAAAGAGAGCGAGCGGCTGCTTCGTCTTGAGGATACGCTGCACAAAAGGGTGATCGGACAGGAGGATGCGGTAAAAGCCGTGTCGAAGGCGATCCGCCGCGGACGTGTCGGCCTGCAGGATCCGAACCGTCCCATCGGCTCGTTCCTGTTTCTCGGACCCACGGGCGTCGGCAAAACAGAGCTTGCCAAGGCTCTGGCGGCAGCTGTGTTCGGCGACGAGAAGAATATGATCCGCGTGGACATGTCGGAATATATGGAGCAGTATGCGGTTTCGAAGATGATCGGCTCTGCACCCGGCTATGTCGGCTATGACGAGGGCGGTCAGCTCACCGACAAGGTGCGGAAGAACCCGTATTCTGTGGTGCTCTTTGATGAGATTGAGAAGGCAAATCCTGATGTCTTCAACATTCTCCTGCAGATTCTGGACGAGGGGCATCTGACGGATTCCAAGGGAAGACAGGTGAATTTCCGCAATACGATTATCATCATGACCTCGAACGTGGGCGCCAGAAATATTGTGGATTCCCGCAGCATCGGCTTCTCCCAGAAGCCTACCAAAGAGCAGGAATATGAGAAAATGCAGGCGGGAGTCATGGCAGAGGTGCGCAAGATGTTCCGCCCGGAATTCATCAACCGTATTGACGGCATTGAGGTCTTCCATGCACTGACGCATGAGGAGCTTCTGCGGATTACCACGCTGCTGTGCAATGATCTGGCACGGCGTGCAAAGGAGCAGCTCGGACTTACGCTTCGCATTGCTCCGTCACTGAAGGAGCACCTTGTTGATCAGTATGCGGATCCGAAGATGGGAGCAAGACCTCTTCGCCGTGCACTCCAGAGCGTTGTGGAGGATGAGCTGTCCACGCGGCTTCTTGCAGAGGAATTCGCAAAGGGTGATTCGGTCACCATCAGCTGCCGGAACGGCAAGGTAACGTTTGAAAAGACAAGGACAAGAGCTGCCCGCGGCAGTCAGAAGGATAGGAAGCATGCCGAATAAAAAGAAAACAACGGCGTTTTACTGCAGTGAATGCGGCTATGAATCTGCAAAATGGGTGGGGCAGTGCCCCGCCTGTCATGCATGGAATACAATGGTTGAGGCTCCGGTACGGGGGATCCCGTCCGCAGCCTCTTCGTTTCGGCAGGGAAGGGCCGGGAAGCCGGGGCTCCTTCCGGAGGCAAGACCGGTATCCCTTTCGGAAATTCACGACGAGGGAGAGGTGCGCTGGTCGACCGGATACGGCGAGCTGGACAGAGTGCTTGGAGGCGGCATTGTCAAAGGCTCCATGCTCCTTGTGGGCGGCGATCCCGGCATCGGAAAATCGACACTTCTTCTGCAGGTAACCAGAAACCTTGCGGAGAGCGGCCGCAGCGTGATTTATGTCAGCGGAGAGGAGTCGCTTCATCAGATCAAGCTCCGCGCGGGAAGGATCGGAAAGGTTGGAGAGCAGCTGAAATTTTACTGCGAGACAGATCTGGACCGGATTACGGAGGTTCTTCTGGAGGAGAAGCCGGAGCTGGTTGTCATTGACTCCATCCAGACGATGAACAATTCTTCCGTGGACGCGGCGCCCGGAAGCATCTCTCAGATTCGTGAGACCACGGGGGTTTTGCTTCGCCTCGCGAAGCAGATGGGAATTACATTTTTTATCATTGGACATGTGACGAAAGAGGGGACGGTTGCGGGCCCCAGGGTTCTGGAACACATGGTCGACACGGTGCTGTATTTTGAAGGGGACCGGTATGCATCCTACCGGATCATTCGCGGAGTCAAGAACCGTTTCGGCTCCACCAACGAGATCGGAATCTTTGAAATGCGGCGGGAAGGTCTGTGCGAGGTGGAAAATCCGTCGGAATATATGCTCTCCGGAAGACCGGAAAATGCCTGCGGGTCGGTGGTCTCCTGCAGCATGGACGGGACCAGAGCAATGCTGACAGAGGTTCAGGCACTTGTCTGTAAGACAAGCTTCGGTTTCCCGAAGCGTCAGGCGACCGGAACGGATTATAACCGCGTGAGCCTTCTGATGGCGGTTCTGGAGAAGCGGCTGGGAATTCCTCTTTCGGAATACGATGCGTATGTCAATCTGGCAGGCGGAATCCGGCAGACAGAGCCGGCACTGGATCTTGGCATTGCGCTGGCAATTCTCTCCAGCTACCGGGGACTTCCTGCAGGCGACAAGACCGTGGCCTTTGGGGAGATCGGACTTTCTGGCGAGGTGCGCATGGTGACGATGGCAGATATGCGGGTGCAGGAGGCAGCAAAGCTTGGCTTTGAGACCGTGATCCTTCCTGCCAGCAATGTAAAGGGCCTGAAGGCCCCTGCAGGGATCCGCATTGTGGGAATACGAAGCCTGCAGGAGGCGGTTCAGCAGCTGTCAGAGTGACAGGGGAATCAGGCGAAGGCTTACATCGATGGAAGAATGGTCTGCAGCGGGGAAAGAGGCCTGCGAATTGTGACGGATCTGGAGGGCAATCTGATCCGGAAGGATCGTCTGGATGAAGTAAGATAAGGAAAGACTGGAAAACCAGAACTGTTGGCGGAATCCGCCATGCAGTTCTGGTTTTCTTTTGGACAGTTCATACTTAGTGACTGCTCAATGACGGAACAACAAAACAAGGGAAGGAGTTGCATCATGAATAAAATCCTGATTATAGATGATGACAGAGAACTGTGCGCTTTGATTAAACGTAGCGTACAAGCAGAAAACATAGAAGCTGATTTTTGTAATACCGGAAAAGAGGGCTTACAAAAATTAGGAGAGCAGGAATATCAGCTTGTGGTGCTGGATGTGATGATGCCCGGCATGGATGGTTTTGAAACGCTGGAAGAAATTCGCAAAGAGAACAGCCTGCCGATTTTGATGTTCACATCCAAAAATGACAGCATTTCTAAAGTGCGGGGCTTACGAGCCGGGGCGGACGATTATCTGACAAAACCGTTTGATATGGACGAACTGATTGCCCGTATTGCGTCTCTCATTCGCCGCTACACCCGTTTTAATCATCAAGCCGGAGCTGTGCAAAAACTGGATTTTGATGGATTGCAAATTGACCTTGAAAATCGTTCTGTTACGACGGAAAATGGCACTTTTGAACTTCCACCAAAGGAATTTGATCTGCTCCTGTACTGTGCAAAGCATCAAGGGAAAATTTTGACAAAACAGCAGATTTATGAGGAAGTTTGGGGCGAAGAATATTTCTATGATGACAGTAACATTATGGCGATTATCAGTCGGCTTCGTAAAAAATTAGAAGTCAATCCTTCAAGCCCAAAGTATATACAAACGGTCAAAGGGATTGGCTACCGGTTTAATAAGGAGGTGTAGTCAGTATGGAAATCATTGTATTCTTATCCGTTGTGATTGCTGTTGTGGCTGTATTGACTTCCATCGTTCTCGTTCGGCGTGTAAAAAAACAAATAGCAGAAATGACCGATGTGCTGGTTGATGTGAAAAACGGAAATGGCAACCGGCGTATTCTATCTGCAACAAATGAACTGACAGCACCTCTTGCCTATGAAATCAATGAGATCGTTGTGGCCTATGAAAGCAGACTTTCAACTGTACGGCAGACAGAAGAAACCAACCGCCAGCTTATGACGAGCCTTTCCCATGATGTGCGAACGCCCCTTACTACTCTGATTGGGTATCTTGACGCTGCACACAAAGGACTGGTCACAGGAAAAGACCGGGATGATTATATTGAAACCGCCCGCCGGAAAGCCCATGATCTGAAAGAATACATTGATGTACTCTTTGACTGGTTCAAGTTAAATTCCAACGAGTTTGCTTTGGAGATCCAGAGCGTTGAGGCCGCAGAGCTGACAAGAAATATCCTCATTGACTGGATCCCGGTTTTTGAGGATAAACAGGTTGAGTATGACATTGATATTCCCGAACAGCCTGTCCGGGTAAGATTGGATATGGATAGCTATATGAGGATCATCAATAACCTTATTCAAAATGTAATCACTCACAGCCATGCGGACAAAATTAAAATTTCCCTATCGAAGAAGGAAAACAGCATGGAGCTGCTGCTGGCGGATAATGGAGTGGGAATTGAGAAGGAAGATTTGAAACACATTTTTGAACGGCTCTATAAGTGTGACAAAGGACGGTCTGAAAAAGGAAGCGGTCTTGGTCTTTCTATTGTCCATCAGCTTGTAGAAAAGATGGGTGGGAGTATAACAGTTGAAAGTTTGCCGGGAAAAGGAACTGAATTTATGTTGCTTTTTCCTTTGGAGAGTTAAGCGGGTTCCCGTCTTTATGGCGGGAGCCTTTGTCATTTTACTGGATTTCAAATTGCAAGGTTAATGCAAGGTTGCGGCAAGGTTAATGCAAGGTTGGCATGATAGAATACCTTACAGAACAGGAGGTTTTGAATATGGATACAAATTATATCATTGAAACAAAAAATCTGACGAAGCAATACGGCTCACAAAAGAGTGTGGCTGACTTAAATATCCATGTGAAGCGTGGGAGAATTTACGGTCTGCTGGGCAGAAACGGAGCCGGAAAAACCACTACCATGAAAATGCTGTTGGGCTTAACGAAGCCGACTTCCGGGGAGGTCAAAATCTGGGGAAAGTCTTTGCAAGGGAATGAAAAGAAGCTGTTGCCCCGTATCGGAAGCCTGATTGAGTCCCCTGGTTTTTATCCCAATCTGACCGGCACAGAGAACCTGCGTATCTTTGCTACTCTGCGGGGCGTACCAAACAATCATGCTATCAAAGATGCTCTGGATCTGGTAGGACTGCCCTACAAAGATAAAAAGCTCTTTTCACAGTATTCTCTTGGTATGAAGCAGCGGCTTGCCATCGCCCTTGCCGTTATGCACGATCCGGAGCTTTTGATTTTGGATGAGCCGATCAACGGCCTCGATCCCATCGGTATTGCAGAAGTACGCTCCTTTATTCGGGAGCTTTGCGACGCAAGAGGAAAAACTATTTTGATTTCCAGTCACATTCTTTCGGAGATTTCTTTGCTGGCTGACGATATTGGAATTATCGACCACGGCGCGTTGCTGGAAGAAGAAAGCCTTGCTGAGCTGGAGCAAAAAAGCAGTAAGCATATCCGTTTTACGCTCTCTGATACTGCACAGGCGGCAAGAATTTTGGAACGCAATTTCCATGAAAACCATTTCTCCATACAGGACGACCACAATCTGCGCCTGCACAACCTGGATCTGCCTGTGGGGAAAATTGTAACTGCCTTTGTAGAAAACGGATTGGAGGTATCGGAGGCGCATACTTGTGAAGAAAGTCTTGAAGATTACTTCAAGCGTGTGACAGGGGGAGAAGGAATTGCTTAAACTAATCAAATGCGAATTTTTGAAATTGAAACGGAAGAAATTTATTCCGCTGATTATTCTGGCTGCTTTCCTGTTTCCAATCCCGCTGACTTATCTGATGACAACGCCCTCTATGATGGAGCGATATACAGATCGGGCAGATGCTTTCGATGGATTATTTAACATGGTGTTGGGATATGGTATCCAGTTTTTACTGCCCTGCATTATTGGAGTGATTGCCGCTATCCTGTTCTTTATGGAACGCGACAACGATACATTCAAAAATCTGCGTACAATTCCCGTAACCAGCACGCAAATGGTACTTGCAAAGATTATTGTCCTTTTTATCTTTGGAATTGTTTTTTGCGTGGCTTCTACCATTGCAACAATTCTTTGCGGAATTGGAACATTAGAAGTTTATGGAAGTGGTTATAAGCTGTTTTTGGCGGTTGAAACGGGGATCTTCATTACGGCAGGAACACTCCCGTTGATTGTCCTTGTTGTCTTTTTCAGTAAGACCTATGTTTTTTCCATTTTGTTGTGTGTCTTTTACAGCGTTCTGAACATGAGTGCTACGGCATTGTTTGACACACTGCCTAAAACTATGTTATGGCTTCTGCCCACGCCACTGACTACATTTTGGAGTGCGGGAGATATGGCGGCTCATGGAATAAAAATGGACTTGGAGCAAATGACAGGGCTGATTCCCTCAACATTTCAAGTTGTATTCATTCTTGGGATTATGGCATTCGTTTCGTTCTTACTGATTGACAGATTATATAAGCAGAGGGGGGCATAAACATGGTTCGCATTGTAAAAACAGAATTTTATAAATTGAAAAGGTATCATATCCTTTGGGCGGGCGTTGCACTCATGCTCCTATCCGTCCTGCTGACCTTGTTTACCTCTATGGCGAATGATGGTTCCGTTTGGGATTTTGCCTATCTTACAGAACAGGTCATCAAAAACAATATGTCCATGATTTTTCCGATGTGTATCAGTCTAATTGCCGGATATATGATTTCTCGTGAGCAGACGGATGACACATTGAAAAATATTCTGACTGTGCCGATCTCTTTTAAGAAACTGTTGACCGGAAAATTGATTGTGTGCGGCGTATTGTCTATTATTTTCGGGCTGATATGCAGTCTGTTTACAATCATAGCAGAAATGATTGTGGGATTTCCCGGCTTTGAGATTTCCTTAGCTCTAAAAGCAGCCTTGCAGATTACTGCGGTTAATTTCTTTTTATATCTTGCGGTTCTGCCGATTATCGCTCTTACTTGTCGGAGGGCAGGCAGCTTTTTAGTCGGTGTAATCATTGCTTTTGTCTATGGATATGGAGGGATGTTTGCCGCAGGAAATATGACATTAGCAAACCTTTATCCGATTACCGCAAGTCTTGGAATGGTAGGCTACCGTAGCTATGATACCGCAGTCAACTGGAATATCGGAACCTGTTCTTGCAGTCTTGCGCTTGCTGTCGTTATTTCTGCCATCTTGATTTTGTGCATGAAAGAACGAGAAGCAACCCAAACAAAGAAAAAGGCCAAAAAGGTAGTACCAAAGAAAGGCTGGTGATGATTTTGTGAAGAAAATAGTTTTAGCATTGGCATTTGTCCTTTTGGGAAGTTTTATGCTTTCTGGCTGTTCAAAAGATGAAATTCTCGATCATTATAATAATATCGTTCAGTCGGCTGGAGCCATAGAGCTTACAGGAAAGTTATCTTTGGAAGGAACAAAAGAAAAAGGGATCGATGATTATACGGGAACTTATACGGCTGATTATGAGAATTTTTCAGATACAGAGTATTTGTTCGGAGGAACTTCCATAAAGAGAGAAGCCGGTAAGGAGCTGTCCATTGATTGCACCTTGGAGATTACGGAAGGTACTGCAAAAGTATTTTGGATTTCTGGATCTGATGAAGCAGTCACTTTGATTGAAACAACCGGAACTTATAGTGACACAATTACACTTCCTGATGGCGGAAATTATGTCGGCATTGAGTGTGAGGAATTTACTGGAAACATTGAATTGAATATTGAATAATCTTTAGCTGTGTGATGGTAAAAGAAAAATGTCACAGTACGGCAGATTTGTTTTAGTTAAAAGTTTATGCATAAAAAATAAAGTAGGTGATTACATGGGAAAATGTTAATACTGACATTTGAAGATAGTGAGGAAGAAATCCTGAATCATATAATATCCTGTGTCAATACGGGAGCAAGAGTATTTCAAGTAATTGAAAATGCAAAAACAAATTTGAGTTATGGAGATATTGTTATTTTGTTGGATAAAAGAGAATTATTTCGAAAGCAGGAAAAAATAGATTTATCTTTTATAGAGTTTGAAATTTTGCATTTATTAATGCGAAGTCCCGGAAGAGTGTTTAGCAAAGAACAAATATATGATATCATATGGAATGAACCTTATTCCGGTGATTATAATG
>OIXL01001033.1_pt1 | contig 11749 bp, 11 predicted proteins | sample 1587761 | NCBI WGS metagenome assembly OIXL01 (sample SAMN03283246) | human gut metagenome | biome: human-associated habitat; material: feces | host: Homo sapiens | place: Peru | collected 2012 | reverse complement strand
TCCGCACAAAAGGACAAATTATCCCTTTGCGTTCAATTTAGATTATAGCATGGCCGCGGCGTTTGTCAACGGGTTTTCCACAAATTTTACGGCACCCAGATGCGGTCTGCATGGGTCACCTCGCCGTTTTGGATGGTCACGGTCGTGTTTCCCGCATTCCACCCATAACCATCTTCCTCATTGCTCATTGCATCGCAGACCGCCCGGTCTCCCTTTACGATCACCGGGTCGGCTTCAAAGTCTGCTGCACCGTCCGACAGTTCGATATCGTCTGCCATAACAAGTTGCTTAGCCGCTCCAACTTCATAATAAGCGGGAAAATCATCCCATGTCAGAGTCCGGTAGTGGTCATCCTCTTTGCATAAGTCAATACCACCTTCTTCTATTCCACCGTTGATGGTCACATAGTTGTTTTCTCTCTCAACGCTTTCCACTGTTAGGGCTGTAATTTCTTCTGTCCCGTTTAGATGTGTTATAATGGTATCTCCTTCGCTCAATGCTTCAATATCTGCGGCTGTGTACCGGTCATAGTCGTATACAACAGCATTGTTGATGGTATTCTTGCGTTCACCGACCCATACTTTATCGCTTTCAAAGCTGATGTGATAAGTGCCATCCGAAAGTGGGTCACTCAGTAAAACACCTTGCATTGGGTGTACTTCCGTTTTTTGCGCCTCCGAAGAGGTGGTGCTTGTCGTGGAAGCCGCCGCGCTTCCAGCCGTGGAACCGGGCGTCCCACAGCCCGCCATGGTGATCCCAAGAGCCAACAGCACAGTAAGTGTTCCTATTTTATGGTTCCATTTCATACGAAAACCTTCTTTCTCTTGCTTGACGGAACGTTTCCGTTCCGCTACAATAAAAACGATTCAAAGACCCATTCTATTGCGACTGATTTTAAGACAGAGAGGAATTTCCCGTGAAAATTATAAAAGTAAAGTGTCTTGCCCCCACCCGGCTGGACAATTATCTGATGCAGCAGTATCCGGCCCTGAACCCGGGCCGCCTGAACAAGGCCCTGCGTGAAAACAAGATCAAGCTCACCGGCAAAAAGCAGCCGCTTTCCACCCGCGTGATGGCAGGCGACGAGATCAAGCTGTTCATTCTGGACGATGTGCTGGACGCTGACAAGCGCGTGGACGGCCCGGCGTGGAAAAACGCCCGCTGCCCGGCGCAGGCCGTGTACGACTGCCCGCAGATCCTGATCGTCAACAAGCCCGCCGGCCTTGCCGTGGACGGCCCGGAGGACGACACCCTGCTGAACCGTGCTCTGCTCTACCTGAACCAGCAGGGCGAGTACAAGGAAAACGACCTGTACACCCCGGCGCTGTGCCACCGGCTGGATACCGGCACCAGCGGCCTTGTCATCATCGCCAAGACCCCGGAGGCCGAGGAGCTGTTTCTGGCCGCCATCAAGAACCGCGATGTGCAGAAGACCTACCTCTGCGTCACCTTCGGCCGCCCTGTGCCGCCGGACGCCACCCTGGGCGGCTACCTGCTCAAGGACGCCGACCGCGGCATCGTGAAGATCGTGGAGGACAAGCAGCCCGGTGCCAAGGAGGTGGAGACCCGGTACGAGACCATCGCCGTCTCCGGCCGTCTTGCCCTGCTGAAGGTGCAGCTGATCACCGGCCGCACCCACCAGATCCGCGCCCACATGGCAAGCATCGGCTGCCCCATCCTTGGCGACAGCAAGTACGGCAACAATAGCGCCAACCGGGAGCTGAAGCTGAAGTATCAGGCGCTGTGCGCATGGGAGCTGACCATGCCCCGCTTCACCCAGCCGGACTTTGCCTTCCTCAGCGGCAAGACCTTCCGCGCCCCGAAGCCCTGGTATTACAATCAGGTTCTGGACGGGACGCTGAAATGACCTGTACCCCATAGACAAAAACATCCCCTGCGCCGGGCACCCGGTGCAGGGGATATTTTTGTCGGAGCTGTTTTCTTATGAGTCTTCCGCGTTTTCCTGCTCGATCTGCCGGACCAGATCCCACAGGCGATCCGTCTCTTCCCCGGCATATTTCCGCGCATCCGCCTCTACAGGCTGACTATAATACCCCCAAACGTCCTCTTCCATCTGAACATAGCCTTCCTGATAATTCCGCAGCCACCGTCTGGCCTGATCGTAGTAGGCCGCATTGGCAGCCGCATCGTTCCAGTTGACATGCTCTACCACATAGATTTGCTGTGCGTGGAAGGCTTCATGCGCCACTGTGTTGATATTCTCCCGTCTTGCTTGTTCTTCCACCATGCTCTTGTTGAGCACGAGCTGGTTGGAAGAAGAGCCATAGTAGCCGCACAGATCTTCACTCAGCTCCCGGACCGAGAATTTGATGCCGTCCGCCGGCACCCCCAGCACTGCCAGTTCATAGGTGGCCAGCTGCTCCAGCAGAGACGTTCTGCCGGACAAGTCTGCCCGCGCCCAGTTTTCATTTGTAAAACCGGACAGAAAATCTGTCGGATAGTCCTCCTTTTCCGCCACTTGGGGCAAAGACTCAAGCATTGACGGCCCGCGCGCATCGGCCAGGTCGTCCCATGCGCCCCATGCAGCCGGGACTGCCAGCAGGATCACCGCCAGCAGGACACCGAACCGGCGGCAGATATTCCGGAGGCGGTCTTCCGCCCACAAAAAATCAAAATCGCTGTACCGGCTTTTTTTCTGCCGGAGCCGCTGTGTGCTCCTGCGCCGGAACCAGACCATTCCCGCCAGCCAGAGCGCTGCCAGCAGAACACCGGCCAGCCACATTTTCCGGAACATTGTCAGCGCAAAAAGAAGTTCCACCGGCAGCAGCGCAGCAAAGCAAAGAAAGTACGGCCCGCTGGTCATGCAGGCCAACACTGCCGGCGCCATTCCCCACCAAAGCCAAACCAGGATCGTAAAGACAGTCGCAATGGTCAGGCCGGGGATCTTCGGCCCCAGAAGCTGCGGCTCCGCCCAGTACAGCCAGAAGAAGACGTAGCAGTTGATCGCTGCCGCCGCAAGGGCCGGAAGCCAGCCTGCAATTTTTTTGATTTCTGCCATGACGTTTTTCCTTTCCGTTTTTGTTTTCCGCAAAAAGCTGTCCGGAACCAGTTTATCACATCCGGTTTTCCGGTTCAACCGCCATGCACGGCAATGGATTGTGCCGGGCGGATCCCATCTGTCTGTTCATGATGATCTTCTTCCAAAGAAAAGGTCCCGTTCATCAGGCTGTTGATTCCGCACCTGACAAATGGGACCTTTCAGGAGAAAAAAAGAATGATGGCTAAACGCTTTATTCCAATTATAGCATAACGGACTTTTTATTTTATCAACGGAGTTTTTTGTGAACAATCTATTTTAAGGAGGGTAGGCAAAATGTACGAACAAAAAAGTCCGGAAGCGTTCGATTTCAGGAACGACTGTTCCTAAGGAAAACTGCTGTGATTCTTCCATTGATTCATAAGGATCGGCCTCCTTTCGTCTTTCGGATCAGCTCGTTCCGAGCTTCTGACGACAGTATACGCTCTCTTCCCATATGATCCAAGGAAATAAACTTTTTCTTTTTCCGTTTGCCAATTCCCGCCGCTTCAGCATTTTCCCATTTCATCCCGCGTCTGCTTTTCCAGTCCGGCGTAGCGCTGTGCAGACAGAGCATCTCCGTGTTCTTTGGCATCTGTCAGAAGTTCCCGATAGATCTTTGCGCAGTATGCATACCGGTCATTCCGTTTCTGCTGCAGGTACAGCTGCAGCACCCGCGGCTCTGTTGTTTCCGAGAGGACCGGGTCATCCTTGTCTTCCTTTTTGCAAAGCTCCGCAAGCTTTTCTCCCACTTCGCATTTTAAAAGGTACCATGCTGTTTCCATCCGGTGTTCCGGATCTGCCGGAGCCTCCGGCAGCTTCCGGCAAAAGGCCAGCGAATCCAGCCGCGGCAGCTGTTCCGCATCCGCACACTGACGGACAAACGCCGCCGAGTGTTCCCCGATAAATGAAAACAGCTCATGATAGAACTGATAAAGTCTGTACTGATCCGGCACGTCTGTTCCGGACCGACGGCATTCCTGATGGAACTCCAGCGCCGCGAGAAAAAGCTCTGTCATTCTGGAATCGATCTCCGGGAACCGCTCCGGCTGTTCCGGCCCTCCCGGATGCTCCAATGCACGGTCCAGCTTTTCTCTGAACACGCACTCGTCCTGCGAGCCTGCCGCTGAATTTTTCAGCTGAGATGCTCCGCCCGGCTGCCGCCGCTTCAGTTCCAGAAGGACCTCTGCCTGCTCTCTGAGATCCTCCACATGACGGACCGTCGCATCGCACATCCCGGAAACAGACTCATAGTTCAGCCGCCGGAGTGCCCGGACTGCCAGAAGCGCCGCTCCAGCCGTTGCTTTGGAAGACAGTTCCCATGCGGCCTCATAGCTTTCCGCTTCCGCGTACAGCCTTGCGGTCTGTCTCCGGTCCAGACGGTTCAGGAACCAGTAATCCACCCCTGTATCAGGCGCAATGATCTCCAGCAGTTCCATACTGTCCTGTTCGGTCGGTTTCAGGCTCATCTTTCCAACCGCACGGATCAGCGGGTGGACGGTCAGAAGGGTAAGCACCGGCTCCTCCTCCGCCTGTTCCGCGGAAAGATCCCCCAGCCGGATAAGATGTTTCAGCGCGCGTTTGCGCTCCGGGCCGAAGCCGGAAGGATATCCCTTCACTTCATCCAGAAACATCTCCGCCGGCATTCCGCTTTGCCCGATCAGCAGTGCATCCCGCAGGACGGTTCGTTCCGGCTGATCCAGCTTTTGCAGGCGGAACAGCGTTTTCAGATGTCCGAGGATCGTATCCTGTGAGAACTGCTCGTCCTTGTACAGCGAAACAGCGTCTGCCTTTTGCGGCGCATAGTTCCCGCCGGAAAGCTCCCGATACAGCTCCGACGGAGTCAGTGCGCTGTTGTCCGCCAGGGTCCGGGCGATCATGGAGACCGTCATGGTGTGTCCGTGCACCAATCTGATAAACGGCAGCAGTTCTTCTTCCTTTGCCCCGGGGCAGAAAGTCTGCATCAGCCTCAGCAGCTTGTCCGGCGCCAGCGGCCGCACCTCCCATGGGTGGATCTCCAGAACTTCCGTCTTCAGATCCATCCGGGTCGTCAGCACCACATGAACGTTCATCCGGCACAGCTGCTGAAACAGTTTTCCCTTCCAGCCGGAGCGCTCACGGAGCGTGCCGTACAGCAGTTCTGCAAAAGAGCGGGTGTCCGAATCCACATGATCCAAAATAAAAAGATCGTCCTGATGGAGATTTCTGCTCAGCGCGTCCAGCACCAGAGCGCAGACCTTCCTGTCGGAAAGCGGCTCGCCGCTCTGCTGTGCGGCCGCTATTTTCTCCGCCACCGAGGGGATCGCTCTGGGAAGCACCCCGGCAAACAGTTTTGTCATGCTGCCCGGGAATGCAGCGTAGCAGACCTGTGCTGCGGGGTACCGCTCCTTCCAGCGGTGTCCGAGCAGCTGCGCAAGCCGCGTTTTTCCCAGCCCGGAAAACCCATGTAGCACCAGCGGGTTGCTCTGCGCCAGCGGACCGTTGAGCAGGGTAAAGAGTTCTTCTGTTTCCCCGTCGCGGCCCAGGATCGGGTCGCCGGGATTCAGGGCCGGCAGGTTCAGCGCGATCTGCCAGACAGGCGGGGCCGCCAGACGCAGCCACTCCGTCACCCTGCCGATCATTTCATCCAGCCCGATCCGCTCCGCCGGGTCCTCCTTTGCCGCCTGCGTCAGCAGAGTGTTCACCTTTTCCAGCATTCCGCCGGAGATTCCGGATGCAGCCGCTTCTCCGGCCAGCAGGGTGATGCTGCCCTGCGCGAACCCCAGATCGCTGCCCTGCCGGATATGATATGCCGCCGTGGGCTGCAGCATGCAGTACAGCAGCCGCCCTGCCGCATAAACATCCGTCTTTTCGGTCGGCAGCCGGCCGTGCATCAGTTCCGGTGCGGTAAAGCCGGCGGTTGTGCAGACCGCGCCGGCTTCCGGTTCATCCTTTCGCCGGCTTGCGCCGAAATCCAGAAAGGATGCGCCCAGAATGTACCCTTTTTCGAGGCTTCCGTCCCAGAACAGGTTGCCGGGGTTCAGGTCTCCATGGATATACCCTGCCTCATGCATCTGCCGCAGCGTCTGCAGAACACAGCGGAACGCCTGCAGCGTCACTGGAAAAGACGGCACCGCATATCTGCCCTGAAAGATATCTCCCGGTTTCCGGTTCCCGAACGCCGCGTTTTCCGCGTCATACAGTCCTGCCGACGCATTCAGCAGCTCGCTCAGAAAAAAGCCCTGCCGGCTGGTCAGTTCATCCATCAGCAAAAAGCAGGCTTTGGGCCTGAGCCATACGGTACCGTCCGGCAGTGTGATGGATCCCGGCGTGATCATTCTTCTGGCAGGTACGATACAGCGTGTTTCCCGGTAGATCTCCTGCCCGAGTTCCAGCTCCCGCACGGCCTGTTTTCTCAGTGTGCTGTATGCCTCTTCCGCATTCTGCCCTGCCGCGCCGTTCGGCACCGGCCCGCCATTGCGCCGGACACAGCCATGCGGAAACAGTTCCTTGAGGATGACCGGCAGCCCGTTTTCCTCCTGCTGCACACGATAGATCAGCGCGCTCCCGCCCGCACTGACGCAAGAACGGATCGTGATAAGCGTTCCATCGTCCAGATGCAGACACGCGCCTTCCGGCAGCGGCTCACGGGCATCAAATAAAGATCGGGACATATCAATTCCTCCCACATCGTATCCCGCCGAAAAGCATCTGCAAAATTTGTATGATTTTGCCAAGTTTTCTTTCGGCACGAGATGTATTATAATCGGAACAGGAACCTGTTGAAGTAATGATACCATAAAATTCGACCATGTGGGAGGAATAAACTTTGATTCTGCCTGAACCTGGAAAATCGCCCTCCGGGCACGATGATCTGCCGCAGAACGCATTCCGGCCGCGCGCTGACGCTCCCGGCGGACTGACTGCGGATTCGTTTTACTACCTGATCCGCTGGCTGCAGAACGAGGCCGGCAGAAAAAACCGGGAGTTCATCGACGGAAACCGACTCTCTCTGGCGCAGGTCGCAGTGGATGCCGACCTGTTCAGACTGATGCTTGCATCCGGTTCCATGAACGTAACCCCAGGCCAGCACCTGTGCCGGTGTATCCAGAAACACCGGCCGGATCTTCTCGAAACGGCTCTGTCTGCCAACCGGGACGAAGATTTGTTTTACCCCGACCTGCAGGATGATACGCCTTTTCCGGACAAAAACGGAACCCCTTCGGCCCGCCAATGGGACGCACCCGAGATCAGGGCACTCGCCGGGATCCTGTCCGAAGTCTGTCCCGGCATTGCAACGGAATGGGTCAGCGTGCTGAAACGGGGGATCCCGTCCCGCAGAAACGGCTCCCGAAGTGAACTGTACCAGATCGCCTTTGCCGTCGGAATGACCGCCGCAGAGACCCAGAAGTATCTTTTTCTTTCCAACGAGCGCCCCGCCTGCCTTCGGAACCCGCTTGACCTCGTATGCATCGATTTTCTGCTTTACAATGAGCTTCACACCGGACACGGCCCGGACGGCTTTGTCTGGGAAGACGTGCTCCGGCTTCTGCGCGAGGTCTCTGCCGCAGCAGGGCCATTTTCGGCTCCTGCAGGGCCGGACGCAGCTTTGAGCGGACCCGATACCCGGATCCTCGGCCGGATGCAGCAGGAACTTCTCGGTTTTCTTCCGCAGGAAAAGCAGGCGTTTTTTCAGGCCGTAAAGCAGAGCATTCTGGCCAATCTGGAAAGTTTCAGCCCATTTGATGCCTGCCGCGGAAACAATGTCGATGTGGCGTTCTGCTACGCCCGCACAGAATTATCCGAGCTGGAGCGGCTGCTTCAGTACCTCCGCGTTCTGGAGCAGCCGTACAGCGGCGAGGCTTCTTCCTCTCTTGCAAAAGTCCTGACAAATCCCCTGAACCGCTGGCGTTCCGACGGGCACGAATCCTGCTATGGCCGCGCCAGACTGTCCGAAAAGGAGCTTGCCCGGCTCCGGCGCGATCCCATGCACCGCAAAATACAGGAACATGTGCATAAACATCTGAAGCAGTTTCCCCGGCGCATCCAGCACTCGTTGTCTCTGGCCGGCTCCGAAGGGCCGGCCGCACAGTCTGAAAAGGCACCAGTCTGTGCCAAAGCGCGCCGGAGCGTTTCCGATCAGGCAAACCGAAAAATCGAGGCCAAATTGTTTGACCGCGAAGATCTGCTCACGCTGAGCCTGCTGCTGATCACCGGGCTTTACGAGCTTTATCAGAACAGTCAGCGCCGCAGGTCAGCCATTCTGGAGTGCATCCTGAACATGGCCGGAGACGATTTTCTCGTGGACCGCGCCGTCAACTCCATCCTTTCCGAATTTCAGGCTTTCTGCATTACGGAACCGGATTCGCCCGACCGAATCATTGCGCTTCAGCGCATGTTTGATTTTGTGCTGGCGGCCTTTTCGGACGTGAGAGGCACCTGTTGGTATCCGATCTATCTGCCCAGCTGCTACGACCGCTTTTACGTTCTGGCCGCCCTGCTCAGAATGGGAAATCCGGTCGGAAACGCTTACCAGATCATTGCCGACATTCTGTTCGAAGAACCTGACGGAAAAGACTGAGCACCGCCTTATCTCCCCGCAAAACGCCCCCGGCCCGGCAGCACAGTTCGCTGCCGGGCCGGGGGTCATTCAATCTGCTGCAAAATGCTTTTTACGCTTCTTTTTCCAGGTAGACGATCATTCCGTCGAGATAAAAACTGTATGCGCCCTTCGTACCCTGCACGCCCGGCATATACTGCGGGATCATGCTTTTGACCTCCCAGCCTTCGTTGACCCATTCCTCCAGCATTTTTTCAACGCGGGGGTAAGTCTCTACGAACAGTCGGTCCCCGTTGCAGACCTCGCTGCTGTTTCCATCATGGATATGGACCAGCTTGCATTGCTTCATAGGCATTTTCCTCTCTGTCTGATTTTGTGTGATTCAAGATCTCTGTGCGTCCCGTGCCAAAACTATATCACCCTTTTCCGCGCCATTCAAGACGCAGAATCGCCAAATCTCCGCAGCATTTTTTTCGTTTTGCAAAAAGTTTATTTTCTTGAAAAAGTGCTTTTCCTCCGTTATACTAAGCACAAAAAGATTCTTTCCGGACCTTTTCCATCCTCACAGACAAAGGAGATTTTTATGAGCGCCTGCATTGACCTGCACTGCCACACCACACTTTCCGACGGACAGTGCTCCCCCGACCTTGTATGCGACCTGGCCCAGCGCAACGGGATAAAATATCTGGCTATTACGGACCACAACTTTGACAACCCCGATCTGGACGCCCTGCGCGCCCGTCATCCCGGTCTGCACATTCTGCGCGGCTGTGAATTCAGCTGCATGTACCAGACCGCCGACGACCGCCGTGTGGAGATCCATGTGGTCGGTCTGAACTATGACCCTGACTGCGAACCTCTCCGCAAGATCCTGGCGCAGAATCAGCCGGACCGCCGCGGCTATGTCACCGCGCATCTGGAAAAGCTCCGCGCACTCGGCATCGACATCGGCACCTACGAGGATCTTCAGGCCGACAACCCCGACACCCATCACCTCGGGCGGATGCAGATCGCCCGGCGCATGGTGGCAAAAGGCTTTGTTCCCACTGTAGACGACGCCTTTGACAAGTACATCGGCTCGTTCGGCCAGAAACTCGCCTATGTAACGCCCATGCTGCCCTATGCAGGTCTTGCGGAAACCGTTTCTGCCATCCGCGAGGCAAAGGGCGTGCCCATTCTTGCGCATCTTTACCACTACCAGCTCTCCCCTCAGGCAGAGCTTTGCCTTTTGAACGACTTCAAAAAAGCAGCCGGCCCGTGCGCCGGCATCGAGGTGTTCTACGGGCGTTATACTGCAGAGCAGCGCGCCCGGCTGGCCGGGCTGGCACAGCAGTTTGATCTGCTACCCAGCGCCGGAAGCGATTTCCATGGGTCAGACGACAATAACAACACCCATGGCTGTCTGAACGATCACGTTCCTGCCGAACTCTACGACGCCATTGCCGCCCGCCAGCTGCAGTGCTTTGGTGCGATCCACAGCTGAACTCCGGCAGCACCGCAGCCGGTTACCCCGCCGCGATGAGCGCCGTCAGATAAAACTCGGCTGCATCGGGCGTGTCAGCCGGTAAAATCGTCAGTTCCACTGTATGTGTTTTATGCTCTCCGTGATGCAGGATGGGCTGCAGATACAGGCAGTCTCCCCAGTCCTCGTCAAAGTTGACGTCCAGCACCAGCTGTGCACGCAGCGCCGGGCGGCGGATGGTCTTGCGGTACTGCACCGCAATGCAGGAAGCGTCCACCGCAAAGGTGATCCTGTCGCCGGGTCTGCACCCGAACCAGCCGTTTTTCCAGCGGTCGAGATGCCCCAGCTTTTCGGCCGTGTCTGCGCGGAAGCCCTCCAGCTTGGGGGAGATTTCCCGGATGGTCAGCCGTCTGGCATTTTCATAGGCATTGGCCGTCAACGGAGCCGGAAGCTTTGGTTCTGCTTCCGGCTCTTTTCTATGCGCATTGACGTGTTCCAACAGTCTGGTGATCTCACCTGCCGCCAGGCTGTGCCCGAAATCGTTTGGGTGCAGGCCGTCCGGCGAGAGCGCCACTCCCATCAAGACCGAGAAGGGCTGGCTGCACATCGCCCACGGCGTGCGCAACACCGCCGCCGGGCTACAGTACGTCATCTATGTGTTTGTCACCGCGCTGGATGACCCCAGCAGGGTCATTGCCGAGCCGTCCGGCTTCCTCATCGCTCCCCCCGACTGGGAGCGTGTGGGCGATGTTTCCAACGTACCGGCTCATCACCGGCAACGAGATGGGCATCATCCTGCTGGACTACATCTGCCGCACCCGCAAGGCACTGGGCACCATGCCGGAGCATCCGGTGGCCGTGACCACCATCGTCTCCACCGATATGGCAATACCGGTGGCCGAAAAGTACGGCGTGGAGCTGCGCCGCACCCCGACTGGCTTCAAGTTTATCGGCGAACAGATCGGCCTGCTGGAAGCCGCGGGCGAGGCAGACCGCTACATCTTCGGCTTCGAAGAGAGCTACGGTTATCTGTCCGGCGCCCACGTCCTGGATAAGGATGCCGTTAACGCCACCCTGCTGGTCTGCGAAGCCGCCGCGTGGTATGCCAAGCAGGGCATGACATTGCTGGACGCCATCAGTGCAACGCTGGGCGACGCTGCCGCTGAGCTGCTGAAAGCATAATTCCAAATATCTTTGCAAATGGCTGCCCCGTTCCTGCCAGAAAAATGGACGGGGCAGCTTTTTTTGCACCCTTTTTCCCCGAAAACGACCGTTTCAAGTGCATTTCAAGCACATTGGAGGTACCGAACATGAAAACGATTCAACTGACACCAAGCTGCAAAGACTACCTCTGGGGCGGCGAAAAGCTGCGCACGGAGTACGGCATTCAGAGCGACCTGCACCCGCGTGTAAACAATGCATGAACAAACTCCCGGATCGTGCGCACAGTCCGGGAGTTTGTGCTATTATAAATGCAACGGCATCTGTCCTGATGGACACCTACGCCCACACGCAGGACAAGCCCCGGTTGGAGCTGACCGAGAAGATCGAAGCGAACTTCTATTCCCAAGACCTGACCCCGGCAGCACCTGAGCCTCGTCAAAACGAAAAGCCGGCGGCAACAAAAATCTCCGGTAAGGAGATCCTTGAAGCCATCCGGCTGATGGACGCAGACGAACGCAGAGAATTGACGAGAGCCTTGTTCGCCTAA
>OIXL01001032.1_pt1 | contig 11750 bp, 9 predicted proteins | sample 1587761 | NCBI WGS metagenome assembly OIXL01 (sample SAMN03283246) | human gut metagenome | biome: human-associated habitat; material: feces | host: Homo sapiens | place: Peru | collected 2012 | reverse complement strand
GATCAATGATAAGCTTTGCGGCGGAAAGCTCGGTGTACTTTTCGGGGTGATTCTTTATTTCATAAATAAATTTTGTGACAGCTACGCCGTCCTTGATGTGCGCCTTGATGATGTTTTCAGTCTCGGTGCTGTTCTTTATCGCCTTGGGAAGAAGAGTAAGATTCTGACCGTTTATTATCGAAAGATTCTTGGGCAGCGCAGATTTTACGGCATAATTTATGCGGCTGTTGTCAAGATAAACACGGACGCCCTCGGGAATGCCCGATATTCTGCGGTAGAAATCATCGTAGGGATAAATGTCAACATCTACCTTGTCAAGAGCGGTGATAACCTCGTCGGAGAGCTTGGATTTGTCTGCGAAAAGCATTATCATGTCATCGGAAATTTCCAGATAGCTCAGAACGACGGGGTTGTAGTCGATATCGTTTCCTCTGATGTTCAGCAGCCAGCAGATATCGTCGGGGGAAGTCAGCAGGAAAATATCAGCCTTCTTCTGCTTCATCATCTCACGGATACGCTTTATTTTGCTTGCGGCAGATTCGCCTGCATATTTTTCTTCCAGGACATACGCCTTTTCGGTGGAAAGGGGAGGACGGTCCGACCAGATATCGCCGATAAGATCGACGTTTGCCTTAATGTGATTGTAGCAAAGCTCATCTGCAAGCTTTTCAGCCATTTCCGCAGAAACAACACGTCCGTCGAAGCCGAGGATTCCGCCGTCAATATTCTTGAGAATGAACTCCGTAACGGAGGGAACACCATCGCTGCCTGCCTTGTTGAGAACATATTCCGTGCCTGCAAGCTGCTTTTCAGCCTGTATGTAATATCTTCCGTCGGTCCAGAGACCTGCGTAATTCTGCGTAATAACAACGCTTCCTGCCGAACCTGTGAAGCCGCTGATATACTCACGGCACTTGAAATATCCGCCGACATATTCCGAACCGTGGAAGTCATCGGTGGGGATATAATACATATCTATGCGATTTCTCCGCATTTTTTCGCGAAGTGCGGCAAGTTTTTCAGATATAGTCATAATTGTTACCATGCCTTTCCGTAAACATTTTACCAATATTATAGTATAGCAGTTTCTGAGGAAAAGTCAATAAAAAAACGTCGGAGAATTTATTATCCTCCGACGAATATTTTGTGTATTTTTTACAATACGATTATACACCGTACTTTGTTGTAGCAACGGGAATTCCAACGCCCATAGTTGTAGCAACAACACAGGACTTGAAGTAAGTACCCTTTGCAGCAGCAGGCTTAGCCTTAGCAACAGCCTCGAGAAGTGTGTCAAGGTTTTCGTTGAGCTTTTCAGCACCGAAAGAAACCTTGCCGATAGGGCAGTGAATTATGTTTGTCTTGTCAAGACGGTACTCGATCTTACCTGCCTTAGCCTCTGTTACAGCCTTAGCAACGTCGGGAGATACTGTACCTGCCTTGGGGTTAGGCATAAGTCCGCGGGGACCGAGAACCTTACCGAGACGACCAACGAGACCCATCATATCGGGAGAAGCGATAACAACGTCGAAGTCCATCCAGTTTTCCTTCATGATCTTGTCAACCAGATCCTGACCGCCAACGAACTCAGCGCCTGCTGCCTTAGCAGCCTCGTACTTGTCTTCCTTGCAGAATACACAAACTCTTACGCTCTTACCTGTACCGTTGGGGAGAATAACAGCGCCTCTGACCTGCTGGTCAGCGTGACGGGAGTCAACGCCGAGACGGATGTGAGCCTCAACAGTTTCATCGAACTTAGCCTTTGCAGTCTGGCAAGCGAGTGCCAGAGCATCGGATGTCTCATAGAGCTTAGACTTGTCAACAGCCTTTGCGCTCTCTATATATTTCTTACCGTGTTTCATTATCAAAATTCCTCCTAAAAGTGGTAATCCGTATCATACGGACCTGTGCGGAAATATCCTCCCACCGAAAATTAGCGGACGATCAATTACTTTTCTACCTCTACGCCCATGGAACGAGCTGTACCTGCGATCATGCTCATAGCAGACTCGAGGTTTGCAGCGTTGAGGTCAGGCATCTTGATCTCTGCGATCTTCTGGACCTGAGCCTTTGTAAGTGTTCCGACCTTAGTCTTGTTAGGTGTGCCGGAAGCTGCCTCAAGACCGAGTTCCTTCTTGATAAGAACAGCCGCAGGGGGAGTCTTTGTGATAAATGTGAACGAACGGTCTGCGAATACTGTGATAACAACGGGGATAATAAGACCGATATCGTTCTTAGTTCTCTCGTTGAATTCCTTTGTGAAGGCCATGATATTTACGCCGTGCTGACCGAGTGCGGGGCCAACCGGGGGAGCAGGTGTAGCCTTACCTGCTGCGATCTGAAGCTTAATTAAGCCAACTACTTTCTGTGCCATGACGCACACCTCCATAAATCGGAATGACCTGCATTATATAAAATGCTTCATTCTTGTCTTTGAATTTTCCGCCGATCAGAAATCGGCCTTTACTACCTGTGTGATCTCCAGTGTGGCAAGAGTTTCTCTGCCGAACATGGAAACCTTAACATCTACCGTCATTGCGTCCTTGTCAATTGACTGAACAGTTCCCGTAAATCCTTCCATAGGACCTGCGGAGATCTTGACATTGTCGCCGACGGCAAAAGTGACCTCAACGCTTCTGCCTCTTTCAACGCCCAGCTTTTCGACCTCTCTGTCTGTGAGAGGAACGGGCTTTGATCCGGGACCTACGAAACCGGTCACACCGCGAGTATTTCTTACAACGTACCACGAATCGTCTGTAAGGATCATCTTTACCAGAACATATCCGGGGAATACCTTGTGCTCAACTTCGTGCTTCTTTCCGCTTTCGGTAATTTCCTCGGCGGTTTCCGTCGGGACGATTACATCTGTTATAAGCGAATGAAGCTTACGGTTTTCAACGACCTTCATGATCGTCTGCGCTACCTTGTTTTCATAGCCCGAATAAGTATGAATGACATACCATTTTGCTTCTTCTGACATTATTATCTTCCTTTCGGGAAATTTCTGAAGGCTTGTTTACTTTACAATATCAACAAGCAGCTTGAGCAGTGCAGAGAATGCCGAATCCAGTCCCCATACAACTATTGCGCTGGCAACCATTGTTACCAGAACAACGAATGTGTTGTTGATGACTGTTTTCTTAGAGGGCCATACGACCTTCTTGAATTCACTCTTGAGCTCTCTGAAATACTTTGCAACGGGGTTCTGCTTTTTGCCCTTGGACTTGGCACCTTTTGCCTTTTCCTTGGACTTGCTGTTTACGATCTGCTCTGCCTTGGCTTCTGCCTGAGCGAGCACAGTGTTCTTAGAGGGCTTTTTGTTGTTAGCCATTCCCGTGAAGCACCTCGCTTACTTGGTTTCTCTGTGAAGAGTGTGTTTCTTGCAGAACTTGCAGTATTTGTTCATTTCAAGTCTGTCAGGGTCATTCTTCTTGTTCTTCTTGGTGTTGTAGTTGCGCTGCTTGCATTCTGTACAAGCCAATGTTACCTTTACTCTCATATCGGCACCTCCTGTTATGCTTTTTCAAGCGTTTCGTTTATGGGGGAATATCCCCTCTGCCTCCCTCTCTGACGCTTTTGCGCCGGAGGTTTTTTATCTGCAAAAATGCAAAAAAATAAACCTCCATAAGAGGTATTACCATTATAACACACATCAAACACATTTGTCAAGGCTTTTTCGGAGCTTTTTTAAATATTTCCGCATAAATTTATTGTATGCATTTCCGATTTTGCTGTACATTTTGCACTTAATATACATTTAAGCATCGGCATGACTTATATCATCATGCCGACGCATCTGTATTTTTTTATCCGTATATCTGCTTTGCAACATCTACCGTTGCCTTTGCGTCCCTTGCATAATAATCTGCGCCGATCTTTTCGGCATATTCGGGAGTAAGGACTGCTCCGCCTACGACTATCTTGCAGTTGACGTTATTCTTATGGAGCAGCTCAATGGTTGCTTCCATTGATTTAAGCGTTGTTGTCATAAGTGCGGAAAGTCCAACAAGGCGCACGTCCTGAGCAATTGCCGTATCAACTACCAGCTGAGGCTCAACGTCACGGCCAAGATCTATAACATCATAGCCGTAGTTTTCCAGCAGCACCTTGACGATATTTTTTCCGATATCGTGGATATCGCCCTTTACGGTCGCAAGAATGACCTTGCCCTTTGCAACAGGCTCGCTGCTGCCCGATGCAAGCTTTTTCTTGATAACATCGAAGCAGGACTGGGCAACGCCTGCGGAAAGAATCAGCTGGGGCAGGAATATTCTTCCCGCTTCAAAATCCGCACCTATTTTATCCAGCGCAGGAATAAGGATCTTGTCAATGATATCCATTGCATCGTCCGTTTCCAGCATTTTTTCGGTTATCTTTGCGGCTTCGGCTTTAAGTCCGCTTTCGACTGCATGGAGAAGTCCGCTGCTGTCGGAAGAACCTGATTCTGCTGCGGGAGCCGATGCAGCCGTGTTCTGCTGGCTTACAGATGTTGTCATTTTCACGCCGTTGTATGCCTTGATGTAGTCCATGGAGTTGACGTCGATGTTTGTCAGCACCTTGTATGCTCTGACTGCGCCTGTCATTGATGCAACATTGGGGTTCATGATAGGCAGGTCGAGTCCGTTTGTAAGGCACATTTGCAGGAAGTTGCAGTTCACAAGCTCACGGTTCGGCAGACCGAAGGATATGTTCGACACGCCGAGAACCGTTTTCAGTCCCAGCTCATGCTTTACACGGTACACTGCCTTAACCGTTTCCATAACTCCTGCCTGCTCTGCCGATGCGGTGAGGGTAAGGCAGTCGATGAACACATCTTCGCGGCGAATGCCGATCGCAAGAGCACGGTCAAGGATCTTTTCGGCAATTGCAAAGCGCTCGTCTGCGGTTTTGGGGATACCGTTTTCGTCAAGGGTAAGTCCCACAACGCAGGCACCGTATTTCTTTACCAGCGGCAGAACGTTCTGTAATGATTTTTCCTCGCCGTTGACCGAATTGACGATAGGCTTGCCGTTGTATATCCTGAGAGCGTGTTCAAGCACGTTTGGCATTGTTGAATCTATCTGCAATGGCAGATCGGTGATGCCCTGTATAGCCTTTACGGCTCTCACCATCATGCCCTCTTCGTCGATATCGGGCAGACCTACGTTTACATCAAGGATATCAGCGCCTGCCTGAGCCTGCTCGATAGCCTGACTTAAAATGTAGTCCACATCGCCGTTTATCAGCGCTTCTTTAAAGCGCTTTTTGCCTGTGGGGTTGATCCTTTCGCCGATTATTCTCGGCTGGTCGATAACGACCGTATTTGCGGGACAGCATACCGCAGGGGGGATATGCTTTTCAAGCTTCACATATTTTTCCGTTGAAAGACGCTTTACCAGCGCACGGATATAATCGGGTGTAGTGCCGCAGCAGCCGCCGAATATCTTTACGCCAAGCTTTACCAGCTGGGCTGCGCTTTCGGCAAATTCCTCGGGAGTAACGTCATACAGTCCCGTTTCGGGGTCGGGCAGACCTGCGTTGGGCTTCAGCACGATAGGAAGTGTTGTCCACTTTGAAAGCTCCTCCACAACGGGATAAAGCTCACGGGGACCGAGAGAGCAGTTTACGCCGATCGCATCTGCGCCAAGACCTTCAAGAGTGACTGCCATTGAGCTTACGGAGCAGCCAGTGAATGTACGCATATTCTGTTCAAAGGTCATTGTTACGATGACTGGCAGGCTGCTGTTTTCCTTTGCCGCAAGGAGAGCCGCCTTTGTTTCGTAAAGATCGGTCATCGTTTCGATAACGATAACGTCTGCGTCCTTTCCTGCGATTATCATTTCTTTGAAAAGCTCATAAGCCTCATCAAATGTGAGACTTCCCGTAGGTTCAAGCAGCTGACCGATAGGTCCGATATCAAGGGCAACAAGACCCTTTCCGTGAACTGCCTTTTTGGCATTTTCGATTGCGGGGGGGATAAGCTCGTCGGGAGTTTTTCCGCATTCCTCAAGCTTGTAGCGGTTTGCGCCGAAGGTGTTGGCGTAAACTATCATTGAGCCTGCTTCGATGTAGCTGCGGTGGATATCCTCGGTCCATTCGGGCTTTTCAATGTTGATAAGCTCGGGAGTTTCGCCCGGCTGCATTCCCTTTGCCTGGAGCATTGTACCCATGGCACCGTCCAGGAATACAAATTCGTTATCGTTCAAAAGCTGTTTAAAATTCACAGCGGGTACCTCTCTTTCTGTATGCGCACCGACCCTTCATGGTGCAGGAAGCGCAGCCTCTGCGGCGCTTTGGCAGCTCGTGATCTGATATTCCGCAGACCGCCGTTACCGATTTTACGGGAGTGAGCATTCCCGACGGATTCAGACAGACTCCCGCAAGGCGCATTGCGTTAAGCGCCTCCAGAAGCTTTTTCTGTATTGATATGGGAAAATCGCCGTAGCCGGGTGAAAATCTCCATGTGATGAATTTGTCGGGATATTTTTCACGTATTATCTCATCAAATGCATTGCACACCTGCTCCGCCGCAACGCTTGCGAAGCTGTCGGTCATGACCGCCTTTGCCATGTCCTCCGCCTGCATTCTGCGGATAAGTGCATCTGCTTCTGCGCCGATAGTGGCACACATCACAACTGCCGAATGGCAGCCCTCCAGCAGATTGGAAATATCCTTTCCCTCAAGCTTTGCGGGAAAGCCCGAAAGGACAGTCTCGCTTCCGTTGTTCGATTCAATGGGATATACTTTATAAGTGTATCTCGGGCGCACCGTTTCAATAAGCCGCCTTTCGCATTCGTCCGCAAGGTCCGCAAGCACGCCGTCGGGAGTAAAGCCCTCCGCAGCCATGTATCTGAATGCTTCTTCACGGTTTATTTCGGTTATAGTGATATTGTCCATGATTACAGAAGCGACTTTACGCTTTCGCTTATCTTGCGTGCGATATAAGGATTGTTCATTGTGTAAAGATGAATGCCGTCAACTCCGTTTGAAATAAGATCAACGATCTGATCCACTGCATAAGCTATGCCTGCATCACGGAGAGCCTCGGGATTATGCTCATAGCGGCTTATCATCTTTGAGAATTTCGAGGGCAGGCTCGCTCCGCAGAGAGCAACCATGCGCTCGATCTGATTCTTGTTTGTGACAGGCATTATACCTGCTTCGATAGGCACATTTATTCCTGCAATGCGTGCCTTTTCAAGAAAATCATAGAACACGGCATTGTCAAAGAAAAGCTGGCTCATAAGATGCTCTGCGCCTGCGTCCACCTTTTCTTTGAGGTGACGGATATCGGTTATCATGTCGGGAGCTTCGGGGTGTACCTCGGGATAGCAGCCTCCGCTGACATGGAAATCTCCGTTTGCCTTTATAAAGCGGACAAGGTCGGAAGCATACTTGAAATCTTCCTTGGGAGTAACGCCCTCGGGAATGTCTCCTCTGAGTGCGAGGATATTTTCAATGCCTCTCTTTTTGAAATCGGCAAGGACTTCAAGAATATCGGACTTGTTGTTGTTCACGCAGGTGAGATGCGCTGCGGCGGTTATGCCCATATCATTGATATATGAGGCTATCTGCGCCGTAAAATTGTTGACGGAGGTTCCGCCTGCGCCGTATGTAACGCTGATGAAATCGGGGAAAAGCTCCTTCATTTCATCAAGTGCCTTGTAGACCGTATCAACGGAGCTTGTCTTTTTGGGAGGGAACACCTCGAAAGAAAATACGGTGCGTCCCTGCTTGAATTTTTCTGAAATTTTCATTGCATTATTCCTTTATATATATGTATTATGTATCGTCTCTGGAGGTTCTGAAAGGTGCGGCAGGAATGCCGTTTTCGCCGAACAGAGTTACGCTTCCGTACTTGACCCAGTTGTATCTTGCATATACGGGCTTTTTCACCTCATCGGAGGAGATGAATACCGTGCTGCCCTTTATCTCTGCCTTTGCGGGGAAGAATTTTCTGTCCGCACCTGCGATCTCAAAGCCCGAAAGCTCGCCCTCGGCGTGCATATTTTCGCCGTATCTGAATTCGGCAGTGATGCCGCCGTCATTATATCTGTATCCGCTGAATATCGGGCCGTATGCCTTTTCTGCGGAGATCGTTTTGTATACATGATACATTGCCTGCAAAGCAAGACGGTTTCCCGCAGTTTCCTTTTCAACGGGGTGAATGTTGTTCAGCTCACCCTTGTCAAGGATAACGGCTATTCCCGTGTGATTTACCGTATCATGAACCCGCATCTGCGCTTCACGGATAAGGCTCCAGTTCGTATCCTTTTCCTCGCCCGAATTTGCGAACATCGGAAGCTGAACCAGCATCATCGGAAGAGTATCGTCCTTCCAGTCATCACGCCACTGATCTATCAGCATTTTCAGCAGCTTATAATATGTATTGGGCTTGTGATCGTCCGATTCGCCCTGATAGTAGATAAAGCCTGCCAGCGTATAGGGCATGACTCTTCTGAGCATAGTCTCGTAAACTCCGCCTGCCCTGAAAGGAGAGTGGGGACCGAGAGGCTCGGGCCAGCGTGAAAGACTTCCCGCATAAGCCTGTGCATCGTCCCAGTTTCCGTCTGTGGGGTGAAGCGAATAATACTCGTTTATCTTTGGCTGCCATGCGTCCTCCCAGCGGCGGTAATCGTCCAGATCACGGAGATATTCGTCATAGGTCTTGTCCTTCATGGCTTCGTCATATTCATCAACATAGGAGCGTGTGTCGGCGTCCGTAAGGAGCCTGTCACGGCTTATCCATGCGGAGGCGGAGGTGCCGCCCCAGTTGCAGCCGATAACTCCCACGGTGCAGCCCAGCTCTGCGGCAAGCCTGCGTGCGAAGTAAAAGCCCACTGCCGACCAGCAGCGTGAATTTTCCTCGGAAGCAGTCTGCCAGCCGCCGTTTCTTTCGTCGATAAAGAAATAATCGTCGATATAAGCGTTTTTCTTTGTGTAATAGAAGCGGACATTGCTGTCGGAAACGGTTTTCAGCACCTCGCCGCCGTTAAGGCTGTTTTGAAGCTCAAGCTCCATGTTGGACTGACCGCCTGCCAGCCACACCTCGCCGATGCAGATGTTGTCAAATACAACGGTTTCCGTTCCGTCGGATATTGTCATTGCAAGTCCGTCCGCATATTCGTTCACGGCAGGGAGTATCATGCTCCATTTGTGATGCTCAACATCAGCCGACACCGTGCTGCCGCAGAAATCCACGGTAACTGTTCTGCCGTCGCAGTCAGTGCCCCATATATTAAGGTTCTTGCCCCTCTGCAATACCATATTGCTGCTGAAAACCGCAGCCGCATTAAGCATTCCCATATTTATTCTCCTGTTCCGCATTTCCGCGAAGATTATTTTACATTGTATCATTATATCATTTTCTGTCGGTCCAGTCAATATATTCCTGTTAAATACCTATTAAACAACTATATATAGATAATATTAGCAATTAATCAAGTATGCTCATGATATCGGCAGGGGACATCTGCATAATGCTACCGCCATATCCGCAAGCTCCTTTTTGTTTTTCTGCATTTCCTGTATTTTTTCTTCGATAGTGTTCTTGGATATCAGCTTGTATACCGCCACGCTGTTTTTCTGACCGATACGGTATGCACGGTCGGTAGCCTGATTTTCCGCAGAAACGTTCCACCACGGGTCATAATGGATAACGATATCCGCTCCCGTGAGATTCAGTCCCGTTCCGCCTGCTTTCAGCGAGATCATGAACACGGGGGTATCGTCCTTGTTGAAGCTGTTTACCAGCCGCAGGCGTTCGTCCGCCTTGGTTGCGCCCGTAAGGATATAATATCCGATGCCCTCACGCTTCAGACGGCGTTCGATTATATCCAGCATGGACGTGAACTGGGAGAACAGCAGCACCTTATGTCCCGATGTGACGCAGCTTTCTATCAAGTCCATGCACTGCTCCAGCTTTGCGCTGCCCGAGGTGTAATTTTCATACACCAGCGACGGGTCGCAGCATATCTGCCGCAGACGGGTCAGCATTGCAAGTATCTCGATCTTTCCCTCGTTGGGATTTGCCGCAAGGAATTTTTCTTTCAGGCGCTTTTTCATGGAAAGCACGTTTGCGGCGTATATTTTCTGCTGTTCCTCGGTCATTTCCGAGGTAAGGGTTATTTCGGTCTTGTCGGGCAGCTCGGTGAGGACGTCCTTTTTCAGACGCCTTAAAATAAACGGCGAGGTTATTTTTCTGAGTGCCTCAACGGCGTGCTGATCGGCATTTTTTACGATAGGCGTTTCATAGGTCTGCTTGAAGTGGGTGTAGCCGAAAAGATAATCGGGCATTATGAAATCGTATATGCTCCAAAGCTCCGCAAGGCTGTTTTCCACGGGAGTACCCGTAAGGGCAAAGCGAATGCTGCTTTTTATTCCCTTGACAGCCTTTGAAGCCTGGGTGTTGTGGTTCTTGATGAACTGCGCCTCGTCGATGAACTGTATCTGAAATTCCTTGTCCTCGTATTCGGCGATATCTCTTGTGAGCATGGAATAGGAGGTTATAAGCACATCGTATTCCGCATATTCGGATATCTTCCTGGCACGGATGGGAGCGGTGCCGATTATCACCGATGCTTTCAGAGTCGGTGCGAAGCGGTGAAGCTCGCTTTCCCAGTTCAGCGTAAGCGATGATGGGCATACAACGAGAAATGTTCCGTGAACGCCCTTTTGTCTGTTTTCCTCACGGGCGGAAAGCATCAGCGCAATAGACTGGATAGTTTTTCCCAGACCCATATCGTCCGCAAGAATGCCGCCGAAGCCGTAGGCGGAAATTGTTTTCAGCCACTTGAAGCCATAGACCTGATATTCGCGCATTTCGCCGTCAAGATCGGAGGGAATGTCATATTCCGCCGAAGATATATCGGAAAATGTACGGACGGCATTTCTGAAATCGGAGCTTCTTTTAAGGCGCATTCCGCCGCTGCGCTCCTGCAAGCTGTCAAGATACAGCATACGGTAGCGTGGGACGGTGATGTTTTCTTTCAGCAGAGCCTTGTCGGTGATGTTGAGTCCGTCCGCCAGCTCGGCAAAATCCTCGATGCCGCTCTGGGTAAGGCTCACAAAGGAGCCGTCACGGAGACGGTGATATTTCATTCCGCGGCGATAGGAGGCAAGCATCTGTGCCAGCTCCTTTACGGTGTAGCCGTCTGTGTCGATATCCAGCGCCAGCAGTCCGCTTTTGGGGCGCACTCCCACTGTAGGGCGGACAGGTGGACGGATCGACATATTATTGAAGCGCTCGCTGGCGTATACCTCCATTATATTGGTGAGGTCGGGAACGCCCTCGGAGAAAAGTCTGTAAATGCTGTCATCGCCTGCCGCAATAAGCGGGTGGTGATCGTCGTTTTCGTTAAGGGTAAAATATTTTAAGACGGCACGCTCCGCCATATTCTCGGTGCGGATATCGCAGACGGGATTTTTCGATTTGTCGCCGAATGCGGAAAATGTGCTGCTGCCGTAGGTGAATTCCAAGCGTCCGCACACCTCTGACGGCGAGGGGGAGTCCAGATAAAGCCGTATCTCCGCTTCGGGAGGGATATATTTTTCAAGCTCGCCGTCACCCTCAATGTGGATATATTTTTTTACGGGGACGATTACCGAGGTGTAAAATGCCTGCATATCGTTTTCGGTGATATCCAGCTCCATTCCCGATTTCTGCATGGCACGGAAAAGTCCGCTCACTGCTGTGCTGAATTTCGGCGAGCAGAGATAGAATACTCCGTGATAATCGTCATAGAAGCAGGCACGTCTGCCCTTGCCGATTA
>OIXL01001031.1_pt1 | contig 11758 bp, 8 predicted proteins | sample 1587761 | NCBI WGS metagenome assembly OIXL01 (sample SAMN03283246) | human gut metagenome | biome: human-associated habitat; material: feces | host: Homo sapiens | place: Peru | collected 2012 | reverse complement strand
GTGATTCCGTTGGGGTTCGAACCCAAGACCCACAGCTTAGAAGGCTGTTGCTCTAATCCAACTGAGCTACGGAACCAACACTTTTCAAAACGCAAACCAGCTAACCAATAACGCAATCAGCCACTTTTCTTATTTGCGGCTGCAAAGGTACATATATTTTTTGAATACACCAAACTTTTTCTCACTTTTTTCTTTTTTTATGCTTAAATATCGCAAAAAATAACTACCTTTGCATCCGTTAGGAGCAAGAAACAGCATTCTGGCCCCGAAAGAGAAGAGATTTTTATAACGCATATTCAAACATAAAACATACGCAAATGAAAAAGTTAATCTTTTCAGTAGCCCTGCTCTCAGCAGCACTCTCTGCCAGCGCAGAAGAACATCCGCTCTGGATGCGCTACCCAGCCATCTCGCCTGATGGCACTACCATCGCCTTCGCTTATAAAGGCGACCTCTACAGTGTTTCTGTCAACGGCGGTGAAGCACGACAGCTCACAACCCATGCAGCCTTCGATTCGCATCCTGTATGGAGCCCTGACAGCAAGAAAATTGCCTTCCAGTCTAACCGCGAAGGAAGTCTCGACATCTTCGTAATCGATGCAAAGGGCGGTGCTCCTACCCGACTCACTACCAACAGCGGCAGCGAAACACCTATCGCCTTTGCAGACAACGACCATGTGCTCTACTCAGCCAGTCTGCAGCCTACAGCCCAGAGCATCATCTTCGGCGACAACACATTTCCACAAGTATATAAGGTAAGCACCAAGGGCGGAAGACCGGAACTCTTCTCTACCCTCACCATGGAGGATATCAGCATCGCCAAGAACGGCGACATTCTCTACCACGACAAAAAGGGATACGAAGACCCTTGGCGCAAACACCAGAAATCACCTATCGCTCGCGACATCTGGCTGAAGAGTAACGGAAAGTTTGCCAAGCAGACTACCTTTGCCGGCGAAGACCGCTCGCCAGTATGGACATCAGACGAGAAATCATTCTTCTATCTGAGCGAGCAGGACGGCACATTCAATATCTACCGCCGCAGCCTCAACAGTTCAAGCGACAAGCAGATTACCCACCACAAAGGCAATCCGGTAAGATTCCTCACTGCATCCAGCGCCGACCTGCTCTGCTACGGATATGATGGCGAAATCTACACCGTGAAAGAAGGTGGAGAGCCTCAGAAGGTAAACATCTCCATTACAACAGATAATGATGCTCCAAGCCTCGTACGTCAGATAAAAAGCTGGGGAGCTACAGAGATTTCCGTTTCGCCAGACGCCAAGGAAGTGGCTTTCGTGATGCATGGCGACGTATACGTAACTTCTGTAGAATATACCACTACCAAGCGCATTACCGACACACCGCAGCAGGAGCGCGACCTGAGCTTCTCGCCAGACGGCAGAGCCCTGGTCTATGCAGCCGAGCGCAACGGCGTATGGCAGATTTACCAGTCTAAGATCAAGAACGAGAAAGAGAAGAACTTCACCTACGCTACCGACATCGAGGAAGAGCAGCTGGTGAAAACAGGCATTACATCGCAGTATCCTCAATACTCTCCTGACGGCAAGGAAGTGGCTTTCTTCGAAGACCGTGCAGCACTTCGCATTGTCAATCTGAAATCGAAGGAAATCCGCACCGTGCTCGATGGCAAATACGTCTACTCTTACAGCGATGGAGACATCGCTTTCGAATGGTCGCCAGACAGCAAATGGCTCCTTTCAACCTATATCGGCAACGGCGGCTGGAACAACCAGGATATTGCGCTGGTAAAGGCTGACGGCAAAGAGGTTCACAACCTAACCAATTCAGGCTACAGCGACAGCAACGGCAAATGGGTGCTCGGCGGCAAGGCAATGCTCTTCCAGAGCGACAGAGCCGGCTACCGCAGTCATGGAAGCTGGGGAGCAGAAGACGATGCCTACATCATGTTCTTCGACCTGGACGCCTACAACCGCTTCAACATGAGCAAGGAAGAGATAGAACTGGCTGACGCCAACAAGGACGAAAAGGAGAAGAAGGAAGACGAAAAGAAGGAAGAAGCTAAAAAGAAGGCTGACGAAAAGCAGAAGAAGACCGGAAAGATAGAGGTGGAAAAGGTAAAGCCACTGGAGCTGGACATCGAAAACTGCCGCGACAGAATCGTACGCCTCACCGCAAACTCTTCGCACATGGGCGATGCTGTGCTCTCTAAAGACGGCGACAAGCTCTACTACCAGGCAGCCTTCGAGGATGATTACGACCTCTGGCAGCACGACCTGAAGGACGGCTCTACCAAGCTCGTGATGAAGGGCGTAGGCCAGGGCAACCTGCAGACCGACAAGGATGTGAAGAACCTCTTCATCTGCAACGGAAGCAGCATCAAGAAGGTGGATCTGAGCGGATTCAGCACCAAGAACATCAGCTTCGAGGCTAACTTCAACTATAAGCCAGCCGAGGAGCGCCAGTATCTCTTCGACCACGTATGGCGACAGGTGAAAGACAAGTTCTACGACCCTAAGATTCATGGTGTTGACTGGGAAGGTTACCGCAAGACCTACGAGAAGTTCCTGCCTTACATCAACAACAATTTCGACTTCCAGGAGATGTTGAGCGAAATGCTTGGCGAGCTGAACGCTTCGCATACAGGAGCCCGCTACTACGCTTCGAACAGCGCGCTTACCACCGCCAACCTGGGAGTATTCTTCGACCCTCAATATCAGGGCGACGGTCTGAAGATTCAGGAGATTATCAAGCGTGGTCCATTCGATGTGAAGAATACAGGCGTTACAGCCGGCAGCATCATCGAGAGCATCGACGGCGAGGAGATTAAAGCCGGAATGGACTACTTCCCATTGCTCGACGGAAAGGTTGGCAAGAATGTACGCCTCGGCATCAGAAACGCCAAGGGCAAGAAGATGGAGGTTACGGTGAAGGCTATCTCTCAGGGCAAACTCAACAACCTGCTCTACAAGCGATGGGTAGACCGCAACCGCGCTTTCGTTGACAGCATTTCGGGCGGACGCATCGCTTATGTACACGTTAAGGCGATGAATTCGGAGAGTTTCCGCACCGTTTACAGCGAACTGCTGAGCGACAAGAACCGAAACAGAGACGCTGTAATCGTAGACGAACGCCATAATGGTGGCGGCTGGTTGCACGATGATCTCTGCACCCTGCTCAACGGCAAGCAGTATCAGGAGTTTGTGCCACACGGCAAGGTAGTTGGCCGCGATCCGTTCAACAAATGGGTGAAGCCATCTTGCGTCATGATCTGCGAGAACGATTACAGCAACGGTCACGGTTTCCCATGGGTTTACAAGGAACTCGGAATCGGCAAGCTGATCGGTGCTCCTGTAGCAGGAACCATGACAGCCGTATGGTGGGAAACGCTGATGGACAACACGCTGGTATTCGGTATTCCTCAGGTAGGCTGCCGCGACATGCGTGGCGTGTTTGGCGAGAATACCCAGCTGAACCCAGACATCGAGGTTTACAACAGTCCGGAAGATTTCATCAATGGCCATGATACCCAGCTCGAAAGAGCCGTAAAGGAAATGATGAAGAAATAAACAGAACGCCCTGCAGGGGTCCAGAAGCCAAACCACTTCTGTCCCTTTGCAGGGCGATTTGTTTTTATATCTGACAACATTATTTATTAAACCTTATTAACCCACAATATCGGCGAAAACCCTTCTGTCATGACATAAAACCCTCTAAATCTTTACTTTTTTTCTTGAAAAGGGCGAAAAAGCAAGTGAAAAAGCCATAAAATAAAAAAAAATGAGTATCTTTGCAGAAAATAAAAACAAGATTATGGGATTATTCGGATTATTCAGCAACAAAAAGAAGGAAACTCTCGATAAGGGACTTGAAAAAACCAAGGAGAGTGTGTTTGGCAAACTGGCGCGCGCCGTTGCCGGAAAGTCTACCGTCGATGATGATGTGCTCGACGATCTCGAAGAGGTACTCATCACTTCAGACGTAGGTGTAGAAACCACGGTCAAGATTATCCGCCGCATCGAAGAACGTGTGGCCCGCGATAAATATGTTTCAACCAGCGAGCTCAACCGCATTCTGCGCGAGGAAATCGCCATTCTCCTCTCTGAGAATCACAGCGATGACCTGGCAGACTGGGAACTTCCTGCCGACCATAAGCCTTACGTTATCCTCGTAGTAGGCGTAAACGGCGTGGGCAAGACAACCACCATCGGCAAGCTGGCTTACCAGTTTAAGAAGGCTGGCAAGAAGGTTGTTCTGGGAGCTGCCGACACCTTCCGTGCCGCTGCCGTAGAGCAGATTTGCATCTGGGGCGAGCGCGTGGGTGTGCCTGTAGTGAAACAGCAGATGGGAAGCGACCCGGCAAGCGTGGCGTTCGACACCCTGCAGAGCGCCAAGGCAAACGGCGCCGACGTGGTGCTCATCGATACGGCAGGCCGACTGCACAACAAGGTGAACCTGATGAATGAGCTCAAGAAAATAAAGGAAGTAATGAAGAAGGTAATGCCTGAAGCACCAGACGAGGTAATGCTCGTGCTCGACGGAAGTACCGGACAGAATGCATTCGAGCAGGCTAAGCAGTTCTCTGCCGTTACCAACATCTCCTCGCTCGCCATCACCAAGCTCGACGGAACCGCTAAGGGCGGCGTTGTCATCGGCATCAGCGACCAGCTCAAGGTGCCTGTAAAATACATCGGACTGGGCGAAGGAATGGAAGATCTGCAGCTCTTCAACAAGACAGAATTCGTAGACTCGCTCTTTAAAAATTAGAAAATGAAGAAAAATCAGATAGATATTATAACCCTGGGCTGCTCGAAGAACCTCGTAGACAGCGAGTTGCTGATGAAGCAGTTTGAGGCAAACGGCTACCATTGTGTTCACGATTCCAAGCGCCCTCAGGGCGAGATTGCCGTCATCAATACGTGCGGATTCATCGAGGATGCAAAGCAGGAAAGCATCGACACCATCCTGGAGTTTATCCAGGCTAAGGAAGAAGGCCGACTCAGAAAGCTCTACGTAATGGGCTGCCTCTCGCAGCGCTACCAGAAGGAACTGGAAGAAGAAATGCCCGAAGTGGATAAGTTCTACGGCAAATTCAACTACAAGCAACTCCTGCAGGAACTCGGCAAGGCGGAAGTTTCATCCTGCAACGGCCAGCGTCATCTCACCACTCCGCGCCATTATGCCTACATCAAGATAGCTGAGGGCTGCAACCGCCACTGTGCCTACTGCGCCATTCCTATCATCACCGGCAAGCACGTTTCCCGTCCGAAGGAAGAGATTCTGCAGGAGGTGCGCGAACTGGTGGCAGAAGGCGTGAAGGAGTTTCAGATTATCGCTCAGGAACTCACCTACTACGGCGTAGATATTGACGGCAAGCATCATATTACCGAACTCATCAGCGAGATGGCTGATATTCCGGGCGTGAAATGGATTCGCCTGCATTACGCTTATCCAAACCAGTTCCCTATGGATCTTCTGGACGTGATGCGCGAGCAGCCAAACGTATGCAAATATCTCGACATTGCCCTCCAGCACATCAGCGACCACATGCTCACCAGCATGCACCGCCACGTAACGAAGCAGGAAACCATCAATCTGCTGAAGGCCATCCGCGAACGCGTGCCAGGCATTCACATCCGCACTACGCTGATGGTTGGTTTCCCAGGCGAGACAGATGAGGATTTCCACGAGCTCCTCGACTTTGTACGCGAACAGAGATTTGAGCGCATGGGCGCCTTTGCCTACTCTGAGGAAGAAGGAACCTACAGCGCCACCCACTACGAAGACAACGTGCCTGCCGAGGTAAAACAGCGCCGACTGGACGAACTGATGATTCTGCAGCAAGACATCAGCTCTGAGATTGAGGCTGATAAGGTGGGCAAAACCATGACCGTTATCATCGACCGCAAGGAAGGCGATTACTACATCGGACGAACAGAGTTCTGCTCTCCGGAAGTAGACCCTGAGGTTCTGATCCGTGCCGATGAGAAGCGTCTGCGCGTGGGTTGTTTCTATCAGGTAGAAATTACTGCAAGCGAGGAATTTGACCTCTATGGCAAGGTGGTGAAATAATCATTCTCTCCCCCATAGCCTGGAGTTTTAGAAATTTTGACTACATATTAAATAAATATGAACAATAAGGAATACATCGCTGAACTGGCTCAGCAAACCGGCTATTCGCAGGAAGACACCCAGAAGTTGGTGCGCAAGGCGATAGACGCTATGATTGCCGAGTTTGAGGATGGAGAAGCTGTCTCTATCCCCAATTTTGGCACCTTCGAAGTGAAGAAGCGCATGGAGCGAGTGGTGGTTAATCCTACTACCAAGAAGCGCCAACTGGTGCCGCCTAAGTTGGTGTTGGGTTTCCGACCGGTTGCTTCGGTCAAGGAAAAACTAAAGAATGGAGGGGATGAGCAATGAGCAAATTCAGTTTAAATACACTCGGAAAACTGCTTGCTGATAAGAGCGGTCTGAGCCAGGTGGAAGCAGAACTCTTCATCCGGAAGATGTTTGATGTGTGCAACCAGGGACTCGATGCCGACAAGCAGGTGAAGATAAAATGGCTGGGCACCTTTAAGGTACAGGCCACGAAAGACCGTGAAAGCATCAATGTGAACACGGGCGAGCGCTTCACCATTGAAGGCAGAGACAAACTCACCTTCACGCCTGACAACATCCTGAAAGAAATCGTGAACAAGCCATTCGCCCAATTTGAAACGGTGGTGGTAAATGACGGCGTAGATTTCGATGAAATAGATGAGAAGTTTGGAGAAGAACAGACAGAAGATGCTCCTGCACAAGTAATCGATTTTCTGGACGAAGAAAAAACTGCAACTCCAAATCCGGAGGTTGTCGTAATCGGATCTGAAAAGGAAAAGGAAAAAGAAGCCGAAGACGAACTGGCAAAGCAAATTGCTATTGAACAAGCTAAACTGGAAAGATTAAAACAAGCCCAACTGGAGCAGGAAAGAATACAGAAAGAAAAGCTTGAAAAAGAAAAGCAAGAGCAGGAAAGACTGGAACAGGAAAGACTTGAACAGGAAAGACTGGAGCAGGAGAGACTGGAGCAGGAAAGACTGGAGCAGGAAAGACTGGAGCAGGAAAGACTGGAGCAGGAGAAGCTTGAATTAGCCCAGCAACAGCAAGCCCTGAAAGCAGTTGTTGAACCTGCAGTACCTGCATCAGATGAATCTGAAGAAGAAGAGGAGGAAGAAGAATCTTCCAATTCTCATCATATTGTTATTCCTCGCTATCTGGTCGTTGCAGTCTGTCTCATCGTAGTAGCTTTGATTGGCGGAATGGGATGGTTTGCCTTCAACTATGGTCAGATGACTGCCCAGCGCGATCATCTAGCCATGCAGCTAAACCAGTATCATCAGGCTCCAGCCAAGAAAGTCCCAGCCAAACCAGCTGCCGCCCCACTCTCTCAGGAACAGAAACTCCGCCAGAAAGCGATGGAAGACAGCATCCGTATGGCTAAAACTGCAGAAGCAGTAAAACTGGCTGAAAAATCGGATGAGGAAAGTGCTAGCGCTGAAAAAGCTAAGCAGACTGAAGCAAAAGAAAAGGCAGAAGCAAAAGAAAAGGCTAAAGATAAAGACGAAGAAAAGGCTACTTCGAAAATAGCATCATCCCAGTATGATAAGGATGCTCGCGTACGCACGGGAGCTTACCGAATCATAGGAGTTGCCCAGACCGTTACGGTTGGCGCCGGTCAGACCCTCGAACAGATCAGCACCCGCTATTTAGGTTCCGGCATGGAATGCTACGTAGAAGCTCTGAATGGTACAAGCACCGTAAAAGCCGGACAGAAAATCAAGATTCCGAAACTGGAATTGAAAAAGAAAAAGAAATAAAATACTGAACAAACAAAAAATCGCCCTGTAAGAGCAAATGTAATTTTGCACTTACAGGGCGACATTGTTTTATGTTAACATTACTTGCCCAACACTTCATCAAGCAAAGTGTAGAAAGCAGGATCCTCACCAACGATGGTCTTGATAATCTTACCGTTAGCATCAATCACAATCTTTGTAGGGAAACCCTGAACAGCGTAATCGCTGAGAACCTTGCTGTCCTTCGGATTGTAAACATGAATCCATGGCAACTGGTGCTTCTCAACAGCAGCCTTCCACTTAGCCTCTGTATCATTACAATCTACACCAAGAATTTCAAACTTGCCCTTGTACTTCTCGTAATACTCCTTCATCTTAGGCATTCCCTTGATGCACCATCCGCACCATGAACCCCAGAAATCGAGTACGACAATCTTGCCGCGAAGACTGGAAAGCTTGAAATCATTTCCCTTAATATCCTTCAGCGTGAAGTCAGGAGCCTCAACACCGGCAGCCTGCACCTTCTTAGCCTTCTCCTCAGCCTCAGCACGCTTCTTAGCCATATCAATCATTGGCTGGTAGAAAGCCTTCATTCTGCCGTTCTTCACATTCTCAGAGAGCAAGCCCAGCAGTTTCTCCATCTTGCTGACATCATCAAACTGCTCTATGATAGTAGCACAAGCCTCATAATCAGGATGCTGTTTTACGAAATCGAAAATCTTATCGTCCTTTGCCTTTTGCAGGGCAGGAGCCTTCTGCTCATATTCTGCCATGATGGTCTGCTGGGTCTCACCATTCTTGATTCTCTGGTTCAGGGAAGCTTCGTAATCTCTCAACTCCTTATTAGCATTCTCCAGCAGAACATCTACTTCATGATACTGCTGATAGAACTTAGAACCCGAAATATCGAAGCGGGTCTTTGCATCGCCCTTAACTTCAGCCTTCTCGCCAGGAACACAAGGCAGGTTGAACATAAACTGACCTGCACCACGATAAGCTTCAGGTGAGAGGAAAACGTATCCGGCAGCCTTATCAAGGTTTGCAGAATAGGTAAACTTGCCATTCTTCACCAAAACCGTGTCCATCTTAACATTTCTGCCCTTGTAAACAAGTACAGAATCGGAATTGAAATTCTTCAAATCCACCTTCAACTGGAAGTTGCTCTTCTGAGCCATTGCAACGGTTGATGCAAGCATCAGAGCCGCAGATAAAATCGCTGTTTTCATTTTTCTTTTATTATATTTATTCTGATTACACCTTATTATATATAGGGAACGAAGAACGCCTGGTTCGTCGCCATCCTTATTCTTCATACTCAGTAGTATCCTCAATACCCGCCTCGGCCAAAGCCTCCTTGCGCTCTACACAGGTTCCGCATTTGCCACAATGCTTCTCACCGCCCTTATAGCAGCTCCAGGTTTCAGCATAGTCAATGCCCAACTTCTTACCTATCTCCGCAATCTGCCCTTTGGTAATATTCGTATAAGGAGCCACCACGCGCACATCAACGAACGTTCCTGCTTCAGCAGCCTCATCAATCGCCTTGATAAACTCCGGACGGCAGTCTGGGTAAATCGTATGATCGCCACCATGGTTAGCGATGAAAACTTTCTTCAGATTATTACTCTCAGCAATGCCGATGGCAATGCTCAGCATGATTCCATTACGGAAAGGAACCACCGTACTCTTCATATTATCAGCAGCATAATGACCTTCAGGAATCGCATCGGCACCTTCAAGAAGAGAACTCTTGAAATACTGATGCATGAAACCCAAATCTATCGTAATATGCTTGATTCCCAAACGCTCGCAATGCATCTTGGCGAAGGGAATTTCACGCTCGTTATGATTACTTCCATAGTTAAAACTAATGCCGAGTGCAATCTCGTCTTTCTTATCATAGAGCAGCGTGATGCTATCCATGCCACCGCTCACAATGATTACTGAATCCTTCATTTTACTTTGAATTTTGAACTTTGAACTGTATGATTACTTTTTACTTCACCCGAACAGGCAGCGGAATGCTTCTTCCACCTTCCTTACGGGATGAATTTCTATCTTATATTTCTTATGGTCGAAACCATGATTGTTGTATTTCGGGATGATAATGTGCTGGAATCCCAGTTTTTCAGCCTCAGCAATACGCTGCTCGATGCGGCTCACCGGACGGACTTCACCGCTCAGACCTACCTCGCCCGCCATACACCAACCTTGCTCGATAGGCGTGTCAACATTGCTGCTCAATACGGCTGCCAACACACTCAAGTCCATGGCAGGATCGGTTACTCTCAATCCTCCGGCAATATTCAGGAACACGTCCTTCTGCATCAGCTTGAACCCCACACGTTTCTCTAGAACCGCCAGGAGCATGTTCAAACGGCGCTGGTCAAAACCAGTTGCCGAACGTTGCGGAGTTCCATAGGCAGCTGTTGAAACCAAAGCCTGCGTCTCTACCAGGAACGGACGGACACCCTCGATGGCTGCGCTGATGGCAACACCCGAAAGCCCGTCATGATCTTCAGTAAGCAGCAACTCTGAAGGATTGCTCACCTGTCGGAGTCCGCCTTGCATCATCTCGTAGATTCCCAACTCAGAAGTACTTCCGAATCGGTTTTTGATGCTTCTCAAGATGCGGTACATGTAATGCTGGTCGCCCTCAAACTGAATCACCGTATCTACGATGTGCTCCAGAATCTTTGGTCCGGCAAGCGTTCCCTCCTTATTAATATGTCCTATCAGAATAACCGGAATGCCACTCGTCTTGGCAAATCGGAGCAGGGAGGCTGCACACTCGCGAACTTGGGAAACAGAACCTGGCGAACTGTCTACTTCTTCAGTAGCGATAGTTTGGATAGAATCTATAACTATCAGCTGTGGAGCCACTTCCTGAATATGACTGAAGATTTTCTCCAACTGTGTTTCGCAGAGAACCGTAATATGATCAAAGGCTCCTTCTGATGAAAGAGAAGCCGTTTTCAGAGTGTCTGCAGAAGAACCCTCTCTGAGCATCGCCTGTCCTTTAGCCAACCGGTCGGCACGGAGTTTAATCTGATGGGCACTTTCCTCTCCGCTCACATACAGGATGCGGCGGTCAGTCATGTTCAGAATAGTCTGCAAGGTGAGCGTACTCTTACCGATTCCCGGTTCACCGCCCAGGAGCGTAATGCTGCCAGGAACCATTCCGCCACCCAGCACACGATTCAGCTCCTCGTCCCTCATATCGATGCGCGGTTCATCAATCGCAGAAATATCGCGAAGCTTCATCGGCGCAGCATCATGCTCGCTGTGCTGCCCGCCAAACATCGTGGCAGCCCCACCATGACGCATGGTCATTCCGGCGTTCTTCGCAGCCTGCGATCCGGAATCAGCAGCAATACGAATTTCCTTAAATGTATTCCATTGTCCGCAGCTAGGACATTTGCCCATCCATTTGGCACTTTCCTGTCCGCAATTGCTGCACACAAAAGCAATCTTATCTTTCGCCATTTTATCTCATTTATATGTAATAACGTTTTAACTGCGCACAAAGGTACTATTTATTATCGAAAAATCCAAAAAAAAAGTAATTTGTTAAGAATATATTTCATTTCTCTCCATTTTGTTTAACAAATCAGGCAGAAGGAAGCGCAAAACACGAATTTTGCAAACCCGATATAGCAAACAGACGATTTCATCTACTAAAAATCATAAAAACCGCTACTATATTTTGCTGATTCAAATATAATTTGTATCTTTGCCTTCGGTTTTTGAAACCAGCAGAAAGGTTTAGAACAATAAATTAGTACATAAACTAAATAAAATTTAGGTAAAATGAAAATTGAAGATTTTAACTTTGCCGGTCACAAGGCAATCGTGCGCGTTGACTTCAACGTGCCATTGGATGAAAATGGTAATGTAACAGACGACACTCGTATCCGCGGTGCCCTTCCTACATTGAAGAA
>OIXL01001030.1_pt1 | contig 11762 bp, 17 predicted proteins | sample 1587761 | NCBI WGS metagenome assembly OIXL01 (sample SAMN03283246) | human gut metagenome | biome: human-associated habitat; material: feces | host: Homo sapiens | place: Peru | collected 2012 | reverse complement strand
ATTTGAAGAATGTGCTACCAGCTCCTATTTTTGTATTTGTTGTAGGTTTAACAACAGCGGTTAAATCTTGTAGACTGTCAATCACTAAATTGTTCTTTGATGGATAATTAATAAAATAATTGCCGCCTTCAGCTGTAATTAAAGTAAGTTGATGCTCATAGTACTTAGGAATTTCACCTTCTCTTACGTATTTTATATAGAGATAACTAATGCTGCCTGTTGACGTTTTACCACCACTAAAATGATATAAGCAGTCACCAATATCGGAGTGTGCATCGATTTCAAAATCTTTTGTTGAAGCATCCCAGTAACCTACTCCAATTGCAGTATTACTATCGTCCATGATGCACATTAATCCATATTGATAATGGTTACTACCTGTAATTTCGTCTTCTTTTAAAGGTAAAATATAAATATTGCCTTGTAAAGTACTTTCACTAGTTGTATTTTCAATCTCACCTTCATAAAATAGCTGCATTTCTGTATTGCCGTTAACTTTTGCATTACCATCAATTTCAATGTTGCCACCTATTTCAATTGTATTCGTCTCTTTATTAAAAACAAGTTCTTTAGCAATTTTTTCAAACAATTCTGCATTGTCAACCATTCTTTTCATTTTTTGTTTCCTCCTTTATTAAATGAAAATCGGCTTTTTAACGTGAGCCGTAACACATTTTTAAAAAGGGATTTCAAATTTAAGCTTCTTCGTAGACTCTTACGCCTGCGTTGCGTGAAATGTGGATAGTGTCCTCAACATGCAAATAGTAGTTGTCAAAGTGTCCGCGTCCATTGTGGTCAGTGTCAGGAATTAAAGAAGTGTTGAATTTGCGCACTGCTCGTCTATCCATCAAGATAGCATAAGCTTTATTATTCGCTGTGCCAAAGTCTTTTACGACAATAACTTCGGTAGGAACCATAACTTTATCAAGATGGAAAGCTCCAGCTTGTGTTTCAACTTCAATTTCGGGCATAATTCCTTGCTTAACGATTAAAACAAGTCCTTCAACAGCTCCTAAAGTGTTGCCGTTTAATGAGTGCCCTTCGCTTTCATCGTTGAAAATTTCAACGTCTTTTTTAACGCGTTTAATAAATGCGTCGCTTGTTTCAGTATCGCTAGGTTTAGCCATTTTTACAACTAAATCTAAAGGCACAATATAGCCTTTACTAACAGCGTCCGCCCAGTTAGTGGCAGCACTTGCCGTATATGGTTTAACAACGATGCCGTAAGCGGTCGCGGTTGCAGCATCTTTTAAAAGTGTATTGACTGCGTAGCCTGTTGCGGCTGTGAATATTGCGTTAGTGTCCGCCATTTCCTTTTCGCATAAGTCAATGAAAACGCCTAAAGCTTGACGCTTGCATTGATAAGTCCATACGCCCTTTGAGTCGTACAAGCGTTTTAAAATCATTGTAACGATTTCATTTAATTGTCCTTCATTGTGTACTGCGCGATTATATTGGTTTCTGCGCACGGTCGTTGCAAAAGTTTTTTCGCCTAAAGTAATTGAAAAATCTACTGGTCTTGTGGTGGGGTCGTTTGGTTTTAAAGCGTCCTTGCCTTCATAGTCATAGTCTTGTGGCAGACTTAAATCCATTTGCCACTCTTCAACCGTTTTTCCGTAGCTTAAGTTCTCTGCGTCCATGAACGCTAATTTATCTCTGAAAGAAGTATCTAAAGTAAAAATAGCGCCGATAGTCTCGACTAAGTTTGTAACCGCCTCACGTACTGCGGTAATGTCATTTACTGCGATTTTTTGCTCGCTTACATAAGTAGCGGCAAGTTCTGTTAATTCAGGTAAGCTTAATTTTGCCATAAGTAATCACTCTCCTTTATTTTGCTCTTTTGGCAATGATATCAGCTGCGATTTCGTCAAGCGTCCTTGGCGTTTCCGTCGCGTTGTCTGTTCCTTTGTCGTCATTTGTAGGCTTAAAGCCTGTGCGCTTAACCATGTCTATATAGTCTTTTCTCATTGTGCCTAATTGCCCTTCAACTTCGACATATCCTGCGCTAATTTCGTCTAATTTTTGACTCGCTTTTGCTAATTCGTCAATTTTAGCTTTGTCTAAATCAGGTGTCAAAAAACCTTCAATAGTTTTTTTTACACTTTCAATTTCTGTCTTTACGTCCATTTTCATTTTCCCCTTTTTCTTTGATTTTGTCGCTAATTTCGTCCACTCCATCGCTTACAATGTCCACAAGTTCGTGGATTTCTTGCTTGTCAATTTTGCCGTCTTTTTTTGCTTTCATATACCAGTCATAAATGTTACGAGCTAAAACGACTAAAGAAATAAGGATAGTTAAGATAAGACTAATTAGTCTAAACGTTTCGTTAGTTTGCGTCGCCGTTAAGATGGCATTAAACGAAATGCCGATGGCATCAATAACATTTTCGTTACTCATAGTTTTCCTCCTCCGTAAATAAGCTGTCAAATTCGTATACCCACCTATTTAAAAGTTGTGAATAAGAGTCTTGGACTTCTTTTAATCTCGCCATAGGTGTTGCAAGTTCCGTAGAAATTTCGTTATTTCCTTTTGTGAAAGTCGTTAAATAGTTATCGCCCTCGTAGGCTCCGCCCTCGTTCACATTTTGCGGCGTGTCGTTAAAACCAGTAGTGGTTTTTGTGATTGTCTTAATCGCGCCAAGCAAGTTATTTTTTTGCGAATCGTAAAGGGTAAATAGCTCTTCGTAATAGGGCAATGTCCTTTTCATGATAGAAAGCATCATGCCTATTTTACACGACACATAGAAGGGTGTTCTTCTTTCCTTTTCCTTCTTTTCGTTCTCGTCAACCGTAACGAAGATTTCTTGAAAGTACCTTGCATAAATATTTTGCCACAATTCGTTGATTAAATCAATAGCCAAGTCAGTAGGTATTGTGTAAGCGAATAGAGCGCAAAAGTCTTTAAAAGTAGGTATTTTTTTATTAAAAGGAAATGTTGCGTCTTCGTCAATTCCCATCATGACTAATAAATCTTGAAGGCTGTATGCTGAAATTTCTTTTACTTTAAAAATAGGATTTAAGCTGTGTATCATTCTTCATTACCTCCTTCTGTAGTATCGTCCTTGCTGTCTTCTGCTGTAAAGTTCTCAATATGATGGCGGACTTCAAAAGTAATTTCAAAGCCTAAAACTTCTTTTAATTCTTTGCTAAAGTCTTCCAAGCAGTCAATGAAAGAGTCAGCATAAGCGCATACAAGTTGATTATTAACGTTTACTTCGTCAGTAATCATTCTTTCTTTCTTTTCGTTAACTCCTAAAGAATTGATGCCTAAGTAAGTTAAAAGCTCATTCTCAAGCGATTTTTTATAAGCATAAAGCTTGTCAATAATGTATGGCGCTGAATTTGAAACACTATCAAGAGGTGCGTTTGTTTCAATGAAAATTTTAGCTTCGTCGTCTTCGATATCGTCATAAATTTGTTCCATTTTATCTTTATTTTCAGGCGTGACACCCACAAGCCACGGTTTTTTATGCACTTTTAAATTAGTACGGATAGTCATGTCAACGTCTACGATTTGAATGACATACCAGTCTACAATCTCGCTAACAGAAAGAGGCTTCGGCATACACGCTTTACTTGCGTAGCCTAGCACGACGTCTTTATCTACTTCAAAATCCCTGTTAATAGGAATAAATGGCGATGGTCTTCGCGGTATAAATCTAACTTTAACGGGGAAATCATAAGAGTCAAACATAAATGGAACAAAAGGCGTAAACATCGGGATTTTAGCATTTTTTTCTTTAAAACAAGCAATGCGCCCCTTAAACCAAAATTCCCTAAATAAAAAGTTATTTTCCCTTTTGCTTAGCTGTGGCGAGCGGTAAGCGCTCATGAAGAGCGTGTAAAACTGATTTCGATACTTTCGGTAAAGCATCGCCCGTATGCCGTCCGTGCTTTCTTTAATTCTTTTACTTTTTTTACTCATTTTTTAGTCCTCCTTAATTGTTAAATAGCCATATTTCAAAATTTTCGTATTTTTGCTCAAAATCATAAACATCATACGGGTGGTGGAAGTATGTAACACCTTCTTGTAGCTTTTGTGTAACGTCGTTGATTACGTCCTCGTTCCACGTGTACGTGGCAGTAAAAATAGGGTTGCATTGCAAAAAGTTAAAATATAAACGCGTATTGACGTTTGGAACGCCCATATAGCCTACTTTTGAACCAGTGTAGTAAAACAAGTCATTTAAATACTTCTTTACTTCGGGTAAAGGTTCCCACGTAGCCACTGATACTTTATTGCCCGTGTAGGCTTTTAAAAGGTCTAAATCGTCAGCATTTTCTACGGCTGTCGCTTGTAATGCTCTTTGCTGTAGGTTCTTCCTAAAGTTTTCTTCTTGTGTAATAATGTTTGAAATTCCGTTTGCAATGTTGCTAGCTATTGAAAGAGCAGTTCCAGCCGCTGAAAGTCGTATACTTGTAGTCGATATTCGTTCTCTTTCTTTTGTGTTCTCTTCTTTGATGGCAAGATTTCGCCCAAGTCCTAAAAGGCTGCTTGCGCCACCAGTTAACATTCCTAAGACGCTCATTGCTACATTGCGGTTTTTTGCTTTAACGTCAAAGTTGTAGCCTGTGCGGAGATAATCAATATAAGAATTGTCAAAAGTCGCTACTTCATTGTTTCGATTTACGTAAAAAATGCCGTCATAGTCATTACTCGCGTAATGGGCGACACTTTCCAAAGTGGGTATGGAAAAAATCATTGCGCTTTTTATGCCGTTCGTCATTTGAAAAGAAAGATAAGTTTTTGTTTTGTCCACACTTAGCCAGTCGCTAGCGTTAACTACCATTTTTTCAAGGTCGATAGAGTAACTAAAAGAATCGTAATAAAATTTTCTTTGGTAAAATTCGCTGTGATAAATTTTACTTTCTTCGAGATAACGCGGCGTTTCATAAAAAACATCATTTGAGCTAATAAATTGCTTGAGCTCTAAAAAAGTTGCAGCGTCATTTGAAACGGTCATTGATAGGTCTACTTTTAAAGTTTTGTTTAGGTCTACAATTTCAAGCATATGTTCAGTAAACTGATAATCTCGCGGCGCTTGCCACCCTCCTGTAGGGGTTAAAACGCCATTTCCGCCTATTGCATAAGGAAATGGACAATAAGGCAAGCAAATAATTTTCACAAGTCGCGAGTCCGTTCTGTCAAGGTCTTTAAAGGCGATTGTATAACCGTCCGAAAAAAGTGAAATATTATAAATTTTTAAGCTACTTTCAATATTATAAATAGCCTCAAATGCATTAGAAGGATCTAGCCACTTAATAGCCGTTTTATTATAAGTTGTGTTTAAAAAAGAGCCTTGCGTCCATGTACCTTTAAATACAACGTCACTAGTGCCGTCTAAGTTATCAGCGATAAGCGTTTGTGCGGTAGGTCTATCAATATTGCCCGCAACTAAAAGCCATGTGCTTAAGCTCCTGTTCCATTGATATAAAAAGCAATAATCATATGCGCTCATGTCAAGCGTCTTTCCTGCAACTTCAATAGTGCCTTCATTTCCTTTTTCTTTTGTAAAGCCTAGCGTGTTATTTCCTCCTGCGTTAGCGTAAAATTCTTCCGCCGTTAAAGTGTATTCTCTTTCTGCGCTCGATGCTCGATATTTAATAGGTAAATCATTTAAAAGATAGCATTTAATAGGGTTGCCAATTTTTGTTAAATCCGTTTCTCCTGGTTTAATTGCCGTTCGGTAAATTAAATACCAATTATTTTTACCTACTTCGCCAGCTTGTAAAGAGTCAAGCAAGATGCTTTTACTTTTAAAAAGTTGCGGATTTATTCCCTCAGGCATTAAAGGAATCTTTCTTATGTAGTCGCTTCCGCTTTTAACATTGTAAAATCTATCAACGTGTTCACGTGCAATCGCTGTACGGTCACTAAAAGTTAATTGACGTTGCTTTGCTGCACTTCCTAAGCAAGAGTTGAGCGTGTCCATTACTAGCTCAAAGCGCACTGTTTTTTTAGCGCGTTGCTGATAGGGCTTTGCAAAATAATAGCACGTGCTTACTTCGTCACTATTTTTTATGCCAACATAGCGAATAAAAGAAAGGTCGTTTAATCCGTTTGCAATAATGCTTTGTGAAAAGTCTAAATCAAGCGTTTTAAAAAGGCTTGTTCTTTGGTATTGAACATTTTGCAAAGTCCCGAGCAAATAATCGCCTAGCATTTCCTCAATATCGTCAATCACCCAATTTTTGCCAAGTTGCAAAGGAAAATTTTTTATAATTGTTCCACTTGCGTTTTTTTGGTCGCCATATAAATAAATAGTGCTTGTAGCCATTCTTAAACACCTCCTATAAGTAAGTATAAATCTCTTCGCACAAAGTAGCAATGTTAACGTCACTAAAAGTTACTAATCTTCTTTGCATAGCATACATGAAAGACATAAAGTACCACTCTTGTGTTTTGCATTTCATAATCGAACCTTCTACGAGTTGCGAAAATTCAAAACAAAATACTTCAAGTTTTACCTCCGCCGCCTTTAATAAGCGGCAGTGGAAATAGTCGCCATCTTTCGAGATTTGATTATTTTTAAAAACGCCGACGTAATTATTTTCAATTCTTACAACGAAGCATAAAGAGTAATTGCGCGGCAATGTTTGCTCGATTTTATAATTCATATCGTTTACAGCAATGCCTTCAAGAGCGTACTTTGTAAATTCGTCTTCTTCGTCGCCGTAAAAAGGATTCTCGCGCTTTAGCTCTTCTTTAAGTTCTGGCAACAAATCGTAATATTGAACAGCCCATTTAAAACGGTTCTCGCCTTCGCCTATGTAGCCAGTTAAAATTGTGCCTAATTTTAGCTTGTTTAAAGGCACTTTCAAGCCTAGCGTGTACGGATTAGCTAAAGAGTAGTTATTTCCTTGCACGTATAGCTTCCAAGGTTGCCCTGTGGCGATTAGTTCCCGCATAAACCCAATGCAAATTTCGCGAAGTCTGTCCCATTCTTTAGATAGATACTTTTCGCCGTATAGTGGATTTATAAACGCCTCGTCAAACCAGGCTACACCTGGATTTTTTAAAAAGATAGATTTCTTTTTATCCATTGCACCATTTAAGGCAACAATCATTGCGAAAGGCTTTTTATTCATGTATAAAGTAAAGACGCCGTTTTTTACCTCACTTTTTAAGTAGCTCATTTTAAAAAGTTGCCCTGGGTAGAATTTCTCTAAAATCCGCCCGAATGATTGCAGCCACTCGTCCGTTATTGAAGCGGCATATCTCTTAAAAACTAAATTGATGCGTTCTTGAAGATACATTTTATAAAGCTTGTCCACTATGCCCGTAGTACTCTTACCACTTCCACGTGCGCTAAAAATGACGTTAATAGCCGCATTGTGTCCGTCAATTTCTCTATAAGTGTAATGCTTGTTATCTCTCATTTTTAGCACCTCCTATTTAATTATACTCTATTTTTTTTAATAAATAAAATATGTGAAAAATCCATCAAAAAACTTTATACAAATTTTTTTAAAAAAATTAAACTAAATGTATTGACTTATTTTAAAATATGGTATAAAATAGACTTGTAAGTTGAAAGAGATACTTACAGAAAGAGGGATTTAAAATTATGAAAAAGACAATTTACACAGTAACACAAGGACACTTTACAGCTCAAGGAACGGGCGACGAGTGGAAGGACAGCGAGTACACAAGAAAAGCTGATGCTATTCGCCGAATGAAAGCAATTTCAAAAGACGTTCAAGGATTATGCGGAAAATCAAAAGGCGGCTATCTTTTAACTTCCGTATGGGTGTACGACGAAGACAACGCGGATAATGACGAATGCATTGACGCGGTAGAGTATCATTATTAAGGAGGCGAATAAAATGGAATTTAAACTTAATACCTATTCAATTAAAGTAAAATTTTTTAAATCAAGATATCAGGAAATTGTTGACACTGACAAAGCGCTATTATTCACGCTTGAAGCTTCTTCTATTTATGATATTGTTGATAATTTTAAAAAAATAAAATATCGCAAAGATTTCATGGAATTAGTAAAAGAAAATTCTAACTATCACACGGCTATTATTGTTTTTATAGAAAATGGCGAACTTGTTAATATCAGTTACGAAGACCTTGATGAGTTAAGAAAGGAGGTGAAATAGTATGAATTTTATTGAATTTTATAACGATTTAAGCGCTGTAAAAACTCGCTTATCAAACGTAAGTATAAGTTGCAATGAATTAAAAGATAATACTTTTAACGAAATGCTCGAAACGGATTTACATACAGAAAAATTTGAAATTTTGCACAAACTCTATAGCACGATTTTAAGCTTTTCAAAAGAGTTAGAAGAATTAGAGTTTGAGCTTTTGGATATCAATAAAATTTTATTCGATTTAAAAATTGAAATGGGAGGAAATGAAGAATGAAAATCAGTGATACTTTTATTTCGATTGATGCTTTAGATAAAGAAAGTAGATTTATTCAAGGAATTCAAGTTTTTGAAAAAGAAAATATTGAAGAAGAATATGAAAAAATCGACCAATTTGCAATAGAACAATTTAAAGATTATTCTACATGCCTAGAGCTTTGCATTTCTCTTTACAAAAACGGGAAAAGATTAAAATTAAAATGGATTATTTTTCCATTTAGAGAGATATAAAAAAGGAGGATAAATAAATGAATTTAACACAGCAAGCTTTTAAGTACAAGCTAATTAACGAAGGAAGTATTTTTTTAAAAAATGTAGTTGCAATTGACATTAAACTTTTAAATGGTGGTTTAATCCACTTCAAGACGGCTAAAGCGCTTATAATTGAGCGCTTAGCCTATGACGATTTTAATTTAACAACTTTTAACGATGGCGATATGCAGCAAGTCATTTTAAAAATTGACCAGGTTTACGAAATAACGATAGTGGAGTGATTTTATGAAATTTTATTTTGAAACTTTTGAAGAATTTGAAAGACCAAAGAACATAATTAGTGAGCTTGAAGTTAACCGATTTTTAAGTAAGTACAACTGGAAAGTATATAGACGTATAATGCAAATATATAAAAGAGAATTTAACAAAAGATTACGAAAAAATAGGAGGGGTAAAAATGGAAAATAGCTATAAGCATCTTTTATCTTATCAGCTTAGAAAAGCTAAGCATATTGCAAAATTGTATAAATCAGCATTAGACGACGCTTTTACTACTTTTTCGAGAATTTCAATTCAGGACAAAATGTTTTTCAATAATGTTCATAAAAGCGAATATAAAGAAATCGAAGATAGGCTTATAATTTCAAAATTTTACTTATTATTATCTTTAAAAGAACTTGAAATAATAATTTTTAATGATAAAAAGGAGGAAGGAGAAGAATGAGAAAGATTATTGCGAGTAAAAAAGATTTAGAAAAATTAGGACTTTTCTATAGTCCTGAAGATAAAAAACTCTATAAATGGGTAACTGAAAGAGCTTTTAGCAGTGATGGCGAGATAGTGACTAAAAAAGTACAACGCCCCGTCAATCAAACACTAACTAAAAAAGGCTATATAGCTTTTGTGCAAAGAATTAAAGGACAAACATTTTATTTTTTGCAACATAATCTAGAGTGGTTTTATAGCCACCCTACGCGAGAAATTCCCGATGGTTTTGTTGTTTGCCATGTCGACAAAAATAAATTAAATAATGAGCCTAGCAATTTGCAACTTATTTCTTTTAGCGAAAACCTTAAAAGATATCCAGGAAAAAAAGTTGACTGCCGCACGTGGCTAGGCACGCCTGAAGTAGTGAGAAGACGCGAGGCAACTAAGGCAGCGCGACGCTTGCAACAAGCTAATAAAGAAGAGTAGCTTTTTTAAAGCATCTAGCTTATAATAGAAAGTGAGGACGAGCTGAAAAGCGGGACTAGATGCTCTAATAAACGTTTTAAGAGATAGTAGAGCGGGTAATCAAGGTTAGCTCCTTCCGCCCTTAAAGTGCGCTGATTACGCAATGTTTAATTCTCTTTTCCCCCTGTAAATTTCAGCTCAACCTCTTTTATGCCAAGGATTCTAAAAGAATTGAAATATATTTACTGGCAAAAAGAAAGCCAGTTCATAAAGTGCTCGCACGAGGACTTAAAAAAGAAAATTGACGAATTAGATGCAGAAGGACGCAAGCGCATTAAAGCATCTTGCAAAGCGAGCGACTACTTTTTTTATAACACTTATTCTGTAGAAGTAAAAGGCAATTATTTCCAAATAAAGTTTTGTACGCCTGAAAATAACTTTGTGTACGCTACTAACTGGTTTGACGAAACAAAAAACGACCGCGATTTTAAGGGTACGGACGCTATTATGCTGTTTGAAACAAAGTTTGAAGAGCTTAATAAAACGACATTGCGAAAAGCTTACGGCTGCGTGCCTGAAGAGTTCAAGCGCAACATACCTAAGCAATTTGTTTATACCAACATTCAAAAGAAAATCTATCTATCTATTAGCTCAATAGATGGAGTGAGCCAATACCCTAGCGGATTATGTGGAATTCTTCCAGATGCGCACGATGCAGTAGTGCTTGACGGCGAATTTCAACCAACGGAAGAGTATCCTTTTGCATTTTATTCAAACGGACATTTAGCCATCTTTAACGAGCTTGACACGCGAACATGGAAAGAGTCACCGCTCGCACGTTGCTTATTTAGACAGCCTAACGAAGAATGGGCAACGCTCGACGAAAAACCAAAATACACAACGTTAATGAAAAAGGCGGCTGTATCAATGGCGGAAACGTGGCAGTTTTTCTTTGAACGTCGCAAAGTTGATAAGGATTGCAAGCTTGTAATGAACGCTACAATAGGATTTTTCCATACAAAAAAATATCGCACGCGGAAATTTGCGCATCTTGCCGCCGTCACGATTGCACGCGGTAACGATAAACTTTTAAAACTTGCGGAAAAAATCGGTATTGAAAAGATTATACAAATTTGCGTTGATGGAATCATTTACGAAGGCGCAGAAGTTTTAGGCGGAAATGAAAAAAAATTAGGTTTATTTTTCCAAGAAATAACCGACTGCATTATGCGAATTGATGCGCTTAATAGATATGTTATTTTAAACGATAAAAACGAAGTCGTTAAGTATTGCCATCAAGGCTTTAATTTTTACGAAGATACAGGAAACCCTATTGACGAAGAAGGCGTGAAAAACCTTAAAGACATGGACAGGTGGTGCATCGTTGACCCACTCGAAGTTTTAAAAAATTCATTTTCAAGCAAGGAGGATAATTAAATGCCACGCGGTGGAAGGATTAAAGGTACAAAAAATATCCGTGATTTGTACCGCGCTTATCAAGCGCAATATGAAAAAGCAATTACAGGACGTTATGGAGGCGAAGGCGCTTTTAGCGAAATGCTAGGCGCTGAAGAATTCAAGGCTATTATGAACCGCATGAAACAGTTGCGGCAAACGTCACAGGAGTACGTCGGCTATAGCAATGTAAGCCTTGTTAAGTCGCTCGTGTCGTCACAGCGTCAACAAAGCTTTAAATTTCGACAGAAGGCACCCAAGGAATACGCGCGAATTTATCGCGAGCGTACGGGAGTTTCAAAAAAGGAAGCTCAACAAGCGGCAAAGCTGCTTTTTACAAAAGAGGGCGCGCCGTTGCGGAAGGGCATTTTCTGGCAATTCGTCAGTGAGAGAATTATACAGCAAAATAAATCTTTCGCACAGGCTAAAAAGGAGTTTTTAAAATTTTATTATTAACGCATAGAATTAACGCTATGCGTTTTTTTTTTGCGGCTGTTGAACGTTTTTAAAAAATACGTATAATTTCCCATCGAAATTAAAAC
>OIXL01001023.1_pt1 | contig 11817 bp, 11 predicted proteins | sample 1587761 | NCBI WGS metagenome assembly OIXL01 (sample SAMN03283246) | human gut metagenome | biome: human-associated habitat; material: feces | host: Homo sapiens | place: Peru | collected 2012 | reverse complement strand
TCCTATCAGCCCCGTGTTCCCGGCGGCTTTGACCGTGTACGCTTCAAGTCCAATGCAAAGGCTTTCTTCGGAAACAATTCGGGCAGATGCATCTGCGTTTCACTGCTGGCGATCGGCATGATTTACATACCGATGATGTTCGCTTCGGGAGTTACGGGTCTTGCCGATCGTACCCACAGCGGACTGGCAGGGATCTTCGCCATAATAGCCCTTGTTCTGATGCTGCTCGGCTATGTACTGGCTTTTGATATGATGTTCACAAATGCGGCATGGTTCAGAACCGCAATATATTCCGAGCCGACCACAAGAGGATATCTTGACGAAGCCGTATCGGACATTGGCGGAAAGTTCTGCTGCGGACTGCTTATGGGAGTCAAGATAATGCTCTGGTCACTGCTGCTGTACTTCCCCGGCATCATAAAGACCTATCAGTATTCCATGGCTCCCTACATCAAGACGGAAAATCCCAACATAAAATCAGCAAGAGCGATCGAACTGAGCGGAATCATAACAAACGGTCACAAGTGGGATCTTTTTGTTATGGATCTCAGCTTTATCGGCTGGGCGTTCCTTTCGGCTCTTACTCTTAATATTCTCGGAATAGTTTTCGTATTCCCCTACTACAACTCCGCAAAGGCTTTTGCCTATGAGGACTTAAAGGCGCAGGCTGTCGCAATGGGTCAGATCAACCCCGCAGAGCTTGACCGCTACGCAAATTACTGATAAAGGAATGATAAAATGAGCGCAAAATTCGGCCCCGCAGGCACAGCGGAAAGCTTTAAGCAGATGGGCTACAAAAAGACCATACAGCTTGGCGAATACCTTGAAAAATTCGGACTGAACCATTTTGAATATCAGTGCGGACAGGGCGTCCGCATCGGCGAGGAATCCGCCCGTGCTTTCGGAAAAATGCTGGCGGAGAAAAACATCAGCGTTTCCATTCATGCCCCCTACTTCATCTCGCTTTCAAGCGTGGAGGAGGAAAAGCGTGACAACTCGATAAATTACATTCTTGAATCCGCCCGTGCAGCCGACTATATGGGCGCAGACCGAATAGTTATCCACAGCGGCTCCTGCTCGAAAATGACCCGTGAGGAAGCGCTGGAGCTGGCGAAAGCCACCATGAAAAAGGCTCGTGAAGCGCTTGTGGCAGAGGGACTTAGACACATTCACTGCTGCCCCGAAACCATGGGCAAGATAAACCAGCTGGGCGACCTGAACGAGGTAATGGAGCTTTGCCGCATCGACGATACATTTATCCCCACGATCGACTTCGGGCATCTGAATGCACGCACACTCGGCTCCATAAAGGACAAATCCGACTATGCGGCTATTCTCGATACGATCGAAAACAAGCTGGGACATGACCGTCTGATCTGCTTCCACTCCCACTTCTCAAAGATCGAATACACCGAAAAGGGCGGCGAGAAAAAGCATCTCACCTTTGCGGACGAAATATACGGTCCGCAGTATGAGCCGCTTATGGAGCTTATCTACGAGCGGAACCTGTCCCCCACGTTTATCTGCGAAAGCGCAGGCACTCAGACCGAGGACGCACAGACCATGAAATTATATTATGAGAGCCTTGGTCACTGATTGATTGAATACAAGCAAAAAGCTCTGCCGAGATTTTTCGGCAGAGCTTTTTTTATGCGGCGGAAGATATCATATCCTGAAAATCTCATCATAGGAAACGGACAAAATTTCCTTTATCATAATTATTTCATCGGGATAAAGGTGCCTTTGCCCCACTTCGATCTTAGCAACGGCACTTCTTGTTATGTCGCAGCCCATTACCTGAAGCTTTGACGCAAGCTGATCCTGAGTCATGCCGCATTTTTCACGCAGCTCCCTGATATTATTTCCTACCTTTGTCTCTGTTTGCTTATTCATTTAATCACCTGCTGTTTATTTGTTTTTTTCCAAAAACTCTTGACATTATTATAGATTTGTTTTATAATATATTTGCACCTATATAGGTGCAAATATATTTGAAAGGAAGTATAGGTTATGTCGGTCCGTTTTATAGTTGTATGCCAGTGGTGCGGCAAAAGAGGTTCAAGCACATATACATCGGGAAAAGTACCGCCCAACAAGCCATACCTTGCAGGATACTGCACAGGACACCCCTCCGGAAATCCCAAGGCACCCCATAATCCCCGCTGGGAAGAGGCTTAATCCATTGATTGCCACATAGCAGCCGACCGCCGTAAGTATCCGCTTACGGCGGCAGGTCTTTTATAACGCAAAAAATTTTATTGACATCGCCGCCTTTTGGTTCTATAATGATAATATAACCAATCAAACCGAAAGGATAAAAATAAAATGAAAGATGTTCTTATAATAAACGGACCCAACCTCAATCTGCTGGGCGAGCGTGAACCGGGAATATACGGAAATGACACCTACGACAGCATCTGCGCCGAGATAAAGCAGTGCGCCGCAGAGCTGGGCTTCGATTCCTGCGAATGCTGGCAGTCCAACCACGAGGGTGAGATCATCGACCGCATTCATGCCGCAAGACTGGACAAATGCGGCATAGTGCTGAATGCAGGCGCTTACACCCATTACAGCTACGCTATCCGTGATGCTATCGCAGCAGTGAAGATTCCCGTTATCGAGGTACATATTTCCAACATCAACAGCCGCGACGCTTTCCGTGAAAAATCCGTTATCGCCCCCGTATGCAAGGGTCAGATCTGCGGCTTCGGCAAAAACAGCTATATGCTGGGCCTCCGTGCACTCAAAGATATGATCGGCTGAGACTATGCCTCTCAAAGCCTGCACGGCGCAGACTAAGATATTTTTTTGTAAAAATTTATAAAAAGGTATTGCAATATCAGCAAATTTATGATATCATATATTTAATAATGTTACTCATAATATTTGATATGAAGGAAGAACTGTCAATGCCTGCCGTGCCGCGGCACGGTAACTGCTTTTCCGTTCATCAGTGAACAGGATAGTGACGGTTCAAAAAATTGAAAGGATGGTCTGATTTATGATAACAGCCGGCGATTTCAGAAACGGTATGACATTCGAGGAGGACGGTAACGTACTCCAGATTATCGAATTTCAGCACGTTAAGCCCGGAAAGGGTGCAGCCTTTGTAAGAACAAAGATCAAGAACGTTATTACAGGCTCCGTAGTTGAAAAGAGCTACAACCCCTCCGCAAAGTTCCCCACAGCATACGTTGAGAGAAGAGATATGCAGTATTCCTACAATGACGGCGATCTCTATCACTTCATGGACCCTGAGACATACGAGGATCTTCCCGTAAGCCCCAACGAGCTCGGCGACAGCTTCAAGTTCGTTAAGGAAGAGATGATCTGCAAGGTATGTTCCTACAAGGGCAAGGTTTTCGCAGTAGAGCCCCCCAACTTCGTTGAGCTTCAGGTCATAAAGACTGACCCCGGCTTCAAGGGCGATACAGCTACAAACGCAACTAAGCCCGCAACTCTCGAAACAGGCGCAGAGATCAAGGTTCCCCTGTTCATCGACGAGGGCGAGGTTATCCGTATCGACACACGTACAGGCGAGTACATGGAGCGTGTTTAATTTACCGCTTTGGTATTGACTGTATACTTTTAAAATTATCAAGGAGGATTTTCACATGAACAATATGACACTCAGCGAAAAGGTCGCTTATCTCAAGGGCGTTCTTGAGGGTATGAACAATGATGACAAGGTTATCGGTATCATGGCTGATATTCTCCGTGATATGGCGCTTGAGATCGAAGATCAGCAGGATCAGATCGACGAGATCTGCGAGGCTGTTGATTCCGTAAGCGACGATCTCGAGGAAATGGAAAGCGATTTCTATCAGTTTGATGAAGATGATGACGACGATGACGACGATGACGACTTCGGCGATGATGATTTCGACGAGGACGACTACGAAGACGATGATGAAGATGATGAGCTTGACGATGACGACGAGGAGCTTTATGAGACTACTTGCCCCACCTGCGGCGATACTATCTGCATCAATGACGCAATTCTTGCGGAAGGTCACATCAACTGCCCCAACTGCAACGAGCTTCTTGAGTTCGACCTCGAGGACGGTCCCGAGGACGCAGACGAGGAATAATCAAACGGTTATATCGGTTCTGCCGTTATAATAATTATATTTTATGCAAACTGTTTCAGGGCGAGGTGCAATTCCTCACCGGTGGTAAAGTCCACGAGCGGAAGCATTGATAAAGAATGCTCCTGCCGATTCGGTGTAATTCCGAAACCGACGGTATAGTCCGGATGAAAGAAACAACGGCGCCGCACATCTTATCGGCGTCAGCTTATGCTTACCCTTTCATCTCTCGAAGCACATTGTGTTTCGGGAGATTTTTTTGGCAGGTTGCATAGCCAAGGAGGTTTTCTGTATGAAAAGCACAGAAACTGCAAACTACACCGCAGGAAGCGGAGAAAAAAGAATACAGGGACGGGTGAATGTCCGTGCAATGACAGTCACAGCGATGCTGTCGGCGCTTTCGTTCATACTTATGTACATCGAGATCCCCGTGCCGTTCATGCCGCCGTTCATCAAGCTGGATCTGTCCGATCTGCCTGCGCTGATAGCGTCATTTGCCTTCGGACCCGTTTCGGGCGTGTGTGTATGCCTTATAAAGAACCTGCTCCATCTGCCTTTCACAGGCACAGGCGGAGTCGGCGAGCTTTCAAACTTCATTCTCAGTGCGATATTCGTTCTTCCCGCAGGACTTATCTATTCCGTAAAGAAGAGCCGCCGTTCGGCGCTTATCGGCGCACTTACGGGTGCAGTGGTAATGGCTGTAAGCAGCCTTGCGACCAACTATTTCATCGTATACCCCGTATACTACAACTTCATGCCCAAGGAGCATATCAGGCTATCTACTCGGGCGTTGACAGCATCTTTGACTGCCTGCTGGTATTCAATGTGCCGTTCACCTTTGCAAAGGCACTGATAAGCGTTATCATCGTTTTCCCCACCTACAAATACCTTTCTCCTCTTCTGAAAGGCAGATCGGGAAAGCGTTCCGCAAAGTGATCTTATAATAATTACAAAAAAGAGCCGTTTCACCCATAAAGTGAAACGGCTCTTCTGCATGAAGCATCATATCTTGAATCTTGAAACTATATCCCGAATGGTGTTGTATAAGTACGGCTTGTATTCCTCTATCGGGATAGGATCGCCGTATAAAACCACACTGTATATCGACGAGCCTACCAGCTCGATTATCATGTACAGCATTATTTCCGGCTTTGAGACCTGCCCTGCGGTCATTTTCGCAAAATATTCGTGCAGACTGAAATCCGCATCGGATTTTCCGTTTCCGCACAGCGCATTCTTGAAAACTCCCCAGCTGAGATTTTTTGATATAAAGGTCAGCAGGCGCTTGTCCTTTTCAAGATCGCCGATGATATGATCGGCAATGAAGATTATCTTATCCTCCAGCAGAGTTATCTCCTCACCCTGCTCCATATCCTCAATGGCACTGCGGAAAAGCTGCGAGGATTTATGCGCTATCAGCCTGTCGCGTATGTCAAGCTTATCATTGAAATACAGATAGAACGTGCCCTTTGCAACACCTGCACGCTGGGATATCTCGGAAATAGACGTATGACTTACTCCGTTTGATGTAAAAAGTTCAAAGGCTGCGTCTAACAGCGATGAAAACTTATGCTGCTTCTTGACGTCAAGCTTGCCCATAACTACACTTCTTTCGCGTTGGATTATAATGTAATTATACCTCAAAATCCCATTATTGTCAACCGAATTATTGACCGAAAGTCAAAATTTACAATTACTTTTTCTTTTGTCAAAACAGCTATTGAAAATTCAACATTTATGTGATATCATATATAATATAACTAAACGAAAGGAATCAGGTCTCCCTGAAAAAATATTATGAAAAGAAAGCTTTCAGCCGCAATTCTCTCTCTTCTGCTTTGTGCAGGCACATTATCGGGCTGTGCTTCGGGCGAAGCCAATACCGAAAGCACGGAAGTATCCGTTTCATCGGACACGAAAGTCTCCGAAGCCTCCGCCGAAGCGGAAGCAACCATCTCCGACGATACAAAAAGCTCCGATGCAGAGATTGTCCGTTCCGAGGACGAAGCTCTCATGCCCGTTTTCAGCCTTGAAAGCGGCTTCTACGACGCTCCATGTGAAATGACCATAACCTGCGCCGATCCCGATGCAAAGATATATTTTACTATCGACGGAAGCGTCCCCGATGAAAATTCGAGCCTTTACAAGGCTCCCGTAAATCTGATGAACAAATCCTCCATGGACAATGTTCTGTCCGCAAAAACGGGCATAAGTGCAGGCAGCAGCTACGTTCCGAACCGCACTGTTGACAAGGCGAACATTATCCGTGCCGTGGCATACTATCCCGACGGCACGGTTTCCGAAGTCACAAGCGGCACATATTTCATCAAAACAAAACGTGAAGAAAAGTACGGCGATGTGCCTGTTATCTCGCTTATAACCGACCCCGACAATCTTTTCGACTACGAAAAGGGTATCTATGTGCTGGGCAAGACCTATGACGACTGGGTAGCTGAACAGACCGAGCCATTTGAATCCTGGCAGGCTGTGGGAAATTACTCCCAGCGTGGACGTGAATGGGAACGTCCCGTTACAGTACAGCTGTTTGATTCAGATGGAAAGCTTGCCTTCACACAGGACATGGGCGTCCGCATCATGGGCGCAGCCTCACGCAGCTCCACACAAAAGAGTCTCCGTCTTACCGCACGAAAGGAATACGGCAGCAAGACCGCCGATTATGAATTTATCCCCGACAACACCCGTTCCGACGGAAAGGGCAACGTTGAGCATTACAAGTCCATCGTTCTCCGTGACGGCGGCAATGACTGCGACTATGCCAAGATACGTGACCCCCTTATCCAGAAGCTCTGCGCCGACAGGGATTTCGACACTCAATCCACAACTCCCTGCGTTGTCTACATCGACGGCGAATACTGGGGTATGTACACTATCACCGAGGATTACAGCGACAAATACATCGAGTTCAACTACGGCATTGACAACAAGGACGTAATAATGGTAAAATGCGGCGAGATCGAAGAGGGCGAAGAGGACGACATCTCTCTGCTGGAGGACGTATACAACACCATTTCCGACAATGACATGACCGACCCCGAAAAATACGCCGAAGCCTGCTCCCTCATCGACATGGACAGCTTTATTGACTACTGTGCCATGAACCTGTACGTTTACAACGAGGACGGAATATTTCAGGACAACAACTGGCGTATGTGGCGTGTCAAGAACACGGACGGCTACGGGGATATCCCGCAGGCGGACGGAAAATGGCGAATGATCGTCTACGACACCGATTATTCCTCGGGAATATACAGCGGCGGCGGAAATTTCCGCTACGACAACATCTCCGAATTTCTTACATACGATTCCAAAAATGATGATGCCGACGAGATCGTTCCTGCGAAAATGTTTGCATCGCTTTACAAAAACCCCGACTTCAAGCGTCAGCTTGTGAACACGCTCTGCGATATGCGGAACATCGACTTCAGATCAAGCCGTGTTATTTCCGTTGCGGGAGAAATGTACGAAACATACAGCAAGCTTGTTCCCGACACATTCAGCCGCTTCGGACCAGACTGGGTGGCATGGCAGGACACCAAGCAGTATTACGAGCAGAAATATGTTGAGCTGCTCACATTCTTTGACGGCAGATACGACAGCTTCCCCCTGCTTATGAAAAAAGCATTCGGACTTTCCGACCCTGCATCTGTTGAGATTTCCGCATCAGATGCTTCCATGGGTGACATTTACATCAACGGCACGAAGCTTGATCTTTCCGACAGCAGCTTCAAGGGAAATTATTTCAGCGACTACACTGTTACAATAACTGCCGTTCCCTCCGAGGGACACGTTTTCAGCGGCTGGGACGCAATCGGCTGCGGAATTTCCGACGTTTCCGCCGAAAATGCGGAGATTACTCTCAGCGGAGACTGCTCGATCACTGCTTTATTTGAATGATCATTATTTATACTACATAACATAACTAAAAAGACCGTTCCCTAATTTGGGAACGGTCAATTTATAGCCTCGCAATGCTTACGCATTTCTCGGTACTGTGCTGCCTTAACAGGCAGCTGGGGAGTTTCGCCGTCTGCGGACGGCGACCACGGGCTCCGCCCTTTGGATTCCTGCAAGCTTTAAAAAGCTTGACCAAACTTTTTATACCTGAGCTACTTCTTATTTGGTTTACTCTCAATCTCCAAAGGACACGCCTATATTTTTTGCTGTTCTTACATACGAACAATCGGGATCTACAAACTTTGTCTTTCCCGCAACATCTTTCAGCTTATTCTCGCCGATAGCTCCATTTATCATCGCTACCGAATAGCCATACTTTCCGTCGGCGATAAGCTCTGCCGCACGCACACCGAACTTTGTTGCAAGTATTCTATCATACGCCGAGGGGCTGCCGCCTCTCAACATATGTCCCGGAGTACATACTCTTGTTTCGATTCCCGTACCCTTCTGAACCTGCGCAGCAAGTCTTGCGGTAGCTGTTGTGATACCCTCTTCAAGGCGCTTCTTTGCACGCTCTTTCTTCTTCATCTGTGCCTCGGCAACATCGAACGCACCCTCTGCCACTGCAACTATCGAGAAAGTCTTTCCCGCAGCGGAGCGCTTGCTGAGAGCCGCTACGACCTTATCAGTATCATAAGGTATCTCGGGGATAATGATTATATCTGCGCCGCCTGCAATGCCCGAGTAAAGGGTGAGCCAGCCTGCCTTATTGCCCATGATCTCCACCATAAGTATACGGCTGTGGGAAGCTGCCGTTGTATGAAGACGGTCGATAACGTCTGTTGCTGTATCTACTGCCGTATGGAATCCGAATGTTACATCTGTTCCGAAAATATCATTGTCGATAGTTTTCGGCAGACCGATCACATTAAGTCCCTCTTCGGAAAGAAGATTGGCTGTTTTATGTGTGCCGTTGCCGCCCAGTGTAAGCAGGCAGTCCAGCTTCTGCGCCTTATAGGTGTCTTTCATCGCCTTTACCTTGTCAACGTTGTCCTCTTCGATAACGGACATCATCTTAAAGGGCTGGCGCTTTGTGCCGAGGATAGTTCCGCCCTGTGTGAGTATGCCCGAAAATTCCGAGGGGTCCATATCACGGGCAATATTGTTTATCAGACCGTAATAGCCGTTCTGAATTCCTACTATCTGTACGCTGTCCGTGCCCATTTTTTCAAAGCACGCCTTGGCAACGCCTCTAATTGTAGCGTTAAGACCGGGGCAGTCTCCGCCGCTTGTGAGGATACCTATTCTTTTTTTAGCCATTACAACCAATCCTTTCTTCTTTGGAAAACGCCGTGCATTTTCCGTTCATATCAATAACAGCTTATGTCACACGCTTGTTGTCTGATGCTGTTTCAGACGTAGAAATTCTTCAAACTTATCGGCAGGCATAGGCTTTCCGAAGAAGTAGCCCTGTGCCCAGTCGCAGCCCGATTCCTTGAGTATCTCTGCCTGTCCGGGAGTTTCAATGCCCTCGGCAATAGTCTCGATCTTCTTGGATTTTGCGATTCGTATAACTGCGGAAACGATCTCTCTGGATATTTCATCTTCTTCAAGATACATTATAAACGAGCGGTCCAGCTTCAGCAGTGTAATGGGAAGCACCTGGATATAGCTAAGTGAGGAATATCCCGTGCCGAAATCGTCCATGGAGAGCTTTACGCCCAGCTCCTTGATCTCGTTCATCTGCTGGATCGCATGGTCGATATCCTTGAGCGCAAGGCTTTCGGTAAGCTCCACGTCCAGCCATTCGGGATCAAGACTCGTCTCATCAAGAGCCGCCTTGATGTTTTCGGTAACATTGGTCTGATAGAAGTCGATAGCTGTCAGGTTGATAGATACGGTAATAGGTTTAAGTCCCATATCCTGCCAGCGCTTGTTCTGGCGGCACGCCTCGTAAAGAACGAAGTTGCTTATCTTTGTAATGAGCAGCGAATGCTCCGCAACGGGAATAAATTCGCTGGGAGGAACAACAGAGCCGTCGGGCTTTACCCAGCGGATAAGTGCCTCCATGCCCATGACCTCGCCGGATACAAGGTCGATCTTGGGCTGATAGTACAGCACCAGCTCGTGACGGTCGATAGCAGCCGCAAGCTCCTTTTCGATCTCCGTGCTTTTTATGATGCGGTCATGTACCGTATGGTCGTAGCGTGTAACGGAGCTTCTCTGTCCGTCGGAAAGACTGAGTGCAAATTCCGCACGGTCAAGCACCTGCGGGAAATCATCACCGCCGTCGGAGATACGGCAGAAGCCTGCGGAGCAGGTAACGGACTGACGCTCCAGCGATTCGGAGTGGATAGAAAGAATATCGCTCTGAATGCGCTTGATGATTGTAACGGGAAGTTCATCATCGCCGTTTGCCTTGATAAGAACGGCAAAGTTGTCTCCGCCTATTCTTGCGGCAAAGCCGCCCTCGGTAAGGCTCGCAGTGATTATTGCGGCAATATCCGCAAGAAGCTTGTTTCCGTTTTCATAGCCGCAGGTATCGTTGATGATATGGAAGCTGTCGATGTCGATAACAATTACCCAGTAATCAAGATCGGCGCTTTCCTTTGCGCAGGAGAGTATCTCTTCGCCCATCATCATGAACTTGTTGCGGTTATAGATCTGCGTAACATCGTCGATGTACGCCATTTTTTCGATAAGGCTGTCCTTTTCCTTTTCCTTTGTTATATCCAGAACGGCGCCGCCTATGCTCGCCTGAAGGATATTTTTGTTGGGCATTACCTTGTATCGGAACTGGAACCAGTGATAGGTCATATCTGGGGTTATTGCCCTGAACTCAATGGAATGTATTTTTCCGTCAGCCTCGGTATTCTTGGCGTTCATGCCGCCTGCGAAGCTGTCGAAAAGTATCCTGTCCTTGGGGTGGAAAAGCGCCCTGAGATCGGGAGCCGAGATATATTCATCATCTATGCCCAGCATTGTGCGAAGCTGCTCGGAAACATAAAATCTCGATCCGCCGGGTTCTTTCAGAAGCAGACCGATCTCGGAAAGCTCCATTGAAAGGGTATATTTGTTTTCCGTCTCCGCAAGCTCCTTGGAATATCTCATAAGCTCGCTCTTCATGTTGATAGTCTCGGTAAGATTAGGGCCTATGGACATCATAAGGTAGGTGGTCTTTTTATGGACCGTGACCGTGCTTACCAGAGATGTATTCCAGATAGTGCAGACCTTATGGCCGTCCTTTGCCTCGGCATAAAATTCCTCATCACGGTTATTGATGATCGCCTGCATATTCTCGGAAAATGCGTCGGCAGGCAGAATTTTTTTCAGCAGAGGGATATTTCCCGCCAGCTCCTCGGAGGTATAGCCCAGAACGCTTGTAAAATCATAATTGACATCAATATAATTGAACTCTGCGTCCCATACTATCACCATAGGGTTGATAAGGTGAGTCACCTGCCGGATATTTTTCTTTTCACGTTTAAGGCGTGTGCTAAGCTCATATATTTTGTAGCCTGCAAACATACACACGGCAGTAACCACTGCGCACATATATCCGATAATGATATATAAAGTATATTTAGGTACTGAAATAACTGCAATGTTGACGATGCAAGCGGTAAGGGCAAGACAAGCACAGAATATAAGCGACGGTGCGGTTTTCTTTCCCGTTGACTCCGCCTCCCTTCAGAGAATTTGAAAGAGGTAATGACATTATGTAACGATCTATGCTGTTTAAGAACCTGTCTTCATAAGCATATGCACACGTCTTTTCGGCAAATTTTGCTGCATACTGCGTTAAAAATCCTTG
>OIXL01001017.1_pt1 | contig 11866 bp, 7 predicted proteins | sample 1587761 | NCBI WGS metagenome assembly OIXL01 (sample SAMN03283246) | human gut metagenome | biome: human-associated habitat; material: feces | host: Homo sapiens | place: Peru | collected 2012 | reverse complement strand
AAAAAAAGTTAGATAGTAAATAAATACTATCTATTTTGGAATTTCACTTTCAGGAACATTATAAGTGTATATTACTGATTTTGGCCTATTTGGATCAAATACTGAAAATCCTTCTATAATATTGTTTGATGAGTCATAATTTTTAGTTGAAAACTCAAAGGTAGCTTTTCCTTGGTGTACAACAACTTCTACTACTTCTTCTTTATCAGTATTATAGTTTAATACAAAGTATGTTGTTAAATCAGGAAGTTTGCTAGCTATGCTGCCATTATTGTAGAAAGTTGCTTCGTATTTTCCAGGGGAAATGCAGCTTATGTTGTATGGAATTAAGGTAGTATGAATCCTAGGACAAATTGTTCCGGGTCCGGTCTGATTTAATCCCCATGTTGTGTATTTGTTTGTTCCGTACCAGTTAGGTCCTAATTCTAATTTTAAGGTGTCATTCCATTCACCAGGACCATAAATTCCATTAGGGTTAGCACTAACTTCTCCCAGAATTATTTGGCTTGGTCCTTTAGCATTATTGTAAATGGCATTATTTTCTACAATAAGAACAGCTCCAGGAGCATAAGTGTAGTTTTCATTTACAGTTAAACCTTCAATGGTACTGTTTGAAAGTTCATTACCTGTAATTACAATTCCGCTACAGTTTTTAGCATCAATAAATACTCCCATGTAGTTATTATTAATTCTATTGTTGGTTACAGTTACATTTACTCCGGAATGCCTCATGCTTATTCCGTATCCGTAAGGACCTTCAATCATGGTCATGGTTTTAAATCCAATATTTTCAATAATGTTATTGTCATTAATTAATGTGTTTGAAGCATCCTTATCAAATTCGACACCGAAATTGTTTTTAGTTATTGTGTTCTTTTGGACAGTGGTGTATTTAGCACCATTTAAGTAAATTCCATTGTAATAATATTGGATGTTGTTATTTTCAATGACTGTGTTTTTAGAGTTTAAAAGTCCAATACCATTTCCAGGAAGTAAGGTTTTACCAGAGTTATAGTTGTCCATATTGCTTTTATTTAATAAGTTGTTAATGTTGTTATTTTCAATGACAGTATTTTTAACATTATTAACTACAATTCCAGACCCATTATTTCCATTAATATTTAAGTTTTTAACTAAAACATTGTCTGATTTAATATTTAAAACACAGGTATTTAATTTTCCGTTTAATGTGGTGTTGACATCACTTGTAAGAATGATGCTTTTTGTAATGTCTAGGGAAATATCATTGTAGACTTTACCTAGGAATTTAACAGCACCTTTATTATCAATAGAGTTTATAATATTTTGAATTTCGCTGTTTGTAGCATTTTCTTTAACTACTTGTGGATTTAAAACAACGACTTTGGCACTTGCAAAAGTTGATTCATGTGTAATGGTTGCAATATATTCTCCAGGATTTAAGTTAATATTTAATTTAGCTATTCCATTTATGTCAGTAATTTTATTGTAGAATACTCCATTGATGTTGTAAGTTACAGTTTGATTAGCTAAAGGATGGCCTTGTCCGTCAACTAATTTTGAATTTAATGAAGCAGGAATTCCAAAGTATTTTGTTAAATCATCAGCAGTCAATACTGGCAATACTGTGATGTTGTTTGAAACAAAGCAGTTGTTGTATATTGCGGTTATTATGTATTTTCCAGGAAGTAAGTTGATGTTTTGAGTGGCTATTCCTTTCTCATTTGTAATTTTGGTGTAGAACACTCCATTAATGTTCATAGTTACTTTTGTATCTTTTAATGGATTTCCGTTACTGTCTGTAAGTTTTGGATAGTACTGAGTTTGATTTCTAAAGATTTTTTCAACATCTTCTGCAGTAATTGTTGGAATTACTGTTATTGTGCTATTTAATGTAGTTCCCTTGTAGTCATCAGTTCCTGCATATGTTGCAGTTACATTGTATTGTTTGCTGGAAACCAATCTGATGTTCATATATGCAATTCCATCTTTATCAGTGGTTTTATTGTAGGTTTTACCATTGATTGTAAGGCTAATAGTAGCATTTGCAATTGCAGTTTCATCATTGTCTTTTAAAATGTAGATTAATTTTCCTCCGTAGTAAATATTTGTATTTTGGATGGTTAAATCACTACTTTTAGTATCATTTGACGGAATGTCATAATCAGGTATATTATAGTATGCACATGGTCTTGTTGAAGTATTAGTTTGGCTTATTGTACCGTATCCAGGTCCAAGAGCAATCAATACATTTTGGGTAGGTTTAAAAGTAGCATTTTTAAAGTTTACAGTGGCAGTTCCATTTATTATTGATACAATTTGATATGTATCTCCCGGTTTTATGCTGCTGTCAGTTCCTTCTTTATTTAAGAAGAAAGTTACATTTCCGGCACTTAAACATTTTGCTACTTCACCGGTTTTTGCATTAATAAAGGTTATTTTATATATACCTTTTGATATTTTGGTCATTTCTCCAAATATCATATCCTGTGTACCGTCTTTTAATATTCCAGGTTCATAGAATGTACTTGGACAAAGCTGTTCAAAGGAATATGCATTGCTTCCAACATAAATGATTCCGGTTTGTCCAGCTTCATTTTGCTGTGCAAAGATTCCTCTAGTGTTATGTCCTACAAAAATGTTGAAGTTGATTTCCTGTGATTTATAGTTTTCTTCAAAACTTTCTTTAGTTTTGTAAGTATCAAATATTCCGTAATTTCCATTTTCAAAAATGTAATTGCCGTTTATTTTTAAGCTATCTACTGCACAGTCAACATATATTCCTGCTCCGTTTTTTGCTCTTGCTTGAACAGGATTGTCCCTATTTGCCATAATGACATTGCTTATTATGTTCACATTATTTGCAGAATTAACAACAACACCTTTCCAATTATTTTTTACAATGTTGTTGTTTATTATGTTGATATTTTTATTGCCTTCTCCAATGTAAATTCCGGAATTTTTATTATTTTTAATATCATTGTCTTTTATAGTAATTTTATTGCTATTTTCTATTAATATTCCATTTTGGGAATATTGAATATTGTTATTGTTAATTGTAATGTTTGAAGCATCCTTTATATATATTCCAGGACCATTGGTTACCTGGTCTATTATATTGTTAGTTATCTGAATATCTTTTGCACCTTCAATATAAACTGCATACGGGTCGACTTCTCCGTTTTTACTAGCATCATTTACAAAAGTAAATCCTGAAAGAACAGATCCTGATGCCTCTGGGCTGAAGTAAAATATTCCAACACCATTTGATCCTTTAATATTACTTGGGCATGTGGACATTGTTGTTCCTACATTACTTATAATATTTAATTTTTTATCTACAACAAAATGGCAGTGCTCATAGTTTTTTCCAGTAATTTCTATGGTGTCTCCAGCTTTTGCATTATTTATTGCAGTCTGTATTGTCGGATCGTTCATTTGATTTTCTGCAGAACCATTGACAACATATGTGGTTCCTAGTACTTCATGTGTTTCTGCTTGGCTTATTGCATTAGTGCTATTGTCCATATCTGCAGCACTAATGCCTTGTGCAAATGCAAATAACACGAAAATACTTATTAAAATTAATATTATCTTCTTATTCATATTATTTACCTCATATTTTATAGCGATATGATTAATAATAAATATCATATCTGTTATTATATATTTGTTGTCTTTTGATTTGGGAGGTTAAATAAAAAATAAGGGATGGACAGCAAGAGCGTCTAAAATTTTTAAAAAAAAGAAAGAAGTAGAGGTTATAAAACCTCTAATTTAATATTTATTGGTTAACAGTTACGTGATTACCAACTTGGTAACCGTTATATTCGGAGGTGATAATGTATTGGCCTGGTAGTAATCTAATATTTAAGCTAGCTTCACCAGCTTCGTTGGTTGTTTTTGTGTATAATACACCGTTAATATTAAATTTCACAGTTTGGTTAGCTAATACTTTACCTTGTCCGTCTAATGTTTTTGCAACAAAACTTTTATTTTGACCGTAAGTCATTTCTAAGTCGCTGGTTTCTAAAGTTGTTAGTACAGTAACTTTGTTGGATATTTGAATACCGCCGTAAATGGTAGTAATGATATATTCGTCAGGTAATAATTTAATACCTAATTTTACCATACCATTTTTATCAGTAGTTTTGGTATAGAATACACCGTTGATGTTGAAAGTTACAGTTTGTCCTTCTCCAACAGGTTTTCCTTCACCATCTAAAATAGTAGCTTCGAAAGAAGTACCGTTTCTGAAGTATAATGTAATGTCTTTAGTGATGATGTTGGAAGTTACAGTAATAACATCTTTTGAGGTTATGGTATCATTTCCAACTTTACATGTTGCAGTAATTGCGTAATCGTTAGGTTGGAGGTTAATGTTCATGAAGATATTACCGTTTTCATCGGTTACTTTTGTGTATTCTCTTCCGTTTATTTTTAATGTAACAGTTACATTTTCAATAGCTTTGCCGTTTGCATCAGTTAAAGTGTAAATAAGTTTTCCACCTTTAATGATAGTAGTGTCTTTAATGGTTAAAGTGGTTTTACCGGATACACTTACTTTTACTTTGGATTCGGATGCACCGTATATGTATCCGTTAGTACTTGTTGTGGTTCCTGCATAAGCAATGTTTAAAGTCCAGTCTCCAACGCCTAACCCTTCAACAGTGAATAAACCAAATGCATCAGTAGTAGCTTCGATAGTTTTGGTTATGTCTCCGCTGGTAGCGGTAATGGTAACTTTTGCATTAGGGATAGTAATACCGTTTGCTGCAAGTAATTGCATAGTGATTGAGTCACCAACAGTTATTGCAGTAGTTGGTGCTTTTACGGTAGTGTCTAAAGTTATAGGGCTAATAATGTAAGTATTATTGTCACCTTCCCAGTTTTTATCCATGAATGATACAGGAGTGATTCCTTTTTCATAAGTGTTGTCAGCAACAGTTATGGTTCCGAGAGGGAGTAAAGGACCACCGTTACTTTGAATATGGACAGCATCGATGGTGTAAGGATTGGTGTTGTTGTAAGCTTTAAATATATTGTTTTGAATGGTAATAGTTTCAATGTTACTTGGATAACCGTGTTCGGTGTTACCTTGTTCTATGTAGATAGGAGTACAGGTTCCAGCGATGGTTTTTCCATTTGCTGTTACGGAATAATTTCCAGTAATGAAAGTGTTGTTTATTATTTTGGTTTCACCAGCAGCTTTAACAAGTCCTAAGTCATAAACTTTGTTGTTTATGAAAGTGTTACCTTGAACAACAATTCCTCTTACTCCTCCTCCGTAGAATACACCGTACCAGTTTTCTTCAAAGGTGTTGTTAATAAATTGGAAGTTGTTTTTAGAGTTACTTGCAATGGATACTCCGTCAAGTAAATCTTTTCCAAAGTAATTGTTTAGTATTTTGTGGTTGGATCCACCCATAATAGCTACTGCTTTGGTACCTTTTTCTTTTTTACCAATGGTTGTTACATCAGTAGTTCCAATAAATGAACATCCGTCAACTGTAATGTCTGAACAGCTGCTGGTTCTTATTCCTGCATTACCGTTTGCGAAAGTACAGTTAATAACTTTAATATTAGTTACGCCGGATAAATCAATTCCACGTCCGTTTATTAAGTTTGCTTGTTTTATATTGAAGTTAATGTTTTGGAAAACAGTTCCGTCAACACTAGCGCTTTTACTGTTAGCTATAAATCCATTGTCACAGTCAATAGTGGCATTGTTTCCTTCAATAATTAAAGTATGTGGAATAGTTATAGCACTTAATACTTCAGAACTATGCCAGTTGTAAACAGCATCTTTGGTGAAGTTAATGGTATCTCCACTTTGTGAATTGTCAATTATTTTTTGTACATCTTCATAAGTTGCACTTGAATTTACATTCCAGGTTTTAGATTCTGTAGCAGGTTCATTTATTACTCCACCCATATCGATGCTGGAAATTTCTACAGCTTCAACTTGTTCTGCAGGGGAAGATACTACAGTACTAGCAGCATCATCTGCAGCTGAAACAGCAGAAAATGAAACAGCAGCAATAAGGACAATCAATAATGATACTAAAATCTTATTGTTTATTTTCATTTTTAGTTTCTCTCCATAAAGTTATAAATTAGCTAATAACATCTAACGACAAAAAAGATAGTTACTATCATTAAGGTATTATTAGTAATTTTTAGTTATGTTTCTATTTAGTATATAATCGTTGTGTTTCTTCTTTCAGTTTGTTTCAACACAGACTTTGAAAATTCATTAGTGTTGGTGTAATTGTTTATTTTTGTTCTTTAATCAGTATTTAATCATTCTATTCATCTTATTTTATTTTATGATGTTTTACAAAAATTTTTAAGATTTTTAAATAAAAAATAGTCGATTTCGTGAGGGTAATATTATTAAATTTATGTAATAATTAAATTACATAATTATTTATATTACCTATCGCTATAATCATGTATATAATTACAATTTTCGTTATGTAATTAGGTGAATTAGTTTAAAAGGGGGTGAAAATATAGTTAAAAAAGTGTTTTTCATTTCAATTTTAATATTCTTTTTGGCAATAAACATTGTAGCTGCTGAAGACAGTGATAATGCTACAGCTGATGCATATGCTAAGTCTCAAGTAGAAAATGTTGTATTGCAGAATATAGAAATAGATAATGTTCGATTAAATACATCTGATGTGTCAGTATTTTCTAAAGGTGAATTTTATAATGCTACCCTTACTTATGATGATGGAACTCCAGTTTTTAATAAAACAATCACTTTTGATGTTAATGGAGTCAAATACAATAAGGTAACCAACAATCAGGGTATTGCAAGTTTGAGCATACGATTAAATCAGGGAACATATGTTATTTCCACTAGTTTTACAGATTCTTATGACAGAATTTTAACTCACTACAATTATGTCTATGTGTCTGATGTTAAAGGAACTGTTATTCCAGAGGGATTGTCCAATATTGAAATTCAAAAAATCCTTGATTCTGCAAATGCTGGAGATAATATAATTTTTGCGGGTAAAAACTATGAAAATATATCATTGGCAATATCTAAAAACCCTGTTAATATTTACAGTTCAGTTAAATCTACTTTAAATGGAAATTCCAAAAGCCCAGTTTTTACAATTGAATCATCTAAAGCTGCAGGAACTGTTATTTATAACTTAATTATTCAAAACGGTTCTGAAGGAATTTTATTGAAGGGAACTAATAATATTACGGTTCTTAATAATGATATAACTAAAAATAGTCGTGGCATTAGTGTAATCGGTACAGATAAATCAAATATTATTGGAAATTTAATTTCCAATTCAAAAAGTTTTGGAATTTATCTTAAAGATTCAACTAATGCTGTTATCTACTCTAATTGTATTACTAAAGGTGGAAATGGTATTTATTTTGACAATGGTGTAAAATATACAACTATTGAACATAATCAAATATCATACAACAAAGGATATGGAATAAATCTCCATGGGTCAGGACCTTACACAAACATAACTGACAATAATGTTTCAAATAATGATTATGGAATCAATATTGATTGTAAGGGTGATTCTGAATTATATATCACTAACAATGCAATTCATAATAATGACGTAGGTCTTAACATTGGTGAAAATTATGTAAGATCCGATGAGGATGGATTAACTGGTGTCGGATACAATTTTATAGGTCTTAATAATGAATTTAATATTGCAGCTAAGGAAAATGATAATTATCCTGCTTTTAAGATGGGTCCGGTACTTACTGATGGAAATGATGAACCATTTATTAAGATTTGTAATAAAATAAAAATCGAATTTTTAAGTTTTGATGTTAAGCAAATTGATAAAGGTTCTATACTTGTATCTGTAGACAGCAAAATCACCACAGCTATTCCATGGAAAGTTTCAGTTAATAATGGAGGTAACTGGGGATACATGGAACTTAATAACGGAAAGGGTATTTTGCATGTCAATAATGGTGACGGTATTGTAAAATTCGGTTATTATGGCAGTTCTGGTCAGGAAACTTATAAGTTATCTGATTATGAAGCGTATATTAAACCAAATTATCCTGTTCCACCTTCTAATCCTACAAACCAAAATAATAATGGAAATGGAACTTCATCTAACACACAGCAAGGTCAAGGTTCTGCAACTACTTCTGGAGGATCAAATGATGGTTCTTTAAGTGTATCTGAAGCTAATTCCGCATCAGCATCATCTGCTCAAAGTTCTGCATCTGCAAGTGACTCTGGTTCTAGTGATGGTGCTTCTTCTTCTGCATCAGCTAGTTCCTCTCAATCTGTTGCAAAGGTTATAGATATTGATGAAGAAGTTGTAAAAATTGCAGGAATAAGTATTTTAATATTATTAATAATAGCTGTCATTGCTTTGTATTATAGGAATGATATAAAATCTATGATTGAAAAGAAAAATGGCAAATAGTCATTTTTCTTCTTTTTACTTTTTTTAAGAAAACTTAACGATATGTTTATATATTCAGGTAGCAAATATTATTACTCATAATAAAGAGTTAATGAGCTGTTGAAATGTTAAGTTTATTTGAGGGATATTTATTAATATTTGTTGCATTATTTGCAGTTAATATGGGTCTTTTTTTAGGAAATTTTAAAACTAATAATTTGAAAGCAATTATTGTTGCAGTTTTATCTGGAATTTTGCTGATTGGTGTTAACAGTATTTCCGGCTATTTTAAAGACAGTCTGTTATTTTTGGCAGGTAATTTTGGATATCTGTTTATAGTGGCTGCAGCTGTCTTATTTGTTTTAACATGGATTTTTTTAAAAAAGAAAAATAATTTAAAGGAAGTTACTTTGATAACTGCCGTCTTATTTTATATATCTATATTATGTATTGATGCACATATTGATGGATTTTCAGTATTTAATAGCTTATTATTAACTTTATTTTTAGTTATAATAATGTTTGTAGTTTATCAGCTTTCTAAATTATTATTTTATGCAAAAAGAGAGTATTCCCTTATTGTTGGGGAGTTTATGATTTTAGAATCAATTTTAATTTTTATTTTAGGATTAACTTACTGGTCTGTTAAAGAATTGGATTATAGTATGTTTAGTGCTTATCTGATTTTGACTCCTACTTATAAGCTGGTGTATGTTATTATTTTAATGATTTTTATTTTGATTGTGGGATTATATTATAATGATAAACAGTTGAAAAAAAGATAGTGAGGTAATTTATGATAATTCAAGGAACTGAAACATTATCTTCATTTATTCATATAGTATCTGAAAGCTTACTGACTCCGGTAATGATTTTGATTGTGGTTGGTTTGATAGTTGTTATATTATGTATTGGAGGACTTATTAATGAACGCATTTCAAGAAAAACAATTAGCTCTGAAGAATTGGAAAGTTTAGTTAGGGATGTTTCATTTTCACAGTCTCACAGTGAAATTGAAAAACTTATAGAAGAAAGCAATTTATTTGACTTTCAAAAGAATGTCCTTGTTAAGATAGCTAACAATTATGATATCGGAAGTGAGGCTAGAAAAGCATTAGCCAGTGAATTAATTTCAGCAGAAGAAACTAAATTAATTAAAAGTACTAATAAAACAGATGTTCTTGTAAGAGTAGGTCCTATTTTAGGTCTTTTAGGTACTTTAATTCCTTTAGGTCCGGGGTTAGCAGCATTAGGTTCTGGAGATATTGTTACATTAGCTGAAGCATTAACTGTTGCATTTGATACTACTGTCACTGGTTTGGTTATAGGTGCACTTGCTTATTTGGTATCTAAATTTAAAAAACAATGGTATGAATCAGATTTAATAGTTCTTGAAACTATTGCTGAAGCAGAATTAGAGACTTTAAATAGAAAGTGAGTATTATGCTTAGGAAAAAACGTAGAATTAGTGAATCTTTAGATGATGACCCGATGAGTGGTTTATCTAACTTGTCTGATGCAATGCTAGTTCTGGCACTTGGATTTTTAATTTTTGCTATTATGGCATTATCTGCAAATCCGGAATTAATCTCTCAAACACCTGATACTCAGGATGTTTCTAGTGCTGATACTTTTGAACAGAATTATACTGATGCTGGAGGTATGGAAGATAGCGGGTACAGTGAAGTAGGTAAAGTTTATGAAGATCCGACTACTGGTAAGTTAGTACTGGTATCGGGGTAAATTTAACTTTTTTTACTTTTTCTTTTTATATTTGTTTTTTTAGTATTACAATTTGATAATTATCTTTTATTTTCTATTTTTTATTTGTTCTGTTCATTATTTTGCAGTTTTTTTAATTTCTTTTTCCTAAATGTTTATGGAATGTTTTACACATTGTTTTAGGTATTACAAAAATCATTAGGTATAACGAAGTTTATTATTTTGGAATATTTTTTGGAATCCTGTGATTTAGTTAGTATAAATATTAAAAAGGATGTAATTTAAATTATTTTTAATAAATAACTGTTATAAAATATGTAATAATGTTTACAAGTATTTTAAGTAATAATTTTATAAAAAAATAGATTTTTCACGATGTGAAAGTATTTTATCATGATTTATCATTATATATACATTCTGTTAGTGGATATATTTAAATATTACTTTTTAAGGCAGATAACAAATCCTTTTTATATTAACTGATATACTTATAGTTATAATACTATGATGAGTCAAAATTTAAGGGAGATTTTCATATGTATTATAAGTTTTTTCCCCTGTGGAAAAATTAAAAATGAGGTTGATATTAATGAGTTCTTTTAAAAGTCCTGTTGATACAGCAAAAACTGTGTCTTCAATAGGTGGAACAAAAAGTTCCGCAAATGTTCTTAATGTAATATTGTTATCCTTTTTAGCAGGTGCATATATTGCATTTGGTGGATTGTTGGCTGAAGTTGCAAATGCAGGAATGCTCGCAGCAGGTTGTCCTCTTGGATTATCTAAATTTGTATTTGGTGCAGTGTTCCCTGTTGGTTTGATGCTTGTTGTACTTGCAGGATCTGAATTGTTCACAGGAAATGTTATGTACATGGTTATGGGTGTTTTAGATGGTAAAGCATCTGTTGGTGGCCTTTGTAAAAACTGGGTTCTCAGTTGGGTTTTCAACTTTGTTGGTGCTTTATTTGTTGCTTATGTATTAGCATACATGAGTGGTATTGCTACTGATCCAGTAATTGCTGCAGGAGCTACTAAAGTTGCTGCTGCAAAAGTTGGATTATCATGGGATGTAGCACTCATCAGGGGTATCGGTTGTAACTGGCTTGTTTGTCTAGCTGTATACTTAGCATTAGCATCTGATGATATCATTGGTAAAATCTTTGGTATTTGGTTCCCAATTATGGCGTTCGTAACTATCGGATTTGAGCACAGTGTTGCAAACATGTTCTTTATTCCATTAGGTATGTTCTTAGGTGCTGACGGTGTAAACTGGGCAACTGCTCTTGGAAACATTATTCCAGTAACTATTGGAAACATAATTGGTGCAGCAATATTTGTAGGTTGTATTTATTATATAACTTACCTTAAAGATGCAAGTTAGAGGTAGAACTGAATTAAAATAAATAAGAAGCTTTATGCTTCTTATTAATTTATATTATTTAAATAAATTATTTGGAGATTATAAAATGGTTGAGATAAAATATGTCCCAACAATTTGTCCATACTGTGGTACTGGATGTGGACTTAACTTCGTTGTAAAGGATGATAAAATTGTAGGTGTCGAACCATATAAAAGACACCCAGTAAATGAAGGAAAAGTATGTCCAAAAGGTAACTTTGGGTATGAATTTATTAATAGGGAAGATAGATTAACAACTCCATTAATCAAAGAAAATGGGGAATTTAGGGAAGCTTCTTGGGATGAAGCTTTAGATTTAGTTGCTAATAAACTTAAAGAAGTATCTGATGAT
>OIXL01001013.1_pt1 | contig 11877 bp, 21 predicted proteins | sample 1587761 | NCBI WGS metagenome assembly OIXL01 (sample SAMN03283246) | human gut metagenome | biome: human-associated habitat; material: feces | host: Homo sapiens | place: Peru | collected 2012 | reverse complement strand
CCATTCATTGTAGAACAGGCATTTGATAAGTACAGGGTAGATCGCACAAGGATGCTGCGGTATGCAAGACGCAGGAACAGAGAAATGGAAATAGCTCATGTTCTTGATGCAGACCTGAATCAGGAGGAACGGCGATGCTGACACGTGAGAACTATACAGAACAGTATATCTATGATCTGTGGAAAGAAACTGGTGCTGACCCTTCGATTCTGGAAAGAACTGTTTTCGCATTCGGCTTGCTGGAAGCAATCCGGAGTGTAGGTCTTCCGTTTATTTTCAAGGGTGGAACCTCTCTGCTTCTTTTACTCGATGAGCCACGACGATTAAGCACGGACATTGATATCATTGTGGAACCGGGAACGGATGTAGAAGATTATATTCAACGCGCAGGAAAGATTTTCCCGTTTCTAAGTGTCGAGAAAAATGTCCGAAATGGCAGCAACGACATCGAAAAACGGCATTTTAGATTTCATTTCCAATCTCCGCGGACCGGAAAAGAGATCAACATACTTTTGGATGTAGTTTTTGAGCGAAACCCGTATAAATCGGTCGTTGAGAAACCAATTCATAGCAGCCTGTTGATGAGTGAAGGGAAAGATCTTCTTGTCACGGTCCCTGATAAAAACTGCATTTTGGGTGATAAGCTGACAGCGTTCGCACCACGTACAACAGGTATTCCCTTTGGCAAGGATAAGGAGTTGGAAATCATTAAGCAGATGTTTGACTGCTGGACGCTTTTCCGGGAGATGGACGACTTCCAAACGGTTTCGTCTGTTTATCGCGAGGTAGTGCAGATTGAGATGGGCTATCGCGGCCTTGACTGTTCAGTTTCAGATGTCCTCTTAGATACCATACAAAGCTGCCTTTGTATTATGGGGCGTAGAGGGATCCGGCCGGATGACTACCAGAACTTCCTGGCGGGAATTAACGTAATTCAGGGTCATGTATTTCATGGAAGGATCAATGGAGAGAACGCCGGGATCATGGCATGCGAGGTCATGTATCTTGCAACCTGTCTACTTACTGAGCAGACTGACATTCAAAGGATTGCTGAAGTGGAGCCTTACAGAGATGTTACTCTTCATATGAAGGGGGCAAAGAAGATCTCGTATATTCGTAATGCAGATCCAGCGGCATATGCATACCTGGTGAACTCTTTCAGGCTTCTTGAGCCTGCAGGTTATTTCACAGACAGTATCCTATAAACGACTAACTTTAATTTCAGACCGTTATGGGTCAAATTTGAACCATAACGGAGCTTACTGGAGAGATGAAAGATATGAAGAACGCAGGCAAGCATATTGGAAATGCTTTAAAAGAAGACCGAACTCATATTTGCAGATCCTGATAATGGCATCAGCTACAGAAAGAAAGCAAGGACAAAAGACAGCGAGAAGTTTATTCTCCCGGAAGATGTTGCTGAGTATTACAACAGCGGAAGGAACGTCGTTTACTATTGTCATAAAGGACGTAGAAAACAGGAAGCTTGGGAGCAGGCAAAGGCAGAGATCAGAAATCATATCAGAGACGCGCAGATCCTGGCTGTCACTTTTCACAGGGGCACGCAGCGTTCGTATATATTTGTACTGCATCCGGATTGTTATATGAAATATGAGAAGATTATAACGGCTTTTCTGGATTCCGAGTGGGGAAACATGTTTACGTGGGAGAACGTTGCGGGAAATGCCTTTCTCACAGACAATCAGCAGGATCAGGAGATCAAAATCATTCTGGAAACACTCCGGCCTCGCTTTTCCGTCTGCAAAGTCAAAGATTATTCCGGCGTTGACCTGACGAAGCCGTTTTGTTTTACGGGAACGACAGATGAGGAGAATTCACTGGTCTGTCCTGAAGCGCTTGTTCCGGGGAATACCATAGAACGGGATGATGGCTGGAAAGGCTTTCGCATTATTGGGCAGCTGGACTTCTCCTTAATCGGAATTCTGGCGCGCATATCAAAGATCCTGGCAGAGGGTGGGATTGGCATATTTGCCATCTCGATCTATTTCATTTGTCTGTACGGAGCTGCCGGTCTTCACGGATCGTGCAGAGATCCAGAGCAGATCAAAACGTTTGACTGGAGTGGCTATCATTTTGACGAAGACCGCTCTTCCACTGACGAATATGTTTTTATCCGGACAGAAATACCCGGGAAGCCATCTCGGAGGTGACTACATTTGAGCGAAGCGTTTGTAAAAATAGACCTGCACGGCCTGCGGCAGGAGGAAGCGATGAAGGTGATCGATAAGGCCATTGCATCCGCAGGACCGACAACCTACCAGTTGCAACTGATTCACGGATATAATAGGGGGACCAGTCTCCGGTCGATGATTCATGACTGGTATCAGTACGAACCGAAGGTCAAGCGAATCATGCCCGGCGACAATCCCGGGATCACCGTGCTTGTTTTGAAGGAGCTGTACTGATCGTGGCAAAGAAGAAACAGATAAAAAATGAGGTGGTTCATTTCGATCCATGCCCTGATAAGGATGGCAACTTTGCCTATATTGCCGGGTATACACCCGGCGGTGCACCATACGGAGTGAGATGGGAGGATGTGGGCATTGATCCCGAACTCCCTTTTGAAGAGAAAGTCCGGCTGTATATGGATCAGATGAAGAACCGGGCAGATACGTTACCGGTGGATGATGTGGAAGAACTGCCTTTTGACTGATCAGACACGTTATTGAGATGGAGGAACCTACGTATGAGAGGCACACCCGGTGTAAATGAGAAAGACTGGAAGCTGTTCCGGAGCAGGATCCCTGACTGGCAGGAAGCCTATATGGACAGGCTGAATCATGAATATATTGAACTGCTCAGCAGTGAAGGGAATCCGTCAGATAAGTTCTGGGCGCTGGAGGAACGGATCCGTCAGGATAAGAAGGGCAGCGGCGTTCAGACCGAAATGAGCCGTTCTAACATGAAATTCATCCTGATGGATCTCCTGGATGAAGGTGCAATTACTGCAGCAGATTTGGATGGATTCAGTGATGATCTGCGGGATTCGCTGCTCACTTACATAGAACTCAGGAAGAGACGTGAGAACCAATAAAATGCTGGAAACAAAAAGACTGATCCTGCACCGTTGGGAAGAAAGCGACGCGGAAAACTCCATTCCATCGGCATTTCCAACTATTACACGAAAGAGCAGGTCGATGAAGTGCTTTCGTTCGCGGAGATCACGCCTGCGGTGATCCAGAACGAGAATCATATCTACTATCAGAATGCAGAACTTCGTGATTACGTGAAACAGTATGGGATCGTAATGGAATCGTGGTATCCGTTTGGCGGCCGGGGACATACACAGGAAAGCGTTGAAAATGATGTGATCCTGGATCTGGCCAAAGTTCACGGAAAGACTGCAGCCCAGGTCATTCTCCGCTGGCATCTGCAGGACGGGTATATTGCCATACCGGGCTCAGCGAATCCGGATCATATCGCGGAGAACTATGATATCTTTGACTTCGAACTTTCGGAAGATGAGATGGACCGGATACGCGGCATTGATGAACAGAGAAGGTATGAGCATTGGTGACGGGAAGGGGTATATATATGAGCGAATGCAGAAACTGGTATAACGGGGATCCGATTCTGGAAGAGTATCATGATCATGAATGGTGCAAGATCTGTCATGACGATGACTTCCAGTTCCAGATGCTTTGCCTGGAAGGGGCAAGCGTCGGTCTCTCCTGGAAGATCATCATGCATAAGAGAGCAGCATACCTGACCGCGTTTCACGGTTTTATCATCGACGAATGTTCTGCAATGACCGACGAGGAGCTGGAGGCGCTGCGGTCAGATCCGGGAATCATCCGGAATAAGAACAAGATCTGCAGCGTCCGGAAGAATGCGCAGATCGTAAAAAAGATTCAGAAGGAGTTTGGCTCCTTTGACGCGTATCTGTGGAGCTTTACGGACGGCAGGCAGATCGACGGTCACTGGAAGACGCCACAGGACATTCCAACCGTCTCGGAAGTCTCCATCGCCATGAGTAAGGACATGAAGAAGCGTGGAATAGGGTTCGCAGGCCCGGTGATCACATACTCATTCCTGCAGTCGATCGGGATCGTAAATGATCATCTGGATGACTGTGAATATCGATAAGGAGAGCCGCATGATATACACGCAGGATGATGATCTTCATCGTTCGCCGTTTGGCAAGCCGCCTGTCGTGTGCAACTATTTCTATCATGAAGAAGTCAGAAAGTCTGCGAAGAAAGGAAAATGATATGCAGCACGAATGCAAAATCACAGTGATAGATAAGAAATGCTTTACCGATTACCAGGAGCAGTATCTGGCGGATCCCAAGTCCGGCCCCTGTCCCTTCTTCAATGTGGGAGACGAATTCATTCTGAAGCGTACGCCGCAGCAGGACGATTTCTATCATTTGATGAACGGTAAGTTCTGCGGCGAGGCATGGGATGCCATCAGCCGGTATGTCTACACTGCCCTTCAGGGCGGCTCTATCATGAAAGGCTGGACGAATGATGATCGCCTGTTGTAATGACGGTACGCGGCCGGTCATTTTCAAGATCGAACGGATCGACATTCCCGAGAATGACGAGGAGCGGGAATGGCTGGCGAAGCAGAATTTCAGAAATACAGTCGAGGATGCGTATACAGGCTAATACATTTTTACGGAGATGATGCAGTGAACGAATCGGATCTTTATAAAGAGCTTGGAACACTGACGAAGGACAGGGAGCGATGGGAAACCAGCATCCCTTATGTATCTTCTCTTCTTGCTCACGATTCTGTAAAAATACAGGCAAAAGCTCTTTGGCTTCTTGGTGAAATGGGGCTTGCATATCCCCTGTCGGTGCAGGATGCGTTCAGGATATTGCTTCTTTTGCAGCAGTCCGGTCTCGCTTCTGAGGGAACGTGCGGTGAATGCGCTTGGCAGGATCGGGCGCGGCGACTATCGCCTGATTGAACCGTTTTGGGAAGACTTATTTCGTTTTGCTTCCGATGAGGATCCAAAGGTCCGGCTGAGTTTTATTTGGGCGTCAGAGAACATCGCCACGAACACACCTGATATATATATGAGAACTATATGTCTGTCTTCGCCGGATTACTGGACGACACAGATGACAAGGTCAGGATGGAAGCGCCGGAGATCTTCCGGGTTCTGGGCAAACGCAGACCGGAGTTCGTCAGACCGTATTTAGAACAGTTGCAGCGAAGACCAAAACCGTGTCGTAAGGATACATTGTCTTGGCGCAATTAAGGCGGCCAGAGCGGTGTTGACAGAGCAGCCCTTGATTTTGCCATAGAACACAACATCCCCTATTGCGGTTGGTGTCTGAAGGGCGGCTGGGCGGAGGATTATCCTGATCCTCCGGGGCTCCTTCGGGACTATCCGGAATTACAGGAGACTCCTTTATCCGGGACGGAGCAGCGGACCAGGTGGAATATGCGTGACGCCGGTGCGATTCTGACGATCATTCCGGAGGATTCTGCCAAGTCACAAGGAACTCAAGTCGGACTTGAGGAGGGTGAGCATCTTGGAAAACCGATGTTTACAGCTGCCGGGTTGAAAGATGTACCGGAAATTCTCCGATGGATCAGCACGCTGCCAGATGGGACAGAGTTGTGTGTGGGCGGTCCCAGGGCGAGTGAATGTCCGGAAGTATATGAGACGGCAAAAGCAGTTCTGACAGCTCTCCTGCCGGTTTTTGATACTTTCTGGGAACAGGATGGATGAATCCGGAATTCTGAAAATCTGGATTTTCTGGCAGAATATAGACGATAAAAACTGAAAAATCAAAGCACTTTTTGGCGGGTTGTCGGTCGCGGCTGACAGCTCGTTTTAAAATGCGATTTTTCTCTTCCGCTTTCGCGGTGGATTCTGCTCGATCACGACTGCTTCGTACGGTGAATGGAAGTCCTTTCCCGGCAGACGCTTGGGAAAGGACAGGACATGTATTTTGACCAGGAAGCATTCGGAAAGCGTCTGAAGGAACTCAGAAATATTAAGGGGATGACACTGGAGGAACTGGCAGAGAAGGTGAATATCACCCGGGAGCATCTGGGAAGACTGGAACGCGGCAAGTATGGCTGTTCCATTGACCTTCTCATTGAACTCTCCTACACGTTAAATGCGAGTACAGACTATCTCCTTCTTGGGAGAAATCCGGACCGCGACCAAGACAGAAAGCAGCTTCTGCAGGTCATCAGCCAGCTGTCGGATATCGCAAGAAACATGTGAAAAGATCTTTTGAGGTGTCGATATTGAACGACAAGTTCAATGACAAGCCCATCAGAATCGGATATAACAGAGCCAGAGGCTCCTGCCTCAGAGCTCTGGAGAAAGAAGAATCGTCATGACAATCGCTATTGATAAAGTAAGAACAGGACAGCAGATCCGTCTGCTGATGGAGAAACGCGGGGTTACGGTAAGAGACGTGAAGAATGCGCTCTCACTGGCCTGCGTGCAGAGTGTCTATCACTGGCTGGATGGCCAGAGTATGCCCACATTGGACAATCTTTACGCCTTAAGCGATCTGCTGAAGGTGCCGATGGATATGCTGGTCTACGGAAACCGGCGTTATGATCCCAACAAGAATATTCCGGAAGGTGCGGAACGCCTCTTCCGGCACTACAGGCTCATACAGGAATGCATGGCAGCCTGAATCAGTAAGGATCATACAGAAAGACTTATCCCCGGTCCGTCGCAGATCAGCGGTGAGCCGGTTTTTTTATAGAGAGGAAGGAACAGGTGACAACCTTATGAGTTACGACATCAGATTAAAAGATCCCGTTACAGACGAGACATTGGATCTGCCTGTAAAACTTGTTATGACCGGCGGGACATATCAGGCAGACTATGATGAACAGACAAGGACGTTTTCCCCAAAACCTATCAGCGAGGCATGGCTGAACGTCACGTATAATTATGGACGTTATTATTACGATGCCACAGATGGAGATCCCCGCTTCGCTCATGACGAAATCTCTGCCTACTATGCAGATGGGACAACAGGCCCTGTTAAAACAGAATATGGCATCCGCGGTATTTACGGTAAGTCAGGGGTAGAAAGTATTCCGATGCTGGAGGATATGATCGGAAGGATCAAAGCGAAATACAAGCCGAATGGGGAATGGTTGATCACCAGCAGGGAACGAACAAGATACCGGGAGAAATCCGGTAAAGAAGTTGACTTCTATTATGCACTTCATCATAGGGATGAATGTACTGGTGAGGATTATACGGAAGATATCAGCGAAGGTCCTTGTGATGATTACTGGGAAGCAACAGCCGCGAATGCCATCCGGCCGTTGTATCAGCTTATAGCGATGGCGAAACTCCGTCCGGATGGGGTCTGGGACGGGGACTGATAAAGAAGAGGTGATTTCATTGAATGATTATAAACTGGTGGCACCGGATATAGACAGCCTTCTGAATTGTTTTGAGCGGGGATTCCTGAACCCCTCTGCGCCGTCAGAAGATTTGTGTAAAGCAATGGATCCGCTGTTTGAAATGCTGCGGGACTTGGCTCCGCTGCGGAAAAACAACGAAGCCAAGGCGATATGGGTCACAATTCCAAGAGGCTTTATTGAAGACTTTGGCTCTTATGAGGACATGCTTGAGTGGGGCGATGTAAAGAATCATGAAGAATATGAACAGTACTGGCTGAAGGAATACCCGGATCCTGTTTGCTGGTATGAACTGGTCATCGCGGAGGCCTTTCATAAAGACGGTTCCAGATGGTTCAGGGCGGTTCACTTTGGCGACAAACCGATCATCAATGCGCATTTTGATTATGACGCTGATGAGAAAACCGGATTCACTAACAGAGAGCAAGCCGCCATTGCTCTCTGTTCTCTCCTGACGGAAGCAGCTGGAGAATCCATGCAGAAGCTGAAGGATGGCACTTACAATGAATTTGTAAAAAACCACCTGCCTTATTCGTTCAGAACAGGCATAATTCCCCGGGCGGTCCTTTGGGAACGGGAACCGGAATGGAAGGAAAGTGATCTGGAAGGACTTCCGGCAGAGACGATCAGTGCATTCCGTGCGCTATTAAACAGCGGCATAAACCGCATGGATCGTATCGGAAGACTGAAAAGCATGACGGCGAGAGATTTCTTCCGTGCCTGTGCGATTGGTTATAAAGCGTGCGGGTACAACGGTTCGGAGCTGCCGCCTGTCGATCAGTATTTTCTTCATGGTGACGGCAGGGATGAAGGTCTGAGCGGACGGGGACATGGACTGAATGCAGGCCCCGGGATTGATTTTGATGATCCGGCAGCCTGGGATGAATGGTATTTTCACCGGGAACAGCACGGAGGACATCCATGGGAAGTCTGTCGTGGCGGGAACAGTATGCATGTTGATCTATATGTGATGCACGACCGGCGTGACCTTGACTTTAAATACAGAGCAGGGGAAATTTCTGAAGATGAATATCAGGAGAGGATCCGTTCATCGGGCTACTTTTTTCTGATCGGCGGGAAACACCGTGCGGCTGAAGCTGTGAGATTTTATACGGCATTGTCTGCAGCCGGCCTCCCGGTGCTGCTTTCTGACGCGAAGGATATCATGACACGGTTTGACGGCACCGGATATGTCGGCATCGTTCCTCACTCCGTTCCGACGAGATACTGTGAGGAACTGTTTCCGGAAAAATACGGAGACATTATTGATTTCATGCATGTGTACAGAGAAGAAATGGAAAATTTCGGAGATGCGATAGAGTGGCTTCCCGAAGAGGAGGCAATGCTTCAATCTTCTGACCTTCGGGGAAATCAGGATGGCATTTGAAGTATCATCACTGAACGCGGGGCTGAAGACTTATATATTGCAGCAGGATAATCCTGCTTATTCTGCCCGGGAAGAGATTTTAAAAGATCTTTTTCGGAGATACGGAAAGGCTGCAGACCAGTACGTCATTTATGAGGATCTTCAGGGAATCGATCGGTCTGTGGAAAGCGCTCTTCCGCCGGCAGACTGGTTAAGTGACCTTGCACTGATAAAAGTATATGTTTCGCTCTGGGATATTTCGAAGCTGTCAAAGGTGTTTTGCGAAACAGTCCGGCTGCTGGCGTACAGTGACAACCGCTTTCATGCAAAGGTATCGCGGGTGAAGCGGAAAGACAGTATGTGTTTCTGGGTGTCGAGGCACGCGTTTCATATTTTAGAAAGCCATTTTTCTGAATGCAGCGATGTCATCGGAGGAGCAATGCCTTTTATTGCATACCGTGGAAGGCTCGGGATCAACAGGGAACTGGCGACGTTTGACAGTCACAATTCAGAGCAGGCCCTGTTAATCAGCAGTTCAATCTGGATCTGTATATACAGACCTATGACGCAGCAATCGATTTTGCAAAATGGCTTATCTTCACCGGATCGATAATGTTCTGTTTTCTCATGGTGGTTTGGCGGATGACTTTGTCCGCCGGTATGTTCCGGCCGGCAAATATAACGACATTGATGCGGTCGTCGAAACAATCAATGGATTCGCATGCGGAGAGATGTGGCAGGATGCGTCTCCTATCTGGTACCGGCCGCAGTATTACGAAGGGCGGCTTTATAAATCAAGGAAGCTTTTGCAGGTAGTGGGGCATACACCGGTTGAAGGGATTACACGAAAAAGGAACCTCATTTCCTGTGATGTGTTTTCGACAGACAGCGTAGGGAAGCCGATCGGGACACAGGAATTCATGGTGATTGACACAGTTGCCTGGGAATACTATGGCATTCGATGACGAGAGGAGCGATATACAAATGGCAGTAAGAAGTCTGGATGAATCAAACCGGTTATTTGCAGTAGAAGTAGATATGGAGAACCGCTCTCCTGAAGAAATTGCAAGGGATGCGGTCATGCAGATTAATGCACTATTTGACAGATTGATTAAGGAGCAACAGAAAAAAGATGATCAAAACACTGTATGAAATATTCCAGCACTGGTCAGCAAAGGGATCTGTTTATCTTCTCTCCGACCTGCATCTGAATGACGACGATTATCTTCTGATGGATCCGGACTGGATTCCCCCCAGAGGAACAGATCGGGATCATCAATAACAAGGTGACAAGAAGTGATACCTTTATCTGCCTCGGCGATGTGGGCAGCCCTGAATTTGCCGCACAGATCAAGGCAGGGCTGCAGAAAGAAAACAAATGAAACGACATTTAAACGAGGGAATCAATATGTTCTCTGATGATTATATCAACAGTATTGAAGAAAGAAGTGACGAAAAGTGAAAACATATTTTATCAGTGACCTGCACCTGGGCCATGCCAACTGCATCCGGTTTGACAAGCGGCCCTGGGAGACAGCAGAAGAAATGGATATGGAGATCATCTGGCGGTGGAATCGTAAGGTCCGAAAAGAGGATCACGTTTATGTCCTGGGGGATTTTGCCTACAGGAACCGCACAACAATCGCGGATTACACAAAGCAGATGAACGGTCACATTCATCTGATCCGCGGCAATCATGATAAGCGCAGCGAAGCATATGAAAGCTGTTTCTATGAAGTTGTGGATTATAAGGATATGGTAATCATGGCTGACGGTGTAAAATGCCGTCTGATCCTGAGCCATTACTTTATTCCCTTCTATAACGGTGCGCGTCATATGGCTTTTATGCTGCACGGCCATACACATAAGACAGAGGAATCGGTCATGGAAGAGCGGATCAAGGAGGAAATCCGCCGGAAGGGACTGCGCTGTGAAGCTTATAATGTCGGCGCTATGTGGCAGAATTATGAGCCGCAGACATTTGAAGAGATCATTGCAAGGCAGGGAAGGAAAATCTCGCTGATATAACATGGGAAAGAAATTCTTTATGGATCTATATGCGTATCTACAAATTGAGGATTATGATGCACTGGCAAAGGCAAACGGAATCGAGATTCCGAGACTGCGCGGCTATCGATGGATGGAAAATGAAAAATGCCTTTCAGAGGAAGATATCGAGAATTGTCTGAATGAAGCACGAGCACGGGCATACGGGCACGTACTGACTGCCGATCCGCCATTTTCCATTAATCCGGAATACTACATTCTCAGCTATACAACAGACCAAAGGAAGAAAAAATATCTGATTCAGGAAGAGCAGACCCGTGTATATTACCCGCCCGATAATCCGGAAGGTAAATCTTATACAACGACTGTTATAAAAGGGTTCAGATGGGACCTGTTGCATGGAAAAAGAAGAAAAGCTGTAAAGTATTATCTGAAGAAGGAATTGAGATACGAAAAACATCAGTTGGCTGTCTGGAACAAGTATGCAGGACAAAAAAACGTTTTGTATATCCATGCCCGTCTTGGAACTTCAAACTGGAGCAATACTACGTGGGAAGATTTCAGGAAATCTTCGTGGTTTCTGGATGGATGTGATGACGCCAGTGATCGCAGCTATTGTGATATTTATGCAAAGATTGATCCTGAGTCTATTTAAACGACTCCCTGTTATCACTCTCGAGACCTGATGATAGTTTTGAAATGAATGGGACTGCATATACTGGGAATACGCTGTGGGGTTGAGAAGGAGAATATATCTTACGCAAAAATAGGGCAAAAACATACGTATTATTAACTTGACATGAAGCGAGATATTCGCTGTGTTAAAAATGTGCAAAATATTATCACAAAACAAGGTAAATATGTACATATTATTAACTGGCGGTGAAGAAATGAATCTTTATTATGAATTGCTTCAATTTCCTGTTTTCTCGATGAGGGAAGTCAATACTTTATATTCAAGCGAGCGTACAGCCAGAATGCAATTTGCGGAGGGTGACGGCCACTGATGCGTTGACCAGCGGCCGCCTGGCGGAGCAAAACGGCCGCCCTCCAGATAACCCTAATTCAGTTCTTCAGTTGGATCATCACGATATAATGCTTGGTGACCCTCTTGAGGATTGCG
>OIXL01001011.1_pt1 | contig 11879 bp, 9 predicted proteins | sample 1587761 | NCBI WGS metagenome assembly OIXL01 (sample SAMN03283246) | human gut metagenome | biome: human-associated habitat; material: feces | host: Homo sapiens | place: Peru | collected 2012 | reverse complement strand
CATTATTGCGCGATTTTGAACCAGAAAACCGTGACTGGGAGCCAGTTTTATGCTGAATACATTTATAATGCGTTTGCCCTGAATCATCAATTGAATTCCATAGATTTTTTTCTATACTTTATCTAAAATAAACGCATGAGAAAATTTCATGTTGTTTCTCCTTTTGAGCCTTCTGGAGATCAGCCGAACGCAATAAAAAAACTTTCCGAAGGATTTTTCCGCGGAGACAAATATCAGACTTTAAAAGGCGTTACAGGAAGCGGAAAAACTTTCACAATGGCAAAAATAATTGAAGCGGTTCAGCGTCCGACTTTGATTATCAGCCACAACAAAACACTTTCTGCCCAGCTTTACAGGGAATTCAAAACCTTTTTTCCAGACAACGCCGTAGAATATTTTGTAAGCTACTACGATTATTATCAGCCGGAAGCTTATGTTCCTGCGCGCGACTTGTATATAGAAAAAGACGCTTCAATAAACAAAGAAATCGACAAGCTCCGTCTCGCCGCAACCTACGCCTTAATGGAACGCCGCGATGTAATTATCGTTGCGACCGTCAGCTGCATTTACGGACTTGGAATGCCTGATCTCTACAAGGAAATGCGGATTCATGTTGAAAAAGGAAACGAGCTTGACACGCACGAAATCGCATCAAGGCTTATTTCAATTCAGTATGAACGGAACGACATGATTCTTGAGCGCGGAAAATTCAGAATCAAAGGCGACACAATTGAAATTTTTCCGCCTTACATGGAAACAGACGAAGCTTACAAAATCGAACTTGACTTTGACCAGATTTCAAGAATAAAAAGATTCAACGCAATTTCTGGAGAAACAATAGAAGAACTTGATGAGCTTCAGCTTTATCCTGCCAAACACTTTGTTGTTCCGCGCGACCAGATGGCAAGCGTTACAGAAAAAATTCAGACTGAACTTGATTCACGGCTTGAAGAGCTTCGTTCCGCCGGAAAAATTCTTGAAGCCGAACGTTTAAAAACACGCACAACTTACGATCTTGAAATGATGAAAGAAATGGGCTACTGCTCTGGAATTGAAAATTATTCAGGACCGATTTCAGGACGCAAAAGAGGAGATCCGCCTGCAACTTTGCTTCATTATTTTCCTGATGATTTTCTTTGCATGATTGACGAGGCTCACGTTTCTGTTCCGCAGATTGGAGCAATGTACGAAGGCGACCGGGCGCGCAAGCAAAACTTAATCGACTTTGGATTCAGGCTTCCAAGCGCACTGGACAACCGCCCGCTCAAAATCGATGAGTTCACAAAAAAAATGAACCAAGTGATTTTTGTAACTGCGACTCCACGCCCGGAAGAAATTAAAAAATCAACACAAGTCGTGGAGCAGCTTATCCGTCCCACAGGACTTCTTGATCCAAAAATTGAAGTTCGTCCAAGCGAAGGTCAGATGCAGGACATCTTTAAAGAAGTCAGCGCACGCATAAAAAAAGGCGAACGTTCATTGATTCTTACTCTTACAAAAAAAATGGCGGAAGATTTAACCGACTACCTTTCCGAGCTGAATTTAAAAGTCAAATACATTCATTCTGAAATCGACACTTTTGAGCGTGTTGAAATTTTAAAAAGCCTACGAACTGGAGAAACTGATGTTCTAATTGGAATCAATCTTTTGCGCGAAGGAATAGACTTACCGGAAGTTTCGCTGATAGCAATTCTTGACGCGGACAAAATCGGATTTTTAAGAAGCACAACTTCGCTTATTCAGATTATAGGACGCGCCGCACGAAATGCCGACGGAACAGTTTTAATGTACGCAGACAGAATGAGCGATGCAATGAAAGAAGCCATTGACGAAACTAAACGCCGCCGTTCAATTCAGGAAGCGTACAACAAAGAACACGGAATTGTTCCAAAGACAATAAAAAAAGCAGTTGAAGATATTCTTGAGCATCAAAAAGAAGACGCAGAGCAAGAAGCAAACATAAAGCTTGAAGCTCTTAAAAACTGCACAAATCTTTTTGTCGCCAAGCAAAGAAAAAAACTTCTTGACCTGATGAAAAAAGAAATGTCAGAAGCAGCCGATCGCCTTGACTATGAGCAGGCAGCTGTTTTGCGCGATCAGATTATAGAAATAGAAAAAACTTACGGAAAATAAACAGCAGCTTTTCGGGGGACTTATGAAAACAAAAAATTTCTTTTTAGCATATCTTGTTGTGGCAGTCTTGATTTTGCAAAATTCCTTTTCACAGACAAAACAAACACAATCTCAAAGCGGCAGGGCAATTTCTTTGATTCCGAAATTTGAACTTAAACTAAATGAAAAAGGAATGCCGGGCGCACTTTCAGGAAAAAGCGCGATGTGCGAAATCAGCTCGGTTGTCTACGAGCCAAAAGGTCCGCTTGAACCGAACTCATTTTTTTCTGCAACGGTAACTTACAAGGCGACAGGCGAAAATTATTTTACGGAACAGACAAAGCCTTCAGCCGCAAACAAAACGGCTGCGAAAATCATAAAAGGAAGCAAAAAAAATCTCGTTGTAAAATACACGGCTTGGGCTCAAAGTCCAAACGAGCCAAAAAACGCGGACATGATTCAATATGAAAAAGAAAGGCAAAAACAGGGAAATCCCGACACAAGCGTTGCGATAGGAAAAAAATACGACCCGATTTCAGAATCAGGCGTGCTTAAAATGTATCATCCTTCGAAAATCAGAAAATATCCGACAACGGCCAGCAATGCAGGAACAGAGCTTCCAGATGAGTTCAGAATCTACGACCTTGACGCGCAAAGATTTTTTCCGAACGCGATTGGAAAATGGTATCTCGTAAAAGATTCAGAAAACAACTTTGGATTCGTTCCGGCAACCTGCGTAAAAGACATAAAAATGCAATCTCAAAAAGATGAAGAATCTGCCGCAGCAAAAAGAAACATAAAGCAGGAAAAAGAAATTGAAAAAGCAAAAACGCTCGCAATCGACACTTCGGAGCAAGAGCAATGGAAAGGCGCGCCGGCAATTTTGAGGCGAACTCCGTTTGAGTTTGAAGGCGGAAACGGAACTGCCGAAAATCCGTTCTTAGTCAAAACAGCAGAGCAGCTAAACTCAATCAGATTCGGGCTTGATTTTCATTACAAGCTGATTTCAGACATCGACCTTTCAAAATGGGGCAACTGGATTCCAATCGGCGGAACTCCGTCTTATGGCGGAAGCCACGGCGGACAAGGATTCCAGGCGGCGGATAAGGGAAGCGGAAAATTTTCAGGCTCACTAGACGGAAACCACCACGTAATTTCAGGAATGACGATAATCGACCACAGCGACGACATCTTTATGGGAGAAGACTTTGCGGAACGTTCCTACGCGCTTTTCGCCGAAATGATTAGACCAAAAGATTTCAGACAAGCGCAAAACAACTTTGTAAAAGACCTCGGAATCATAAACTATACAATCGATGTGAGCTACACAAAGCTAAAAAACGGATGCACGCTCAATGCGGCGGCTCTTTCACCAAACGCATCAAGCAGAACATTTGAAAACTGCTATTCATCAGGCGGAAAAATCAAAATCCACGCAAGCCGCGCCGACGAGCAGGAAAACAGTTTGTTCATTTACGCAGGCGGACTTCTTTCTTCAATTGACCACACAAAAGTCATAAACTGCTACAACACTTCTCCTCTAATAATCACAACAAGCGACACGGACTATATAGACACGCAACGCGGAAGCAAGCGAATGGTTATGGCAGGCGGAATCGCAAGGCGGGCGGAATACAGCAAAATAACCGGCTGCATGAACTCAGGCGAAATTTCAGTTCCGTATGCAAACTGGGGACTTGCGGCTCTTTCTGCTGGAATCGTTGCGAGGGTCGGAATAAGCGACGCCCCGGAAAACATTTACAATCTTCCGCCAGAAACCGCAACAAACATAACAAGCTGCTACAACATCGGAACAATCCGTGGAACTTACGTCGCAGGCATTATGGGCTTCACAGGAACTGACTGCTACGTAAGCGACTGCTACAACGCGGGAACTCTTGAAATTGACGAGCTTAATCCGAACAAAGAACCTCACCAGATAATAAAAGCCGACATCGCTATTCCAATCTGCAAAATTTTTAACTACGGCAAAAAATATGTTCACGACAACGGAATAAAAGTTGTTTCAGGCGACAGATGGATAGATTCTCCAAAGCTTGGAAGAAAAATCCTAAAGGCAATTCCAGAAGACAAGCTCGGAATCAAGCCAAGCGCGCCGGAAGCTCCAACACAAGTCGCAGGATTTTCAGACGTGATGTCAAACGATATTTTTGCGCTTTCTGTTCCCTGGGCGGTTGAAAAGGGAATTGCCAAGCCTTCATCAAAAACAACATTCTCTCCGAACGAGCTTTGCACTCGCGGACAAGTTCTAACTTATATTTACCGTTGGAACGACTCACCAAAGTCTTCAATAAAAAATCCGTTCAAAGACGTAAAGCCAAGCGACAGTTTTTATAATGCGGCGCTCTGGGCTTATGAAAAAGGACTTTTCAAAGGAAACACTCTCAACGGAAACTCTCCTTGCACGCGAGGAGACACAATCGAATTCTTATGGAAATACGCGAATTCTTATCCGATGAATCCGGCAGACAATTTTACCGATGTTCCGCGCTCGTCAAAATATCATTCCGCCGTTTCCTGGGCTTACTGGATGAGAGTTGCGACAGGAATCACACCGACAACATTCGAGCCTGAATCAGCCTGCACAAAAGCGCAAGTCGTAACGTTCATTTATAATCTTGAACATTCGCACTTTATGGACTGGATAAAAATGGCTTCGGAATATTAAAATAATTAGGTCGAAAAAATCTTATGGAGGAAAAAATGAAAAAATCAATTTTCAAGACCATCATCTTAATCAGCGCAATTGCGCTTGCAGCAGCTCCAGTTTTCTCGCAGACAAAAAAGAAAACGCAATCAAAAGAAACTCAGCCCGCAGAAACACAATCGTACTGGGATGGCGCACCGGCAGTTTTAAAGGAAACTCCGTTTGAATTTGAAGGCGGAACTGGAACTCTCAAAGATCCATACTTAATCAAAACAGCAGAGCAGCTCAACTCAGTCAGATTCGGACTTTCAAAGCACTACAAGCTGATTGCGGACATCGACCTTTCAAAATGGGGCAACTGGATTCCAATCGGTGGAACTCCTGCTTACGCTGGAGCTTTTACAAATCACCCTGAAAAAGCAAGTGCAGGATGCGGAGCATTCACAGGTTCTTTTAACGGAAACGACCATGTAATTTCTGGAATGACAATAATTGACCATAATGATGACATCTTTATGGGAGAAGACGATGCAATACGCGCATACGCTCTTTTTGGAGTAATAACTCCAGAAAAAAATTCATTCATTAGAAATCTCGGAGTTGTGAACTACACAATCGACATCAGCTACACAAAAATGAAATACAACTGCGCTCTTCGGGTGGCGGCGATTTCACATTTTGCGGGAAACGTAATAGTAGAAAACTGCTACACTTCCGGCGGAAAAATCAAAGTGCATACAGGACGCGCAGGCAATCAAACCAACAGAGTAGATGTAATGGCAGGCGGAATGTTCACAGGATTTGAAGACTCAAGAATCACAAACTGCTACAACACATCTCCAATCATCATAACAACAAGCGACACAGACTACATAAACAAAAATTACACAAACACAACAGGGTTTCTTGGCAATCTTCGTTCTGCAAGGGCTGGCGGAATTGCAGCGACGATAATGTACACGCACATAGCAGGCTGCATGAACGCAGGCGAAGTTACAATTCCTTACGGAAGTGCATCCGGAAATTCGCTTGCAGGAGGAATTGTGGGAAGAGTTGAATGCGATGGTAAGCAGGGTATTTACGACTTGCCTCCAGAAGCGGCAAGCACCATAACAAGCTGCTACAATATCGGAAAAATCACAGGAACTTATGCCTCTGGAATTCTAGGAAACACAAGAACTGACTGCTACATAAGCGACTGCTACAACGTTGGTGAACTTGTTCTTGATGAAGACAATCCGCAAAAAGATTATATGCCAACTTTTAAAGATGACATAGTAATTTCAGGAACTCTTCTTGAATACGGAAAAAAATACGTTCACGACAACGGAATAAAAGTCGTTCATGGCAGCAGATGGATAGATTCTCCAACGCTCGGAAGAAAAATCCTTAAAGCAATTCCAGAAGACAAACTTGGAATCAAGCCAAGCGAGCCGGAAGCTCCAGTTCAAATCGCAGGATTTTCAGATGTAATGTCAAACGATGACTTTGCGCGCGCTGTTCCTTGGGCAGTAGAAAATGGAATCGCAGAGCCTTCATCAAAAACAACATTCTCTCCGAACGAGCCTTGCACAAGAGGCCAAGTTGTAGAATACATTTACCGCTGGCAAGGTTCACCAAAAGCTTCAGGCAAAAATCCGTTCAAAGATGTAAAGTCAAGCGACACTTTCTATAACGCGGTACGCTGGGCTTCCAAAAATGGATTTATAGACGGAAAAACATTCAACGGAAACGCTCCTTGCACAAGAGGCGATGCGCTCGAAATTTTATATAAATGCTCAGGCTCAATGTCGATGATTGCAATTGATAAATTTACTGACGTTCCGCGCTCATCAAAATATCAGCAGCCAGTTTCCTGGGCATATTACTGCGCAATCGCAAAACCAACCACAAAAACCACATTCGAGCCTGAAAGCGTCTGCACAAAAGGCCAGATTGTAACGTTCATTTATCAAGTTGAGCACACAGGTGTAAAGGACTGGATGGATACGACACAGAAAAATTCGAATCCGAAGTCAAGCAAAAAAAATGCGAAGTCGGATTCAAGTCAAACCGATAATGCTTTAACCGATGAAGATTTAGATGCTTTACTTGAGAACGCACGCAAACAAGCGGAGATGCTTCTCAACGGAAATCAGTTCTAGCTGCGGATTTGATATAATCATCAGGGCAAACGCATTATAAACAATCTAAGTAAAGTTTGCGTGAAGGAACGGTTCCTGGGGCAAAAACACTCTGATTGTTGCGACCGCGTGAGCGGGCAATTCTATAGTTACTTTGCAACAATCAGCGTGTAGCGCATTATTGCGCGATTTTGAACCACAAAACCGTGACTGGGAGCCAGTTTTATGATGAATACATTCGTTTGCCCTGAGATAATCATTGACACAAGTATGTTTTTTCTATATCATATTTGCACTGTTAGGAACAAATTTTTAGGTAGGTACGAGATATGTCAAGATCATGTGATGTCTGCGGAAAACATTCAATGCACGGTAACAGAGTAAGCAAATCATACAATCATACACGCCGTCAGTGGAAGCCAAATCTTTTGAAGATTAAGACAGAAATCGACGGAACAACAAGAACAATCAAAATTTGCACTCAGTGTCTCCGCTCTGGATTCATTACAAAGAAAATCAATGTAACTCCTGCAAACGCAGGCGCAAACAAAGCTGAATAGTTTTAATCTTAAAAGCTAGAATTTGAAGAAGGCTGCCAAAACCTGGCAGTCTTTTTTGTTTTAAACGCAAATAGTTTCTAATTTCATGGCCGAACCTCTTGACAAAACTCGGGGGGGGGTACAATGACCTTGAGGTATTTTATGATGAAAATTAGAAACTTTGTTTTTGGAATCGCATTGATTTGCGCAATTTGCTTTACAAGCTGTTCTGACGGCTCAAGCAGTTCAGATTCAAACGAGACAAGTTCAAGAGTCCTTGACCTTAGAATCAAGAAAAATGGCGTTGTGCACAATTCAAGCCGCTCAATTGAAAACGCAGCTGAAATAACACAAACAGATCACGTAAAAGCCACAGCAGTTTCAGGCGGAATCCAGTTTGAAATTGCGCTTCCAAGCGATGCAAGTTACCTTGAAATCAGAAGACTTGAAGACATCGAAGGCATGGAAGATTTTTGGACAACAAGATGTGAATTACAAGACGCATGGAAATACAAAGAACAGCCATATAAATTTGTTTATCCGCTTTGCGAGCCTGGCGAAAAATACAAGTTCAACATAGGAATTGAAACTACTACCATAAATAACGTAACAACAACCTTGCCAGAAGAAATTATTATAATCACCGCCACAGACGGAATCGGCGACATCGACTATTCAAATTTAAAAAGCCGCCACATAGACTTATCTTATGACGGAACAAAGCCAACTGTAAAAGTTTTAAATGTTATTCCGCCGGAAGGAGACAATGTGGAAACAAGAATCGGCTACTATGCTCAAAACTCCAGCACAGAAAGCGACTGGAAAAATGACACAATCTGGTTTGGAAATTACTTTGGAAAAGAATCAGACACAGTATCTTCAACTAAACTTCATGAAGCAAAAGACTATACTAGTCTAGATAATCCTGTTTACTGTTCAGAAGCAAAAAACCAAAACCAAGAGCTTCTGGCAAAAGGCTTCAGCCATTTCTTTGAAAGCACAAACAAATCTTATCTTTTTGCGCAGTACGCATACACTTTTGAAGTTAATGAAATGGAAAACCCAGAACGCTACGTCTGGAGAACCGCAATCTTGGATTCAGATATTATAAAAGTAAAATAAACCAACTATCATTGCCGTGCTTGACACGGCAATCTACTGCTAGCTGTTTCATATACAGCCATATCTTCTCTTTTTCCTATTGCAACGATATTTACAAGCAGTACATTTTCAATAACTGAATAAACTATCCGAATTTGTTTTTTACAGGCATACATTTTTCTGTAGCCAGTCAAATCATATCCGTTTTTATTGCCAAGTTCTTCGCCAAGAAAAGGCGATTTTTTTAATTTTTCCAACTGCTTTTTGACAAGAACCTTTATACTTCCGTCTAATGCGCAGAATTCTTTTAATGCTTCTGGATGAAATTTTATTTCGTATTCCATTAAAGCCCTGCTGTTTTCATTGCATCATCAAAAGAAACATATTCTGATTGCGATGTGTTTTTTCGAGCTTGAATAGTATGGAAAATTTCTTTCCGTTCATTTTCTTCATCTAAAGATTTTAAGCGTTCGTATTCATCAATTGGAATCATAACAGCCTGCATTTGATTATTTTTAACAACAACAATTTTCTCGCCATTTGATTTTGTCATCCGCTGCAAAAAAGTTGCAAAACTGCGCACAAACTGAGAACTTGAAACAATTTCATTTCTAGCAAACGTTACCATAAAATCCTCTTATGTAATATTTTACATAAAATTTCATGCAATTTCAACACACAAGCTCAAGGCCGTCGTAGGCTGGTCCAATATAAAATCCGTTTTCTGCGTTTTTTTTCAGCAGAGGAAACTTCCACAAAATGCTTTTTACATAATCTTCTATTTGAACGTGGCTCATGTTATGCGTTATGTGAGTCAAATAAACGTTTCGCGGATTCATTTTTTGCGCCACCTCAAGTGCCTGTGCAAATGAAAAATGTGTCGAATGAGGTTCCAGCCGCAATCCGTCGATTACAAGATGCTCAAGAATTCCTGAGTTGTTTTTTACAAGCTCAATTGAATTTTCCGGCACAAAGCTGCAATCCGTAAGGTAAGCGATGCTGTGCTTTTTTCCGTCCTTCCCTTCCTCGCTGAACAAAAGCCCCAGATCATCTAAATGTCCGTGCTTGAGCATTACAGGAAGAATTTCAATTCCGTTTATAAAAAGCGGATTTTTTTCGCTGATATTTTCCGCGCTCATAATCTGAATCTTTGGCTTTCCGCCGCCCTCTTTCATCGGAGTAAAAATGTAGTCGAATCTGTGCCGAATATCATGCTCCGCGTGAGTTGTCGTGTAAATTCTAAGACCTTCTCCTTCAGTTTCCTTGTTGTCAGGATGCGCCGGGTCAAGAGCCTTTGTGTGGCTAAAAACGCGCAAGTCGTCAATTCCATGAAGATGATCCGCATGGCTGTGCGTTATAAAAACCGCGTCAAGTTTGTTAATTTTATATTTCAAAGCCTGAATTCTAAATTCCGGTCCGACATCCACAAGAATATTCGCAGGACTTTCAAGAAACGCGCTGCATCTTAGCCGGTTGTCCCTCGGATCACTTGAACGGCACACATTGCAGCTACATCCAATCACAGGGATTCCGTGGCTTGTTCCAGTGCCAGTAAGAATCATTTTCATAAGCACATCATACTTCTTTGAATAAACTTTTGAAATAGCTGAATAAAATATAAAGTTTCAATAAAAATTCAGCTATCAACAATATGCATACAGTTTTGAACTTGAAATGGAAGGTCAAGAAAATTTTATGTGGAGAACAGCATCTATAGACTCCGAACCTATAAAAATAAAATAAAACAACAAACTCTATAAAAACAGGAATTCGATTTACGATTAGCGGAAATCAAGGGAAATTAGAAGAAAATTTCTCTTGATTTTTCAGTAAAAAATGCAAAAAAAACAGAGGCTTCGGCGCTGAATAAAATTCACAACCGAAGCCCCTCAATCTGCGCAAGAGGAATTGACAGTAAAAGGAGACTAAGAACTGACTAAAATGCCCTAAACAGCAAAAACACTCTCCATTGCAGATTTTAGATGTTTTTTGGCGCGGAGTTCAGCCTGGCGCACTGCCTCTTGGCTCAATCCTACAATTCTACCGACTTCACGCAAACTTTTTGAATGCAAGTCATAGTCAAAATTGTAACGATGCCGCAAAACACTCTTTTCTATTCCTGTTAAAGAATCCATAAAAAAATTAACACAGCTTTTAGAATCCTCTCTGATTGCAAGCTCTTCCGGAGAAAACGCTGTGTCCGGGATAATATCGCCTAGCGAAACTGTTTTTCCTTCATCAGCAACTTCAGTATCAAGAGACGCAACTGTATAAGAAGTTTCAAGAACATCATTCAACCTCTCTTCTGAAATTCCTGCAAAAAGCGCAAGTTCCTTGACCGTGGCTTCTCTTCCGTTCTGCTGAAAAAAAATATTCTGAAACTTCTGAATACGTCGCAAAAGAGTTTCCCTATGCACCGGAAGCAAAATCGGAGAACTGTTGGCACTGATGAATTTCATAATGCGCTGTACAATCCATCTGTATGCATAAGTTGAAAATCTTGTTCCAAACGCCGGATCGAATTTTTTGGCAGCAACCATAAGCCCAAGATTTCCTTCCTGAATCAAATCCATAATGCAAAACGCACCTTTGTTGAATCTTCCTGCAACACTTACAACAAGCCTAAGATTGGAATTAACAAGCAGGTTGAACGCTTCCTTGTCTCCAGACTTGATTCTTTTTGCAAGCGCGATTTCTTCATCGGCGGAAAGCAGAGGATATTTTTTTAATGAATTCAGGTATCCCTTGGCAACATCAATTTCCATAACAAACTCCATAACTTTTTTTAATCCCATGATATATTAGCATATATTGTGCCAAGTTAAGAAAAACACAGACAAAAATCAGCATCTTTCTTGAAATCAATGCGTATTTTCTTATAATTTAAGGAAATAAAATCCTAATAAAAATCGGAAAATTTTATTAATTCAAAAAATAAAATATAAAGAAAAAAGCAAATTGCAAAAAAGTAGACAGATAAACAAAAAATTATCTGTATAAATTTATATACAGTGTAAAATTGTAGACATTCCTACTAAAGTAAACAAAGTGCTCCTGTTAAAGCAGGAACAGCCTTCCGCTTAGAACAGGAATCTCTTTCCGCTTAGAGCAGGAACTTTATTCCGCTTAAAAAACACGGCTAAAAAACATTAATTGACCATATAAACTCAATTCATTAAACTGTAAAATTATGGTACCTACATTAATAAAAGACTTGCTTTCCTCAAAACCGGAAAGTCAGAAAGTTACAGTTTGCGGCTGGATTCGTTCCGTTCGCGATTCTAAAAATCTTGTTTTCATCCAGGTAAATGACGGAAGCTGTTTTGCGAACATTCA
>OIXL01001010.1_pt1 | contig 11888 bp, 8 predicted proteins | sample 1587761 | NCBI WGS metagenome assembly OIXL01 (sample SAMN03283246) | human gut metagenome | biome: human-associated habitat; material: feces | host: Homo sapiens | place: Peru | collected 2012 | reverse complement strand
ACCCACGAGCCGGATTTCAAGGGCTACATCCACGATGTGGGCGGCCCCACCGCAAACTTCCGCTTCCCCTCCTGCCGCGAGCAGATGCTGCGCGGCATGTGCACCGGCGGCAAGCACTGCCTTGCCCCCACCACCTGCTCCCACATGATCGTGGACCACAGCGATTACCTGAAGATCCTGCGCCGGGTGCGGGAGCTGCCGGGCGTCAAGAAGGTGTTCATCCGCAGCGGCATCCGGTTCGACTACCTCATGGCTGACCCGGACGATACCTTCTTCAAGGAACTGGTGGAGTACCACGTTTCCGGCCAGCTGAAAGTTGCTCCGGAACACTGCGCCCCCAACACGCTGGCCTACATGGGCAAGCCGCCCATTGAGACTTTCAACAAGTTCAAGGACAAGTTCTACGAGCTGAGCAAGAAGGCCGGCAAGAAGCAGTACCTTGTGCCGTATCTGATGTCCAGCCACCCGGGCAGCACCCTGAAGGATGCGGTCTATCTGGCCGAGTACCTTTACAAAAACCACATGCGCCCCGAGCAGGTGCAGGATTTCTACCCCACCCCCGGCACGGTGAGCACCTGCATGTTCTATACCGGCCTTGACCCCTACACCCTCAAGCCTGTGTTCGTGGAAAAGACCCCCGAGGGCAAAGCTCTGCAGCGCGCTCTGCTGCAGTATTATGAGCCGCGCAACGCCGAAAAGGTGGTCAAGGCGCTCAAGCTGACCCACCGGGAGGATCTGATCCCCCTGCTGGTGCCCGCTGAGGGACGCCGCGCCGTGCAGCGCTCTGCCCGCCGTGCCGAAGCTGCCGATGTGACCATCCATCAGGACGGTACTTACACCGTCCGCCCGAACCAGAAGGGCAAGGGCGGTAAGAACGCCCGCGGCCAGAGCCGTGCCGCTGCCTCGGCCGGGCGTCAGCCCAGCCCCGGCGCACGGTTTGCGCCCCACTCGGCACCCGGCCATAAGCCCAAGACGAGCAACATTCAACAAAAGGAGAACGCAGCGTGGAAAACTTCGAAGAAGAAAAAGTAAACCGCAAAAAGAAGCCCGGCCTGCTGCGCCGCCTTGCCGCGCTGGCTGCAGCCGCTGCGCTGGCGCTGAGCCTTGCGGCCTGTGACGGCAGTGTGCCGTCGGTGCCCGGCGGAAGCGCCGATGTGGTGCCGAACCCGGCGGCATCTTCAGTAAGTGTGGATGCCCCGCTGGAAGTGCATTTCATCGATGTGGGGCAGGCGCTGAGCGTGCTGGTGGAATGCGACGGGCAGTTCATGCTGTACGACGGCGGCAATGTGGACGACGGCAGCCTTGTGGTGTCCTATCTGCAGAGCCAGGGCGTGGAACAGCTGGAATATGTGTTCTGCTCCCATGCCCATGAGGACCATGTGGGCGGTCTGGCGGCTGCGCTGGCCTACTTCCCGGCGTACCATGTGTACTCCCCGGTGACCGAAGCTTCCACCAAGTGCTTCAAGGATTTCGTCAAGTACACCCAGCAGCAGGGTCTGCAGGTGGAAGTACCCGCCGTGGGCACAATGTGGCCGCTGGGCGGTGCAACCGTGACCATGCTCGGCCCGGTGGCGCAGTATGACGACACCAATGACACCTCCATCGTACTGCGCATCGACTACGGCTCCACCAGCTTTCTGCTGACCGGTGACATGGAAAAGACTGCGGAAAGCGACCTTGTCAACAGCGGCGCCGACCTCAAGGCGGATGTGCTGCAGGTGGGGCATCACGGCTCCAGCACCAGCACCGGCTACGCCTTCCTGAACGCGGTCCTGCCGGAAATGGGTGTCATCTCCTGCGGAGTAAACAATAAATACGGCCACCCCCACGAGGAGACCCTGAGCATCCTGCGGGATGCGGGGGTGGACGTGTACCGCACCGACCTGCAGGGCACCATCACCATCGGCAGTGACGGCCAGAACTACACCGTCGGCACAGAACATTTTGTGCCGGATGACCAGCTGAACCCCACTGCTCCGGCGGCGTCCGGCACGGTACAGCAGGCGTACATCGGCAACGTGAACAGCAAAAAGTTCCATCTGCCCACCTGCCCGAACCTGCCGGCCGAGAAGAACCAGATCCTGTTCTCCAGCTATGACGAAGCTGTTCAGGCTGGCTATACCCCGTGCTCGACCTGTATCAAGTAAGACGTACAAGCTGCTTCTGAAAAAGGAGCAGCTTTTTTATTCCTCCGCACGGCTCCGGGATTGATAAAATCCCACAGGTGCGGTATACTGAATACTACTTTATTCTCAAAAAGCAGGGAGGTGCGGCAGATGATCGGTGCTCCAAGGCCGCTGGGGCTGCAAAAGCCGGAAACCATCGACATTGCGCAGGCGGCGCGGTATTTCGGAGCCAGAGGCACGCCGGACGAAGCCACCATGACATTGCTGGAACACTGCGCCGTGCCGCTGCTGGCGGCGGCAACGCCCCGGGCGGTCTGGCTGGAAGCCGACACGGCGTCTCTGGCCGAAGCCGGCATCCTGCGCGGGCAGGATGTGCTGCGCCATCTGGAAGGCTGCCCGCAGGCTGTTCTGCTGGCCGTGACCCTCGGCCCCGGGGTGGACGCGCAGATCCGCCGCGCCGGAGTGGGCGATATCGCAGCGGGCGTGGCGTCGGACGCACTGGGAAGCGCGCTGGCTGAGCAGGCCGCAGACGCGGCAGAAGCGGAGCTGCGCCAGTGGGCCGCAAAAGAGGGAAAGTATCTCACCGGGCGTTTTTCGCCGGGGTACGGCGACTGGGACATTGCCGTGCAGCCACTGGTGGCCAATGCGCTGGATACCGCGCGCAAGGCCGGACTGTGCGTCACCGACACCAACCTGATGACCCCGCGCAAGAGCGTGACCGCCATTCTGGGCGTCAGCGACCATCCGGTCAAGGGCAGACTGGCAGGGTGCGGACACTGTGTGCTGCGCACCCGGTGTGAATACAGAAAGAGGGGAAAGACCTGTGCAAGCGAGTGAACTTTTCAAACAGAATAATACCATCCTGCTGGACGGCGGCATGGGCACCATGCTGCAGGCATCCGGCCTGAAACTGGGCGCAAAGCCGGAAGAACTGAACATCACCAACCCGGAGCTGATCGAGAGCATCCATGCCAAATACGCCGCCGCAGGCAGCCGCATCATCAATGCCAATACCTTCGGCGCGTCGGCGCATAAGCTGGCGGGCAGCGCTTACAGCCTGGAAGAGATCATTGCGGCGGGCATCGCCAACTGCAAGCGCGCCTGCGCACCCTACGGGGCGCTGGCTGCGCTGGACGTCGGCCCGCTGGGCGAACTGCTGGAACCCAGCGGAACGCTGGCCTTTGAAGACGCCGTGGCCGAGTATGCCCGCATCGTGAAGGCGGGCGTTGCTGCCGGCGCCGACCTGATCTTCTTTGAGACTTTTACCGATCTGTATGAGCTGAAGGCCGCTCTGCTGGCCGCAAAGGAGAACAGCACCCTGCCGGTGCTGGCCAGCATGAGCTTTGAAGCGGGCGGCCGTACCTTTACCGGCTGCACGGTGGAAAGTTTCGGCGTGACGGCGCGGGGCCTTGGCGCGGACGCCGTGGGCATCAACTGTTCCCTCGGCCCCAAGGAGATCTTCCCCATGGCAAAGCGGCTGACCGAGGCTGTGCCCGGCAACTTCCCGGTGTTCGTCAAGCCCAATGCGGGCCTGCCCCGGGCCGACGGCAGCGGCTACGACATCACGCCGCAGCTGTTCGCCATGCAGATGAAACCTTACCGTGAGCTGCACCTGTTCGCCGCCGGCGGCTGCTGCGGCACCACGCCGGAGTTCATCAAGCTGCTGAACAGCGTTTTTGCAGGCTGCGTACCCGGCCGTCCGGCCCACAAAATGCCCTCGGTGCTCTGCACGCCGGTGGACTTTGTCAATGTGGACGGCATCACGGTGGTGGGTGAGCGCATCAACCCCACGGGCAAAAAGCGCTTCCAGCAGGCACTGCGGGAAGAGGATATGAACTACGTTCTGGAGCAGGCGGTCAGTCAGGTGGAAGCCGGTGCTCAGGTGCTGGACGTGAACGTGGGTGCGCCCGGCGTGGACGAGCCTGCCCTGATGCCCAAGGTGGTCAAGGCCCTGCAGAGCGTCACCAGCCTGCCGCTGCAGCTGGATTCCTCCAATGTGGAGGCGCTGGAAAACGGCCTGCGCGTTTATAACGGCAAGCCCATCATCAACTCCACCAACGGCGAGCAGGAAAAGCTGGACGCGATCCTGCCCCTGTGCAAAAAGTACGGTGCGGCCATCGTGGGCCTTGCCATCGATGAGCGGGGCATCCTGCCGGATGCAGAGGACCGCGTGGCCATTGCCCGCCGCATCGTGGATGCTGCCCTTGCAGCCGGTATCCCGAAGGAAGATATCTACATCGACTGCCTGACCCTGACGGCCAGTGCCCAGCAGAAGGACGTGCTGGCTACCGTGCAGGCGCTGGAACGCTGCAAGAAGGAGCTGGGTGTGCGCACCATTCTGGGTGTGTCCAACATCAGCTTCGGCCTGCCCTGCCGCCCCTACCTGAACACCACCTTCCTGACCATGGCGATGTATGCGGGCCTTGACCTTGCCATCATGAACCCTTCCAGCGAGGAGATGATGGCGGCAGTGTACGCTTACAATGTGCTGACCAACCGCGACCCGCAGAGCACGAAGTACATTGAGCGCTATGCCGACCGCGTGCCCGCCTCGGTGGCCCTCAAGCAGGCCGCGCAGACGGTGCCTGCGGCTTCGGCATCCGCATCCGGTGAGAGCGCAGAGCTTACCGGTCCTTATGCTCTGCTGATGAAGGCGGTGGAAAAGGGCCTGAAGGGCGATGCTGCCGCCCAGACCAAGGCACTGCTGGCCGAAAAGCAGCCGCTGGAAGTGGTGGACGAAGCACTGATCCCGGCGCTGGACATCGTGGGTGCCAAGTACGAGAAGGGCACGCTGTTCCTGCCGCAGCTGCTGCAGGCCGCAAGTGCGGCCCAGAGCGCTTTTGAGGAGATCAAGAACGTCATTGCCCAGAAGGGCGAGGGCAGCGCCAGCAAGGGCCGCATCGTACTGGCCACCGTCAAGGGCGACGTGCACGACATCGGCAAGAACATCGTCAAGGTGATTCTGGAGAACTACGGCTTTGAGGTGATCGATCTGGGCCGTGATGTGCCGGTGGAGACGGTGGTGAACACCGTGCGGGAAAAGAATGTGCATCTGGTGGGCCTTTCGGCCCTGATGACCACTACCCTCAAGAGCATGGAGGAAACCATTGCCGCCCTGCACGAAGCGGGCCTGGACTGCAAGATCATGGTGGGCGGTGCGGTGCTCACGCCGGAATATGCCGAGAAGATCGGCGCGGACTGGTACGCCAAGGATGCCAAGCGCAGCGCGGACATCGCCAAGGAATTTTTCGGGGCGCAGTAAAAGAGCGAAGGAGCGGTGTGCCGGAAGCTTTCTCCTCAGACACGAATCGGGCCATTCCATCGCCCGCCCTATTGCCCTTCGGGCAACAGGGTCCCACCCCAGCGGACGGTCTTCGGAGAAACTTCCGGCCCACCGCCCCGATAAGCTGGGGCCCTTTGAAAACACCTGAAAATCTATTTGCAAATTGTTCAAAAACTCCACAAAGAAATGCCACGATTGTCTGGTAGTATAAGGGTGCAGTCAGGGAGATGCAAAGACACCTCCCAAAAGCCGACAAGGGCTTTCCTCTGCGGGGGCCGGTGCTTTGGGCACGACCCAGCAGATCCTTATTAAAACACTGTCCCCCGTCCCATGCCAGGCAATAGCCCGGGCGGCGGACAGACTACCAAATCCCTCCTGATCTGCCGCAAAGTTCGGGAGTTTCCATACCGCAGCCGGCACCGCTTTATCCTCCTTTCCACGGTGCCGGCTGCTTTTGTTTTGTTTGGAACAACAATGTAAAAGCCCTGCAGCACTGCTGCAGGGCTTTTGTGATACGTTCTGTTACATTTTGCTGCGATTCGACCGGACGGCTGCAAGTTTATCGGCCATCCAGGAGGCGAGCGCACCCAGCGCAAGGCCCAGCACCACGCCGCCCAGAATATCGGTGGGAAAATGAACATAGAGATACAGCCGGGTAAAGGCGATGAAAGCCGCCAGCACCAGCGCGGGGACGCCCAACTTCCGGTTTTGCAGCCAGAGCGCAAAGGCTGCTGCAAAAGCCGAGGCCGTGTGCCCGGAGGGGAAGGAGTGCCCGTGGGGACGGTTGACCAGAATGGTGACGGCGGTGTTTACATCGCAGGGGCGGGGACGGGCAAACAGCGGCTTGAGGATGAAGTCTCCTGCTATCAGATAGGAGATCAACGCGATGGCCATAGCCAACCCGGCCTTGCGGGTGCGGCGGAACAGCAGCAAAAGCAGCGTGAACGCGATCCAGATCTCACCGTGCTCTCCGGCATAGTTGAAAAAAACGGCCAATGCATCCAGCACCGGGTTGCGGAACTGCTGCAGCCAGTCCAGAAAAGCGAATTCAAACGGCATACAAGAACCTCCTGTCGATTGTTTTATGGTAACACACCTTTCGGCCAACTACAAGCGGACCGGGAAAAAATAATGGGAAAAATCGACAGGAAAAGCTCCGATGAGAAATAACCTGAGCAAAAACTACACAAAGTAAAAACGCTCTTCCCGGCAGAAAAAAACGGGAAGAGCGCTGTATCCGGGAGAAAATCAGAGATCCATCTCAGCCAGCGCGGGGTAGCTGTCGATGGCGCCGTTCTTCTGCACGCTGATGCCGCAGAAGCGGTTGGAAAATGCAAGATATCCGCTGAGTTTTGTTTTACTCAGTTTATCCAGCTTGTCTACGGTTATCCCATCCCGGGCCAGCTGCCACAGGAAGGAACCGATAAAGCCGTCGCCGGCACCGGTGGTGTCCACAGCCTTCACCTTCTGGCAGGGAGCAAAGCCCTGTGCGGTGCGGGTGTAGGCGTAGGCACCCTTGCTGCCGCAGGTGTACAGCACCAGCTGCACATCGCCAACGAACAGCTGCGGCAGGGCGGCTTCGATGTCGGCGGTGCCGGTGAGGAACTCCAGCTCTTCGTCCGAGATCTTCAGGATGTGAGCCAGCGGCAGAAACTGCAGCACGGTCTGGCGCAGCATCTCTTTGTCCGGCCAGAGCGGGAAGCGCAGGTTCGGGTCAAAGCTGACGAGAACGCCTGCTTCCCGGGCGGCGGCAATGGCGGCCAGATGGGCGTGGCGCATGGGGCTGTCCACCAGCGAGACGCTGCAGAAGTGCAGGGCAAAGGCATCGCGGAACCACGCCGGGTCGATCTGCTCCGGCGCATACAGCAGGTCGGCCGAGGGCTTGCGGTAGAAGCTGAAGGTGCGGTTGCCGTCCTCCGCCAGACTGACGAAGGCCAGCGCCGTGTTGGCCTTGCCGGTAAAGGCGAGGTGCGACAGGTCGATGCCACAGGCTTCCAGCTCCCGGGCGATCTTGCGGCCGAAAGGGTCGTCGCCCAGCTGGCTCAGCAGGGCGCTTTTGCCGCCCAGCTTTGCGAAGGCCGCGCAGACGTTGGCAGGCGCACCGCCGACCCGCGGGCTGAAGGAAGGCACCTCGTCAAAGGGGCATCCCACCCGGGACGGGATCATATCGATCAAAGCTTCTCCGATGGAAAACAGCGTATCGCCAGGCATAAAAAACCTCCAGATCACAAATTACAGAGTTCACATTCTGCCCCGGTCAGCTTTATGCTCACATCACCGGGCGCGGGGTAGTACCGGGTGCTGAACACGGCCGCGCCGCCGTTCAGGAAAATTTCCAGCGAGGAGCGGTCGCCCACCGCCCGCAGACTGCGGCAAGGGGCTGTCAGCCGGGCGCGGCGCACGGTGCGGCCGTCGGCCAGAGCGGGGTCGGTGAAGCGCAGGGTACAGGTGCAGTCCTGCTCAGTATACACCAGCTGCACGCCCTGCGCAACGGTGAGGGCAAAATCTCCGGCAGGCGCGGCGGTCAGGTCAAAGCAGGGGGAGAGGAACGCTTCCTCCCCGTCGGCAAGGTACAGGGCGGCGGAGCTGCGCCGGGCTGCCAGCTCCGGCACCGGGTTCTGCAGCAGGGTGCCGTCCGGGCCGCTGGTCAGCACGCGGGGCACCGTCATGCAGTGCTGCCAGCCGTGAGCCACGGTGGGGGCGTTGCCGTAGTCGGCATCCGGCATGCCCATCCAGCCGATCTGGATGCGGCGGCCGGTGCCGTCCGCAAAGCTCTGGGGTGCGTAGTAGTCGAAGCCTGCATCCAGATCATGGAATGCGCTCAGGGTGTACTCTCCGCGCCAGTCGCCGTAGACAGCAAAGTAGCCGCAGCCGTAGACGTTCTGGCACCGGATGCCCTGCGGGGAGACGGCCAGATACCACTGCCCGCCGATGCAGAACAGATCCGGGCACTCCCACATATAGCCGAAAGGCTCCGGGGTGGTCAGGGTATTGATGTGGTTCCAGCGGAGCTTGTCGGTGCTCTCGAACACCAGCACCTCGCCCCGGTCTTCCAGTGTGCGGGCGCCCAGCACCATGTAGTACCGGCCCTCATAGGCAAAGACTTTCGGATCCCGCACATGACAGGTCAGCCCGGCGGGATAGTCGCGGTTGGTCATCAGGCACTGCTTGCTCTCCACGGTCTTGCCGTTGCGGCTGACTGCGAGACAGAGGTTGTGTCCGCGCCCTTCTTTGATGTAATCAAAATTGCCGGGATACTTGACGTTGCCGGTGTAGTAGAGGTACATGGTGCCGTCCTCCACCAGTGCGGAGCCGGAGTAGACGCCGTGGCAATCGAATGGCTCGTCCGGGTAGAGCATTACCGGGCACTGCTCCCAGCGGAGCAGGTCGGTGCTGACGGCGTGGCCCCAGTGCTTGACTCCGCCGTTCACGTCGAAGGGGCCGTACTGGAAAAATGCGTGGTACTGCCCGCCGTAGACACACAGGCCGTTGGGGTCGTTCAGCCAGCCCACCGGGGGCTGCAGGTGGAACTTCTGGCGGTGGGGGTCGGCGGCGACATTGGCCGCGCCGAGGGATTCCGCCAGCGGGACAAGTTTTTTCAGGTCGCGCTGGAGTGCGTTCATGCCTTGACCTCCTCAGGGCTCCAGATGACCCAGGTCACGGCGAAGGACACGCCGAAGGAGATGGCCATCATGATGAGATACTGCAGGGGCATATGCAGGTGCAGCAGGATGCCGAAGATGCCGGTGACGCCGGTGCCGGTGGCACCCAGCCCCACGATGCTGGCGTACAGCGCACCGCAGGCACCGCCGGCCAGACCGCCGAGGAAGGGTTTGAAATAGCGCAGGTTCACGCCGAAGATGGCCGGCTCGGTGATGCCCATGCAGGCAGACAGAGCAGAGGGCAGGGCCATGGACTTGACCTTGGTGTCCTTGCTCTTGAGGGCCACGGCCAGAGCGGCACCGCCCTGCGCCACGTTGGCGGCGCTGGCCAGCGGCAGCCAGTAGGTGTAGCCGTAACGGGCCAGCTGACCCAGATCGATCAGGGTGTACATGTGGTGGATACCGGCGACGACGGTGACCGCATACAGGCCGCCCATGATGAAGGAGCCGATGCCGTAGGGCATGGTGATCAGTGCCTGTACGCCGGTGATGATGCTGTTTTCCAGTTTGGTGAACACGGGGCCGATGGCGGCGAGGGTCAGATAACCGGTGACAAAAACGGACACCAGCGGGGTGACGAACAGGTCAAACATGGCGGGCACCACCTTGTGTAGCCGCTTTTCGATCTGGCACATGAGCCACACCGCGATGATGACCGGGATGACGTGCCCTTGATAGCCCACCAGCGGCACCGAGTACAAGCCGCCGAACACGGGCTGCATCACGTTGACGCCGTCCGAGACGGTCCATGCGTTCTGCAGGTCGGGGTGGATCATGATCATGCCGATGACCGCGCCCAGATACGGGTTGCCGCCGAACACCTTTGCGGCGGAGTAGGCGATGAGGATGGGCAGGAAGGTGTAGGCCGTGTTGGAGAACAGCTTGGCGAACACGTACACCGAGCCGGTGGTATCGATGTTCAAAAAGCCGTTGTTCACCATGAAGTTCAGCGCTTCCATGATGCCCATCAGGAAGCCGGACGCCACGATGGCGGGGATGATGGGCACAAAGATATCGCCCAGCGTCTTGATGGCTCGCTGATACCACGGGGCCTTGGCGACGGCAGCCTGCTTGACCTCTTCCTTGGTGCCGCCCTCGATGCCGGCCAGCTGGATAAACTCGTCGTAGACCTTGTTCACCGTGCCGGTGCCGAAGATGATCTGCAGCTGACCCTGTGCCTCAAAGACGCCCTTGGCTCCCTCGGCATTTTCCAGCTCCTGTTTGTTGACCTTCGAGTTGTCTGCGATGACCAGACGCAGGCGGGTGGCGCAATGCGCTGCCGAGACAATATTCTCTTTGCCGCCGATGCAGTCCAGAACCTGCTGCGCCGCGTGTTTGTAATCCATACTGCTTCTCCTTTTCCTGAGTGTGGGTGATATGACGTTCTGATTTGAAATCGGTTTCATTGACACTATTATACGATAAACAGCAAAATAGTTCCATTCGCAGAGGGCATAAAGTTCGGGCTGGTTCTGTTATTGATTTCACATGGTTTCATATTGTGTACTGTGCAGGGTGACAGGAAAAGGCTTCCCCCACGGGGGAAGGCGATTCAGTCCCCCGTACTTTCCCGGCAGACAAGCTCATAGCCCAGCATCTGGCTGCGGGGCACGGCGTGGGGGTCGTTCAGCAGCTCCATCAGCAGGGCGGCGGCGTCCCGCCCGGCGGTCTTGTAGTGCAGATGCGCACTGGTCAGCGGCACAAAGGCGCTGCGCCCCACCTTGCTGTCGCCCATCGATGCGATCATCAGATCTTCCGGGATGCGCAGGTCGGTCTCCCGGCAATACTGCATGGCACCCAGCGCAATGGCGTCGGTGGCGCAGAACAGGCAGTCGATGTGCGGATCGCGCTCCAGCAGCTTTCCGGCCTGCTCATAGCCAGAGTCGGAGTTGAACTTTGCCACGGCCATCCGCTGCGGGTGCAGGGGCAGTCCGGCATCTTTCAGGGCAGCTTCAAAACCGGCCCGGCGCTGCTGGCCTGCGGCGGCATCCAGCAGTGTCACGCCGATGTAGCCGGGGGCGCGGCGGCCCTTTGCCAGCATATGGGACGTGACGGCCCGGGCAGCCCCGGCGTCATCGTGATAAACCGAGCAGCAGCCCGGGAAATTCTGGCTCAAAACCACTACCGGCACATGCAAATGCTCCAGCACAGCCTTGTGCTCCGGGGTGTACACCGTCGCAATGAGGATGATGCCGTCCACGGTGTTCTGACGCAGAGTGTCCAGCGCGCGCAGCTCCTTTTTGATGTCGTTGGCGGTGTTGACGAGAAGCAGCTGATAGCCGGATTCTTCCAGCACGCTGCCAATACCCTCCACCATGCGGGGGCAGCTGTCGCTGGAGAGCTTGGGCAGGATGACGCCGATCTGCCGGGTGCGGCGTGTGCGCAGCATCTGTGCCTGCGCACTGGGATGGTAGCCGGTGGCTTCCACTGCCGCTTCGATGACGGCCCGCTTGTCGGCGCTGAGATAGCCACCGTTGAAGTAGCGGCTCACGGCAGCCTTGGAGACCCCGGCGTACTGTGCAAACTCGGTGATGTTCATGGAATGCCTCCTTGAATCTGTGATCGATTCCAGTCTAACCGTGCAGAGCGGCATTGTCAACGTTTTTGCGCGCTGCAGGGCTTTTTTGTGTTGACTTGCCCGGGCCGGTGTGCTAGAATATGCCGATGTATGCAGAAAAAGCGAAAGGAAACTTGGATGGATCTGACAAAACAGTTCTTTAAATATGTATCCCAGAATATTTTCGGCCTGCTGGGCACCTCGTGCTACATTCTGGCCGATACCTATTTCATCTCGCAGGCGGCGGGTACCGACGGCGT
>OIXL01001007.1_pt1 | contig 11903 bp, 10 predicted proteins | sample 1587761 | NCBI WGS metagenome assembly OIXL01 (sample SAMN03283246) | human gut metagenome | biome: human-associated habitat; material: feces | host: Homo sapiens | place: Peru | collected 2012 | reverse complement strand
GTGCGGTTGAAGCCGCTCATCCACAGCTTGACCAGAATGGACACCACCAGCACCGCCACGGTCAGCCAGCCGAACTGCACCGGGGTGGGGTGCAGCACCTTGGTGACCGACTCCTTCAGCAGGGAAAAGCCGATGCCCAGAATGGTCACGCTGACCACCAGCCCGGCAAGATACTCAAAGCGGGCATGACCGTAGGGATGCTCGGCATCCGGTGCCTTGGCGGCCAGCTTGAAGCCCACCAGACTGACGATATTGGAGGAAGCATCCGAAAGGTTGTTCAGCGCATCGGCAGTGATGGCGATAGAGCCGAACAGGGTACCTACCACAAACTTGCCCAGACAGAGCAGGATATTGCACACCATGCCCACCACACTGGCCAGATTGCCGTAGGCGGCACGGACGCGGGGGTCCTGCGGAGAATTGGGACGGCGTATAAACAGACGAATCAAAAGCTGCGTCATAAAAGCTCCTTTCAGGCTGCGCATTTTCAGCGCACCCAATGTCCTTCTAGTATAGCATTTTACTTTATGGTTTTAAAGGCGTTTCAGAAATTTCATCCCATTACGCCGGATATCAAACCGGGTTGCCGCACAAAAAGCCCCGGCGGCCTTTTTTCGGTCGCCGGGGCTTTTCGGAGATTTTGGGACTGTCTGTTCACAGTCTCTTGTAATTAAGGAGGAGTGCGCAGGTTTTTATCACAGGATCGGGCTTTCGAGGTCGCCGGTATCAGCGATGCCGTGCTTCTCGGCGTAGCCGGTCAGCATCAGGGTCAGAGCGCCGTCACCAGTCACGTTGCAGGCGGTGCCGAAGCTGTCCTGCAGGGCGAAGATGGCCAGCATCAGAGCAGTACCGGCATTGTCGAACATCAGGACACCGGTGATCAGACCCAGAGAAGCCATGACGGTGCCGCCGGGCACGCCGGGTGCGCCGATGGCGAAGATGCCGAGCAGCAGGCAGAACAGGATCATGGTGCCAACGCTGGGCAGCTTGCCGTACAGGATCTTGGAAACGGTCATGCAGAAGAACACCTCAGTCAGCACAGAGCCGCACAGGTGGATGTTTGCAAACAGGGGGATGCCGAAGCTGACCATGTCCTTACGCAGGACCTTGCTCTTGCGGGCGCACTCCAGCGCCACACCCAGCGTAGCGGCACTGGACATGGTACCAACAGCGGTCAGGTAGGCGGGGCCGTAGTGACGCAGCACTTCCCAAGGATTCTTGCCGGAGTAAGCACCTGCCAGCAGGTACAGCACAGCCAGCCAGATGTAGTGACCGGCCATAACGATGACGATGATCTGCAGGAAGGCGGGCAGCTGATGGGTAATGGTGCCCTCGTAGCTCAGGCCGCAGAAGGTGGCGGCAATGTAGAAGGGCAGAACGGGGATGATGACCTTGCTCACAATGTCCAGCACGATGTTCTGGAACTCGGCCAAAAAGTCGCAGGTCAGCTTGCTGTTGGTCCAGGTAGCAGCCAGACCCACCAGAACGCTCAGCACCAGAGCGCTCATGACGCTCATGATCTGGGGAATGTTCAGCTCAAAGACGACGCCCGGCAGCTCGCGCAGACCGGCAACGTTGTTGTCGATGGACAGGTGCGGGATCAGGCCGTAGCCGGCACCCATGCTCATGAAGGCTGCGCAGACAGAGGACACATAGGCGATGACGATAGCCACTGCCAGCAGACGGGAGGCGTTTTTGCCCAGCTTTGTGATAGACGGGGCAATGAAGCCGATGATGATCAGCGGCACACAGAAGGTGATGAGCTGACCCATGATGTACTGCAGGGTCACCACAACGCCCATGATGCTCTCGTTGAACACCTGACCAAGGATGATACCAACAAAAATGCCCAGCAAAAGTCGGAAGGGCAGACTATTGAATAGCTTTTTCATAACTTTAGTACCTCTTTCTTTTTCCCCGGAAAGGGGCTGGGTGGGGAGACTTATTCCGTCTCCGGGAGGTGTTTGTTCAGCATCAGATCAAGGATCACGCTGTCGCTGGTGCCGTGGGTGCTCAGGGTGGCAAAGTTGTCCAGCGTATACTCCACATTGTGCTCCACGATGCCATCGGTGCTCTGCACCCGCACGCCGCGCACGCCCATGGCAGCTGCCTGACAGGCGGCGTTGACGCAGGTAGAGATCTTCAGTGCACAGTCGGCCTTTGCGCCGTCGCATACCATGCCGGTGACGTTGCCCACCATGTTCTGGATGGTGCAGCATACCTCGTGGTAGCCGCCGCCCAGCAGATAGGCAATGCCGCAGGCTGCGCCGGTGGCAGCAACCGTTGCACCACAAAGGTTGCTCAGGCGGCCAAACTTGGCCTTGATGCGGATCGCGATCAGGTTGGAAAGGGTCACGGCGCGGAGCATCTTCTCCTCGTCGATGTCCAGCCAGCGGGCAGTTGCCACAACAGGCATAGTAGCCGTGATGCCCTGATTGCCGCTGCCGGAGTTTGCCACCACCGACACCGGTGCGCCTGCCATGCGGGCGTCCGCACCGGCAGAAGCGATGACCATGGCGTTGGTGGTCAAATCGCGGGTCATCAGACCCTTGCGGCAGTTCAGTTCCAGATTGCGGCCAATGGCAAGGCCGTATTCCTTGGAAAGACCCTCGTTGCTGATGGTCGTGTTCACCTGTACGGCGCTGCGGATGATGTCGATGGGGTCGTGCAGGGGGTCCAGCTCCTCAGTGCAGTAATCCCAGATGGAGCGGACGGTCAAAAATTCTGCGATCTGCTCCGGGGTCACCACATCACTGTCCCCGGCTGCGGCAGAGTCGGTGTGCTGCTTGTCCATCGTAGCCACGCCGTCCTGCTCCACCAGCACCACGTTGGTGTGCAGGTCCCGCACCACCGCGCGGCCGGTGTGACCGTCAGAAGTGACAAGCACTTCAACGTAGAGCTTCTGCGGCACCTGTGCCACCTCTACCTTGACCTTGCCTGCCCTGACAAGGGCTGCGGCTTCTTCCATCTGCTCCCGGGGCACATAGTTCATGACCTCCAGCAGGTGGACGGGGTCGCCGCCTACGGCACCAATGGCGGCGGCGTAATCCATGCCCTGATACGAGGTGCCCGGAATGCCCGCCGACATGGCGTTTTTGATAATGTTGATGCTGGCGCGGACGGTCACGGCTTCTACCCGTGTGCCGCCTGCCTTGCGGAGTGCTGCGCCCGCCTCTGCGGCGGTGAAAGCGACTGCGCCGGGCTCCGTACAGCCGGTGGCCAGCTCCATCTCACTGTTCAGGATGCGAACGAACATCTGTTTATCCATTTGGTTCACCGTTTCTTTTCTTCCCGTGCGGGAGAACTTACTTTACAGCAATGCACTCGATCTCCAGCGGAGCGCCCTTGGGCAGCTTGCCCACCTGCACCGCACTGCGTGCGGGGTAGGGCTGCGCAAAGTACTCGCCGTACACCTTGTTCATCTCTGCAAAATCGTTGATGTCCGCCAGAAACACCGTGGTCTTGACCACATTAGCCAGCGTCATCTCCTGCTGTGCCAGAATGGCCTGGATGTTCTTGAGGGACTGTGCAGTCTGGGCGGCGATGCCTTCCGGGATCAGGCCGGTGGCCGGATCAATGGGCAGCTGCCCGGATACATAGACGGTCTGCCCTGCAGCGATGCCCTGCGAATAGGGGCCGATGGCAGCGGGAGCATTGGGGGTAACGATCACCTGTTTCATCCGATTTTCTCCTTTTCCTTTTGTTAGGGTGTATCTGAAAACAAAGAAAATGACGAATATTTCGCAAGCACAAGCGGGATTTAAGGCAAACAGCCGCAGGAATCCTTTGTGGATTTCAAGGCTGTTTAACGCAAAATCCAGCTGTGTTTGTAGAAATAGGCTAAATTTTCGACTTTTCAGGTACCCCTTAGGGAGGGCGGTCCTTCCCTTGTTGACACTATCCTAACGCAGTGAGAATATCTTGTCAATAATATTTTCTTATCGTAAGAATAAATTGTCGTGCATGACAAAAACGCCCGAAAAATGTCATCATTTTGACGAAGCAATGGATACAACGCACCTTTTTATTGTAAATTTCTGTCATTTCTGCTATGATAGCGATAGAACACGCGTGAGAATTTTTTCTCACGCGCTCCAGCAATACAAAAGAGGTGAACGGGATGGATGCAAGACTTGAGCCTTATCGCGTAGTGGTATCTTTTCTGGGGGAAGCGCTGGGTCCGGACTACGAGGTAGTTCTGCACGACCTTACCAGTGAGGACGGCACCATTGTTGCCATTGTCAACAACCACATCAGCGGACGCACCGAGGGCGCGCCCCTTTCCAACATGGCGCTGCGCTTCATTCAGGAGCGGATGTATGAAAAGCAGGATTATCTGGCGGGCTATCAGGGCGCTTCGCAGGCCAAGGGGCGGCTGCGCTCCTCCACCATGTTCATCAAGGATAACGGCCAACTCATCGGGATGCTCTGCATCAACTTTGACGCCGGCAAGTACAGCCGCATCGCGCAGGAGCTGCTTGCCCTCTGCGGGGCGCACACCGAGCCTTCCTCCACCGGCATCGGGGTGGAGAACTTTGTCAGTTCCCTGCCGGATGCCGTACAGAATGCCATTGCCGAGGTGACCGGCAGCGCCGGGCTGCCGCCCGACAGGCTGACCATGGAGGAAAAGATCCGCATCGTGGAGTCTTTGCACCACGCGGGCATCTTTTATATGAAGGGCGCCGTCAGCGAGGTCGCCGCCCAGCTGGGCTCCTCGGAGGCCACCATCTACCGCTACCTGAGCAAGCTGAAGTGAGCTGCGAACGAACTGTTTCCCGACGAAAAGACCGCCTCCGTTTTCAAACGCGGAGACGGTCTTTTCATATAGTTTACGCTCCGGGCACCGGAAGCGGCGAACTGCGCAGAACCGGCGGCGGTGAGTGTCCTATTCTTTTTTATGGCTGAGCCAATACCAGCCCGGATGCTCCTCGCTGCTTGTAATCTGATCCGGGTGCTCAAACAATATTGCATACTGCGCAATTTTTTCATCCGGGATGTCAGGGGATGCCGCAAAGAACTTTCCGCTTTCCGAGGCGGGATTCTTTGCGAGGGCAGTATTATACAGGATGATATGGTTCGTATCAGATTCGTCCAGATCTCCGATCTCGTGGGTCACGATGCCGTCAATTACGGTCAGTTTGCCGTCAAGGAAGCTTTCTTCACCAGCCATTCGTGAAACGAAACAATCCTCGATCCAATAAACCGTTCCATCGCCAACATAGCGTGTCATTTGGACGTGTGCTGCCCCGAACGAACCGAAATACTTTGCAGTTGGATTTTCCTGATAGATCCGCCGCAGATTTGCATACAGGGCATCTTCCCGATAAGCCATGGCCTTGCCGCCGTGTTGAAGCTCTGCCTGATAATCGTTCAGTTCATTGCACGTCAGCTCCTGCTGCCAGCCCAGAAGAGCGCGCTCCAGATGGATCATCTTATCGCCCAGCACTAATTCGAGTTGTTCCGGCCGGGTCTGCATCTGCTCGATCAGCTGTGGCAGCAGACTGTTTTGAAAACGATACTGCAACCGGCATTTCTGGATGCCGATCAAAAGCATCTGTGTCTCTCTGTCTGCTGCCGAAAAATCGCAGTCTTTCAGAAGATACTTGCAGAAGGTGCAGAGCATCTCAATCGAATCCGTGATATCTGCACCAACGATGGATATCTTATCATTGTCAGGTCTGTTTCGGTTGAATTCCGACATCCACTGGAACAATTCGTAGTCCTCTTGGGATATCGTAAACTGATCGAACGCATCGGAAAAGGTCATCCGGTTCTGTATCGTTTCGTTTTCGATAAAGCCGCTTGCATAGCCATGCTCCATCAAAAGGACACGCACACCTTTTTTCTCCACAAGATACTTGAACAAAACATTGCGGAACTTTTGGTATTCTACTTTTCGATGAATCTCGCCAAAGATATAGACCTGTGCATCATCGTACCGGAGCATTTGGGAAAGTCCGGAACCGGTGGAGAGATCGATGATCTGAGAGCTTCTTGGATAAAGTTCAAACGCAAGCGCGATAAGAAGGACAAGAGCCGCTGCGAAAATAAGAACCTTCTTGCGTAAACTGCTGTTATATTGCGATGCTTTCATGACGACACTCCTTGGTATTTTATAATGCGGAAAGGTGGTTCTGTTTTACGCTCATACCACGAAAGAATCCACATTATGGTAACGAAAAACGGTTTTTCTGTCATGAAAAGGCACAGTTCTATTGTATAGAGTGCACTATTTGCGATTTCGATATAACCGTATTATAATCACTATGAGATTCGGTTCTATTGGACTTTCGTTGACTTGACGGAGCGGATGAGGTATTTTGAATCACAAAAAGCCGGTTCGTTTATCTTGGGGGAATTTTCAGATGAATGTATTGATCTGTGATGATGAATGGAGTGTTACGGAGCAGGTTTCAGAACTGCTTCAAAAGCATTGCGCAGAAACCGGAATACAGGTGCGGTTTCACCTGTTTGATGATCCTTGTGCGATCAAAGACCTTGCGGAGTATGATATTGCGATTCTGGATATCGATATGGGAGACTTCAGCGGCATCGATCTGGCGCGGAGACTTCGGAAACAAAAACCGGGGACCGTGGTCATTTTTCTGACCAACTTCATCCAGTATGCCCCGGAAGGGTTTGAAGTACAGGCGTTTCGGTATCTTTTGAAAAGCGATACGCAGAAAAGACTGGCATCCTATTTTGAGGATGCAGTCAGGGAAGTGGTTCGGAAGAAACAAATCATTACGATCTCTGTCAATTCGGAATTGATCGATATTCCGGTTAATCATATTCTCTATCTGGAGTCAAATCTGAGGATCGTGATCATGCACCTGATCCACGATGAACGGACAGAATATCGGTTTTATGGAAATATGACAGATTTATCGGAAAAGCTGGAAGACCTTGGGTTTCTGCGGATTCAAAAATCCTTTCTGGTAAATATGGAGTACATCGAGCAGATGCAGTATGAGAAGGTGCGCTTGAGTGGAGGCATCGTTTTGCCCTCAAGCGCTAAAAACCATAAGGAATTAAAACAGCATTACTTGAAGTGGAGAGGGAAAAATCGATGGGCGATCTCTTGAGCTTTCTTTATACGGTGGTCGATACACTGTCTTTGATCTTCTTTTTGGATGCGTTTGCCCAAAGACGATGGGATAATTGGAAGTTTTCGTTGGGCATCGGATGCCTTGTTGCTCTGAATTTCTGGGTCCTGCAAGTTCCACTTGTTTTCTTTGGACGAGATCAGGCTGTGAAGATCGGCATGATCCTTTTGTCGTACACATTGAGCGCAAGGGCCTTGTATAGAGAGATCTCCAGTGGAATGCTGCTGCTCTTAGTCGGTATAGAATATCTCATAACCTATTGTTTATCTTTTGGACTTGGCATGGCAGGCGCTTTTATCTGCGGAATGGACGGAGCGACCTTTCAAACAAGTTTCCCGCTTATGATAAGCTATGGAGTTATCAACTATTCGACAGAGCTTTTTCTGGCCTATACATTTCGAAAGCTTATGAGGAAAAGAGGCTTGAGAACCCCCAACAAGCTGACCGGCGTGCGATCAGGTCTCTATTTTTTGTTTCCGGGTACATCTTTTGTGATGCTGGTGCTTTTGCTGTACATGACGACTGGTAAAGACGCAAGCGAAATGGTGATCGCTGCGGCCTGCAGTTTGATTTTTGCCGCAAATGTGGCAGTGCTGTATCTTTTGGAACGAATGGAACAGACCGTTGAAAATCAGGAAAGAGTTTTGGCTCTGGAACAGCAGCTCCAGTTTCAGGCTAAAAATATGGAAGCGGCAAGTCAGCTCTATACGGCTCAGCGCTATAAGGTACATGACTTTCGGGCACATCTCAACACACTTCAAGGTCTTTTGCAAAATCAGGAATATGATGCGGCAGAGCAATATTTGAATTCTGTGTCCAAAGAACAGACAGACCGATTGTTCTTAGTCAACTCTCATCATGCAATTTTGGATGCACTGTTCAACACGAAAGCAACGGAAGCGATCCAGAAGGGCATCGACATTGATTTCGAACTGAACGATTTATCGGCTCTGCCTTTTGATGTATCGGATATGGTCGTCCTATTTTCCAATCTGCTGGACAATGCCATTGAAGCCTGCGAAAAAATTGAGGGCGATCGAGTGATCCGGGTTTCTGCAGTGTTAAAACAGAGCTTTTTGTTTTCTGTTAGAAATACGACCCTTCCGGTCGAAATAAAAAATGATACGATCCAAACGACAAAACCGAATGCAAATCTTCATGGATTCGGGCTTTCCAATATAAAACTTATTCTGAATAAATATCATGCAGACTTTGTTATGGACTATGAGGAAGGATGGTTTCAGTTTACCGGAGAGATCGAAGCGTAGGCGCAGGCGGAAGAATTGGTGGTGAGGGAGATCGTGTATGCAGAATGAAACCACGATTCATCTTGTCTATCCATCCAAACATGGTATAATGGAACAAAGGAGCGTGATACCATGAGCCCAATCGAAGTCCCTGCAAAAATCCAGTTGGTCGAAAAGCGTGAAACACGGACGAGCCGTGGAATGCTCTCAAAGGGCTGGTATCATGTAGATGATCAGCTTGTTATGGTCAAGGGCAACTCCATCACAGAGGCCGGAACCGCTGGGTATGAGCCGTATTCTGAGGTGATGGCCTCACTGATTGCACAGGTGCTGGGTCTGCCTCATGTGGAATATGCCTTGATGCCTGCCAAGCTCTTTCCCGATATTCAGACCTATTCCTGCGATGTGGTCAGCATCTGCCCCAAATTCACAACGGACGATGAACAGCTGTACCATTTTGCAGATTTGGCCGATGCCCATTTTCTCGCCAATGGGCAAACATCTTCGCCGGATGCCCTATTTCAGTATGCGGTAGAGCTGTATGGTAAGAAGTGGCTCTATCAGATGTTGGTGTTCGATGCCTTTATTGGAAACGAAGACCGCCACGAGAACAATTTTGATGTGATCGTCCGGGATGGAAAAAAGTATGCTCCGTCTATTTACGACAATGGTGGCAGTCTGCTTGCATGGGCAATCGACGAGGAATTGACTGACACGAAGCTCCGTTATCAGTTCGACAAAGCTAAACCGTTCCGCAGCCGTCATGCTCAGCAGATCAAGCTGATCGACGAGCCCGTGTTGCCTGTGCGTGATCTGGATACGCTGTATCGGGAAATTATTCAGGCTATTTCGCCTGTTCTTGCATTGTTGAGCGAAAAACGAGCATCTGCGATCCGTCAATACCTGAAATACCGTCTGCACTACCTGAAAGCCGCCATGGGGTGATAAAATGGCCTATCTTAAATTGATGATGGATGAAAAAGAAATCGCCCACTTGAGCGAAGATGGGCAGTCTCTTTGCGCAAATGAGGGTGTGCCGCAGTATTATCTGCCCCTGAACCTTTTCATCGGTGACAAACGCAAAGTCCCATTGGTCGATGTGGTCGTTTGGGCAAAGAAGCGAATCTTCCCGAAAAATCGGATGGACTGTAAAGAGATTCTGAAAATGATGGGTCTGCCGGACTACAATGCGTGGGAAATCGTCAAACGCACCAACGCCTGCCTGATGGAAGACCCCTATTGGCTGCGATTCAGCGAGGATGAAACCTTTGAGGACACCACGCGCGGACGAGCCAGAAGGATCATAAATGAGAATCGGAAAAGCAACTGATACTAATTGATATCAACTTATATCAACCAACAGATACAACAAAGCCCACAGGGTGGATGAAATTCCGGCCTGTGGGCTTTGACAATTTTCCGCGTTATTAAATCTGTCCCATACCAAAACGTACAGAGCTGCTTAACAGGTGTAAGCGGGAGTCTTTTTTCCACAAAAATGAGACAGGCGACTCACCTTTCGGGAAGCCTGTCTCATTTTTCCGTTGGGGGCTATTTGCGTTACTGAGAAACAGCCCGGTTTGGAAACTCAGTGATCGAAGGAGAACGGGGGAATTACTTAAAGGCTGATATCCTTTCCGCCATTGAGCTTGCTGAAGGCCAGCAGGGAAATGACGGTCAGGATGGTCATGATGGTGGACAATGCGGCTGCAGTGCCGTAGTTGCCGCGGATGACCTCGGTATAGATTGCGACTGTCAGGGTCTTGGTCTTGCCGGTATACAGGATGATTGCGGTAGACAGTTCACTGATCATGGTGACCCAGCTCAGGATGGCACCAGAGATGATGCCGGAGGCCATCATGGGCACTGTGATGCGGAAGAATGCCTTCATCTTGGAAGCGCCCAGCGAGATGGCAGCTTCCTCAATGCTCATGGGGATCTGCTGCAGGATAGCCACCGACGAGCGGATGGTATAGGGCAGACGCCGGATGATGAGGGCTACTACCATGATGAGCATGGTGCCGCTGATGAGGAGCGGGGGCTTATTGAAGCCGATGAGCAGTGCGATGCCAAGGACCGTGCCGGGCACGATGTAGGGGATCATCGAGAGGATGTCCACCACGTTGGTCAGGACATTGCGGCGGCGCACCACCAGATAAGCGATGAGAACAGCCAGCAGCACGATGACGACCAGTGCCAGCAGGGGGATGATGATGGTATTCTGAATGCTGCGACCCAGCTTGCCGATGGCGGTCTGGTAGCTCTGCAGCGAGTAGCCGTCCACAAAGATCTTACCCTGCGTGTTCTTGAACGAGGTGTAGATGACGTAGGCCTGCGGCATGATGGCGATGCCCACTACAAGGTAGACGACCAGATGTACCAGAGCGTTGATGCCCTTGCGGGCCTCCCGCTCCTCCACGGGGTGCATACTGTTCAGAGCAAAGGCGTTCTTGTTGGAAACGTACTTCTGGACGAGGAACACCAGCGTGGTGACGACGATAGCGATGACGGCGATAGCGGCTGCAAAGCCGTCGCTGCCGCCCACCTCGTTGATGAACTCAGTGTAAAGGACAACAGGGAAGGTACGGTAGCCCTCACCGATCAGCATCGGGGTGCCGAAGTCTGCAAAGGATCGCATGAACACCAGCAGAGCTGCAGCCAGCAGGGTGGGCATGATCAGGGGCACGACCACTTTGAAGAAGCAGACAACGCCAGAGCATCCGAGGTTCTCAGCCGCCTCGATGAGGGAGTTGTCGATGTTCTTCAGTGCACCCTTGGCGTAGAGGAACACCAGCGGGAACAGCTGGAGCGTCATGACCAGCACGATGCCGCCGAAGCCGTAGATGTCCGGGATGGCGATGCCGAGGTTTTTGAAGAAGGCGGTGATGACACCGCTGCGACCCAGCAGCAGGATCCATGAGTAGGCACCGATGAAGGGAGCCGACATAGATGCCACCACAATGAGGATATTCAGCACCGACTTGCCCTTGATCTTAAAGATCGTGAACAGGTATGCCAGTGGGGTGCCAATGGCGATGGAGAGCACCGTCGCTGTGATGGACACCTTGAAGCTGTTCAGGATCGTTCCGTAATAATACTTTTTGCTGAAGAACTTGACAAAATTCTCCATGGTGAACTTGCCGCCCTCGTTGACAAACGCCTGCCGCAGCAGCGTGCAGATGGGATAGACAAAGAACAGCAGGAAGCAGGCCAGCAGGAGAATGGAGATCACAGACCAGATCTCAAATTTACGCCGCTGTCTCATTTTACAGCCTCCGTTACCTTGTCGTCGTGGACGCCCGTGAGCAGATTCTCGCTGCCGTCCTCGGTGAAAACGTTGATCTTGTCGGTCTTGATCTTCAGGGAGACGATGCTGCCCTTGGGAATGATGGAATCAATGGAGGATTCCTGAATGATGTCGGCCTCCTGCTCCCCGATCTTCACGGTGTAATGCGTGTTCAGGCCGAGGAAGATGTGATCGGTGACCTCGGCTTTCATGCCCTCTTCGCCCGCGTCGCAGACGGCAAATTCCTCCGGACGGATAGAAATG